>Ga0123335_1003204_pt1 | contig 23202 bp, 21 predicted proteins | sample BiotimSIPDNA_2_FD_89707 | JGI IMG/M metagenome (GOLD analysis project Ga0123335, IMG submission 89707) | Anaerobic biogas reactor microbial communites from Washington, USA - Biogas_R2 time_0 SIP DNA | ecosystem: Engineered > Bioreactor > Anaerobic > Unclassified | place: Washington, USA...
GATAACCCTTGAACTTGTTGAGTTATACAAGGAATGTGGTTATTATAACTATGCCGAACAAGTGCTGGGAAATTACCTTGAATTGGGTGGACACAAATCTGATATAATATATGAAATTAATCGTCAGCTCGATGCTGTGAGATTTTTAGCTACGGAATTAACACGACTGGGTATGAGCGGGGCCCCTTGGGCTCAAGTGCCACGCTGGATAAGAATGGAATTGGAAAACGCACTGACCAGTAAGTCATAACGAAGGGAGAAAAAAGCATGAAAAAAAGCCAGGAGATTATTGGCCTGCCGGTCTTTTCGGTTTTAGACGGGAAGAAAATCGGACAGGTTAAGGATTTGCTCCTTAACCCTGAGGAAGGTAAACTCGATTTTATTCTTGTCAGCAATGGCAGTTGGTATTCCGGGGCACGAGTCTTGCCCTATAAAGCCGTAATGGGCATAGGTCAACATGCGGTTACTACTGAAAGTGACACCTCGATGACCAATATCAGCGAAACTGCCAGCGCCCACAGTCTTCTGCAAAGAAATATTGAGATCAAAGGAAACAGGGTACTTACAAATCGCGGGAACCTAATTGGTATAGTGATAGAGTATGAATTGGATGAAATTACCGGTAAAGTTACCCGCCTGGAATATCGGACAGCCCAGGATGAGTCGGTGGTCGAAATCATTGATGCGGGGCAAGTCCTCACTTATGGCATGGATGTCATAGTAATCAAGGAAGATGCGGTCGGCGGAAGCCCCATCGGACCTGACAACTCCGAGGAAGAAGTAACGTTACAGTCGGTCGAATCGGTAAAGCCGGCAGATACCATAGTTGTAAGTGCCCCGCCCGCCCCGGTCGAGGCTCCAAGCGAAATCCAAGTTAGCAACGTTTCTCCCCAGCCGGAACCGGCTAGGCCGGTAGTACCGCCCCCGGTACCTCAATCAGTGATACCTGCTCCGGTTCGTGAAGAATTACCCGAGGCTGATTTTACGCCTGCAGGTGGTGGTGATGGGGCAGCATTTTTTAAACAAAGACAGAGACAATTCCTATTGGGCAAAAAACTGGTCCAGGATATCCGTGATGCTTCCGGCAACCTTTTGATTCCGGAAGGGACGGTAGTATCCGAGAAGATCATAGATCTGGCTGAAAAGCACAATAAGTATGTGGAGCTAACCCAATGTGTTAAATAGACTCCGCTTATAGGAGAAAGGGTATGCCGCATACTGGTAAATCGATAGCACATATAATATCGTTGCTAATAGCTTCAATATTTGTCTGTTTGATATTTGTATCTCTTGCCCTAGCCAGAAGAGATGCCAATATTTACCCTTCCAACGTCTGGGCAGGCGGAGTGGCCATAGGAGATCTCACGCCAGACCAGGCGGCCAAGGCTCTGGCTGCTAAATCCAGTGCGACAGATATTATCAGGCTAAAACTGCCCGATAAAACATTAAGGATTCCCCTCAAAGATATTGGTGTTCAATATAATAATGCTTTGACCCTGGCCCAGGTGAATAAAAATCTTTTCCCTGATGGCGGACTAGCGGGACTTTTACGTCACTCGATAGTACGCGGTAAGCGTCAGGAAATAGCCCCAATATTTGCATGCGATACCCAAGTATTGCAGAGGCAGATAAGGGCGATCAAGGTGAAGCACGATAAACCGGCCACTGATGCCCGGATAATATATTCCAACAACTACTGGGAGTATGTATCTCACAGCAGTGGATATGCCGTTAATACAGCCAATAGTGTCAAGAAAATTGATGAGGCCCTGAAACGTGGAAGCCTCAATAACCTAGCGCTGGCAGTCAAACCAACTAGTCCGCGGGTCAAGCTGGATGATATTTCTCGAATTGATGGAATAATCGGGCGAAGCGAGATCGATCTCCCCGGCAGTCACGATCAGTATACCAGTACACTGAAACATATTAATGGAATGATTATTTTACCGGGTGGTCATATCGACCTGGCCATGACAGGAAGCGGATACTCGGGTTTGATCATAGGTGCTCTGAGCAGTGCCTGTTTTCAGGCGGGAATGCAAAGCCAGGGCCGCTATATTTATAACCGTCTCGGTCATCCCATCCTGATAAGCGCCACCAGCAGTAATAATTATCTCACTATCCGGATATATAGCTGCCAGGGATCAAGTACTTAGGAACAGGTTGAAATTTATCAACCAGGTAATAATTGAAAATATCTTAAGGTGTGCCCTAATGCGAGTATTTGTGTTATAATCCAAAATATATTCTTGAGGCTGGAGGAGGAAAGAGCATGGAAGAACTTGCCAAGCAGGTCAAATATGATAGTTTGCGTACCCTGATTTGGATCATCATTTCTATGGGAATAGGCATTGGAGTCTATTATCTGTTGTAAATCAGGTTAAACAAATACAGCCGGGCTTCTGTATTACAGGAGCTCTTTTTGTTTAGGCTAAGAGAAATGTATCACTCGGACTTTGGGAAACGAGCCTGATCAAAAAGACCTGAAAGAAAATTACCATGATGGGCCGCCTAATGAAATAAATGATTATAGGAGGGATATATAATGTCAAACGTAAATGCTCTTAGTGAAAACACCTGGGATGGATTCGTTGGCCAATCAGCCGTACCGGTTTTAGTAGACTTCTGGGCTCCCTGGTGTGGCCCTTGCCAAACCCTGGGCCCCATTGTGGATACCCTGGCCACTGAAAACGATGGCAAAATAGCGGTAGGCAAGGTCAACGTAGATGAAAACAAGGGTCTGGCTGTAAAATATGGAGTTCGGGGCATACCCACCCTGTTGTTCTTCAAGGGTGGAGCCGAGGTTAAACGCATCGTCGGCGTTCAAAACAAAGCTCAATTACAGCAGGTCATCGACGAACTTACCGCACCATAGATTTGTTGAAGAAAAGTGAATAGATACTTTTAGAGGGGCTGAAAAGCCCCTCTTTATATTTGCGATTATTATTCTGGATCCTTGCTTTTTCCTTTGCCAGGCAGTCTGGCTAGAAACTCTTTTATACGATTTTCGTTTCCGTTGTTACCCGGAGTGTAGAAGCTGTAACCCAGCATTTCTTCAGGGAGATACTGCTGTTCAACATAACCACCAAAGTCAGGGGGATATTTATAGCCCTCACCGTGCTGGAGGATCTTACGTGCTCCTGAATGTGAGCTGTCAGCCAGATGATTAGGTACCTTGATCCGCCGACTCTGCCTTACCGCTGAGATGGCTGTATCTATAGCTGTTTTACTGCTGGTGCTTTTGGGAGAAGTGGCCAGGTAGATAGTGGCCTCGGCCAGAGGTATCCTGGCTTCAGGAAGTCCGACATGTTCAACGGCCTGAGCAGCTGATACGGCCATCGTCAAAGCGAACGGAGCTGCCAGGCCTATATCTTCAGCAGCATGTACTATCAGACGTCGAGCTATGAACCGAGGGTCTTCCCCCCCTTCCAGCATAACTGCCAGCCAAAAGAGGGCTGCATCTGGATCTGAGCCCCGGATACTCTTAATGAAGGCCGAGATAGTGTCATAATGATAATCACCACTGCGGTCGTATTTGATCAGGGGGCGGGCTAGGACCTTTTGAAGTTTATCAATATCTATTACCGTGAGGGCATCAGGATCCATAAAAACATTGACGGTGGTTTCCAAAATATTCAAAGCCATTCTTGCATCGCCCTTACAAGCCCTTGCCATCCAATCCAGGCTTTCTTCTTTAATCTCGATGGCGTATTGTCCCAGACCACGTTCCGCATCACTGACCGCCCGCCGGATCAATTGAGCTAGATCCTCCTCGCTGAGCGCCTCCAGCAGGTATATCTTCATGCGGGAAAGCAAAGCGTTATTCAGTTCGTACAGCGGATTTTCTGTTGTGGCTCCGATCAGAGTCAGGGTACCGTCTTCTACAAATGGCAGCAGTACATCCTGCTGGCTTTTATTGAAGCGATGTATCTCATCGACAAACAATACCGTGCGGACATGGTGATATGTCATACGATCAGCCGCCGCAGAGGCAACTTTTTTAATATCACTGACCCCGCTGGTCACCGCGGGGAGGAATTCAAAATGTGAATTGGTCACCTTGGCAATAACCCGTGCGATACTCGTTTTGCCAGTGCCGGGCGGGCCGAATAGGATAAAAGAATGTAATTGGTCGCGTTCTATAGCCCGCCGCAAGGGAGAACCGGGGGCTATGATCTTTTGACCCACGATCTCATTCAGATTTTGGGGCCGCATACGATAAGCGAGCGGTGCATTGGCTTCGATAATTTTTTCACGGTTGGTCTCAAATAGATCCATAATCTGCTGGCTCCTGTTGGCCGGGCCGGTCGGCTCAGTCCCTTTGCGTTTCATTCACCTCTCTATTCTACTAAATAATCAGCCCGTCAGACAAAGGCGCATTTTTTTTTTGAGAGGAGAGAAAATATATAAATCAATGTATGGGGGGACTGCGCTTTGATTAAGATGCGACGCCTAAAAAATCTTCCCGTTTTTGACCGGAAAACGGCGCGGGTCGTAGGCCGGGTGGAAAGGGCGGTAGTAGGTGGAGATTTCAATTTACTCTATGTGGTCATCAATCGAAGCGAAGGTGGCCGCGGGATCCTGAAAAAAGACGATTTTTTGCTGGGACCGGATGCTTTAGCTATAAATGGCTGTCGCCGTATTAAACCATATCTGACCGGGGAAGAATCTCCAATATATAAAAGGAAACTGGGTGATGCGGTCTTTGACCACAACGGTACTGAACTGGGTATAATCAGCGACTTCATTTTAGCCGCCGGCAGTGCTGATGTCGAAGGGGTTGAGGTATCATCCGGTACCATTCAGGATATGCTGGCAGGGCGTGTAGAGATACCACTGGAGCAGATTGACTGGAGAAGCCGATCTGGCGCTGTAGCCAGGAGGAAAGGAAGCGAAAACTGATGATGATAAAATGTCCGATATGCGGCGGGCTTCAGGTTGGGCGGGTTGGCAATGAGCAGTATTATTGCTGGAACTGCTTTATGGAGTTTAATTACAATAAGGGCCGGATAAACCTGTATGAGGTTGCCGAAGACGGCAGTTTGATAGCGATGGACCGCTCTCCTGAACTGCTTTAGGGTCCTGGGAAAGAACAGGGGAGGCCCTTGACCGGTGCATAACAACAATAAAAAAGTCTGGCGTTATATAATATTCTTTATAGTTTCGGTGAGCATCGCCTGGTTTCTCTATCTGGTTAGAGAGGTGTTGCTCACTTTTCTGTTGGGAGCAATTCTGGCTTATCTTTTATTCAGACCGGTGCGGTGGATAGAAAAGCACGGTGTGAAACGGGCATGGGCAATTCTCTTGCTTTATTTATTCTTTGCTGCCCTCCTGGGATCTGCTTTGGTTTTGGCCATCCCTGCCATCATAAGAGAAATGACCATCCTGGCCCATTTATATCCTCAATATGCTGATCAAGTGCAGGAGCTGACTGCGCGTATAGACCATATCAACATGCCGGCCAAGCTCAGCGAGGTACTGAATCAGAACCTAGCCAGGGTAGAAAAGGGCATTTACAACGCGATCAGCAATTTTCTGGGGGGACTCTATGCACTCTTCGGCAAGATGCTGGCCTTGATATTTTCACCTATTCTTGCTTTCTATATGATGAATGATTGGGAAAAAATACGAGATGTTTTCTTGAACCTGTGGACACCGAAGGCCCGGCGAGAGGCGGTCGCTATGTTTGCGGAAATTGACAGTGTACTCATTGAATTCATCAAGGGGCATCTGATGATAGCGGCATTGGTAGGATGTGCGGTGGGGTTGGCTGCCTTGCTGCTGGGAGTCAGATTCCCTTTGTTGCTGGGAATAGTAACGGGGTTATGCGACCTGGTGCCCTATTTCGGAGCATTTTTAGGGGCGATTCCGGCAGTGGCAGTGGGACTGTCCCAATCCCTGAACTTGGGGATATATATGGCGGTGTCTATCGTTATCATCCAACAGTTGGAGAGCAACATAGTAACTCCTCGCATAATGGGAGGCAAATTGGGGCTGCATCCTCTTACGATAGTCTTTGCGCTCCTGGCGGGCGGAAAACTGATGGGCATCTGGGGACTGCTTTTTGCCGTTCCTTTATTGGCTTCCCTCAAGGTAGTGCTGGCGCGTGCTTATCTCTGGCTGGTAGACAAGGGCTGAAAGCGCGGCAAAGTGACGGTGATTGCTACATTATTTAGGGTCTCTTGGTTGACAGCGCACCATATATTCGGGGAAAATAGAGTGGTAAGTCTTTAGCAGCTTGGAGGAGGCCTTGGCGTGTGGAGCAGCAGTAAAATCAGAGAAACCTTTTTGGAGTATTTCCGGGACAAGGGACATACAGTGGTGGAGAGTTCTTCACTGGTTCCGATAAATGATCCCACCCTATTGTTCACCAATGCAGGTATGAACCAGTTCAAGGATGTTTTCTTAGGCATCGATCGCCGCAAATATATAAGGGCGACTACCTCACAAAAGTGCGTAAGGGCCGGCGGCAAACATAATGATCTGGATACAGTGGGAAGAACGGCCCGGCACCATACCTTTTTCGAGATGCTGGGAAATTTTTCTTTTGGAGACTACTTCAAGCGTGATGCTATTCAATATGCCTGGGAATTCCTCACCGAGGTGGTAGGACTGCCCAAGGACAAGTTATGGGTCACCATATACCAGGATGATGACGAAGCCGACACCCTTTGGCGAGAGGTTACCGATGTCAATCCCCAACGGATCCTGCGCCTGGGCGAGAAGGACAACTTCTGGGCTATGGGTGATACTGGTCCCTGTGGTCCCTGCAGTGAGATTCATTATGACCGTGGACCTGAATATGCCTGCCAGCATCCGGAGTGTGGATTAGGAGTATGCGATTGCGATCGTTTCCTGGAGATCTGGAATCTGGTCTTTATGCAATTCAACCGGGATGAGAATGGTAAGATGTCGCCCTTGCCCCGGCCCAGTATAGACACCGGCATGGGCCTGGAGAGACTAACTTCAATATTACAAGGTGTAGACAGCAATTTTGATACTGATCTTTTTATACCGATCATCGCTTATATAGAGCAGCTCACCGGTCAAAAATATGATCGTGGTGAAGGGGGCTTTCCCTTCCGGGTAATAGCTGATCACAGCCGTTCCTGCACCTTTTTAATTGCTGATGGAGTACTGCCATCGAATGACGGTCGCGGTTATGTTCTAAGACGTATATTGAGAAGAGCTGTACGCTTTGGCCGTTTTTTGGGGATACAGGATGCTTTCCTTTATAAAACGATTGACGTGGTCTGTGACCTTATGAAGTCAGCCTATCCGGAGATTCATGATAAGCGGGATTTTATCAAGGACGTAGTCAAGCTGGAGGAAGAACGTTTCCTGGCTACACTTACGGACGGTCTGAAGAAAGTTGAAGAGATAATCAACGGACTCAAGCAGGAAGGCAAGAAGATATTCTCCGGAGAAGATGCTTTTATGCTCTATGATACTTATGGTTTCCCCCTGGATTCTACTGAGGACCTTGCCGGGGAGAATGGACTTATCCTCGATAAAGATGCCTTCAATCAATGTATGGAAGAGCAACGCAAACGGGCGCGGCAGGCTAACAAGGGCGAAAATGCATTCGCGCGCGATATCATGCTCTCTGATCTGTTCGCAGGTTTCCCGCCTACCCGCTTCGCAGGATATGACGTGCTCCAGGAAAAGGCCTCTCTTCTGGCCCTGGTCAGCGGCGAACAATTGATCGAGGAAGCAAGTGACGGCGAAGTATTAGTATTGACTGCTAGCACGCCTTTTTACGCTGAAAGCGGCGGACAGGTGGCAGATACAGGAATCATTAAGGGCCAAAATGGTACTATCGTGGTGCGGGATGTGCAAAAGGTAGCTAACTACATAGTCCATGCGGGTCATCTGGAAGGCAGCATAAAGAGCGGGGAAGAGGTCAGCCTGGAAGTCGATGGTACACGGCGTTTGGATATTGCCCGTAACCACACCGCGACACATCTACTGCATCAGGCGCTACGTCAGACCTTGGGAGAACACGCCCAGCAGAAAGGTTCCCTGGTAGAGCCGGAGCGGCTGCGCTTTGATTTCACCCATCTGGTGTCAATGAGCGAGGAAGAGTTGCAGCAGGTGGAGAATATAGTTAACAACGCTATCTGGAGCCTATATCCAGTCGATACTACGGTAACTAGCCTGGCGCGGGCCAGGGAAATGGGCGCCACGGCCTTGTTTGGCGAGAAATATGGTGAAGAAGTAAGAATGGTGGCAGTAGCTGATTTCAGCCGTGAACTGTGCGGAGGCACCCATGTTAAAAACAGCGGGCAGATTGGGATATTCAAGCTTCTTGCGGAAAGTAGTATAGGGTCAGGTCTGCGCCGAATCGAGGCACTCACCGGAACCCATGCTCTGGCATATTTGAATAAGGCAGAGTCGGACTTGAAGGCAGCCGCGAATGTCTTAAAAACTACACCAGCTGAATTGGGTCATCGGATTGAAGGGCTTAGCCGGACTCTGAAAGACCGGGAAAAAGAAATCGAAGGACTCAAGGGCAAGCTATCCAGCGCCTCCAGTGTTGATTTGATAAGCCAGGCCCGGGATTATCAAGGGGCCAAAGTTCTGATAGCGGCAGTGAGCGGACAGGATGCCAATTCCCTTAGATCTCAGGCGGAGATGCTTAGAGATAAGCTGGGCAGCGCTGTGGTCCTGTTAGGGGCAGTGGTGGAAGACAAAGTTTCCCTGGTATCTTTTGTAAGCCGCGATCTGGTCGAACGCGGACTAAACGCTGGCAAGATCGTAGGTGAAGCCGCGAAGGTCGCCGGTGGCGGAGGTGGCGGCCGGCCGGACATGGCCCAGGCTGGCGGCAAGGATACCAGCAAACTGGAAGAAGCCCTGGCCCGGGCACAGGAATTGGTAGAAAAAACCTTGAAATAGACCAGGAAAATAGCAGCTTAACCTAGAAGTCATACACCGGGGAGGTGTGAATTATGCCTCAGGAGAACGAGAACACAGTCAGTTTTACCAAGCAGAGGGAAAATGAGAACCGTGTAGACAGCATTCTTCGTACGGTTTACCGGGCGCTGGAGGAAAAGGGATATAACCCGATTAATCAATTAGTAGGATATATGATATCAGGTGATCCGGCATACATAACCAGCCATAATGAAGCGCGTAACCTCATTTGCAAGGTAGACCGCGACGAACTAATGGAAATTCTTATCAAGAATTATCTCAAGGTATGACCGAGAAGTACTGTTGTGCCAATTAGACCGGACAAGCCGGTTTGAGCCAAAGCCCGTATAATCAACGTACTAACGCTGGCTTACGGGCTTTTCTGTCCCGTAAATATGGGCGGTAAACAGGGGCGCTTAGGGAGTGGATCAAATGAGGATAATGTGTCTGGATGTTGGTCAAAAGCGTATAGGCATAGCCTTGAGCGACTCCATGGGCTGGACGGCCCAGGGGCATTCTGTTCTGCAGCGTACATCAGGAGATGACATGGCACGAATATCAGCGCTGTGCAGTGAGAATGAGGTGGAGACCATCGTGGTCGGGTTTCCTCTAAATATGAATGGCACCGAGGGTCCCAAGGCCATGGAGATCAAAGAGTATGCCCGTGAATTGGCGGAATATACCGGGTTACGGGTCGAGCTATGGGATGAGCGATTGACTACGGTTACAGCTGAAAAGATTCTGATCCAGGCCGATGTCTCCCGCCGCAAGCGGAAACAGGTCATCGATAAAATGGCGGCAACCGTCATACTCCAATCCTATCTGGACAGTCATACTGGTAAGTAGTATTGCTGCGGGCATAATTTGACAAAGGTCCAGTGAGATATTAGAATAGCCTTAGCTTTTGGAAAGAGGTGGCGTAATGAGCGACGAAGAATTATTCGACGACGAGGAATTCTCGGTACTGGTTCTGGTTGATGACGAAGGAGTAGAACACGAATTTGAGCTCCTGGCTGAGATGGAGATCGAAAACGAAAAATACCGCGTCTTGATTCCACTGATGGAAGAGGAAGACATCGAAGACATCGAGGACATCGATGAGTTTGAAGCGGAAATCGTAATACTTAAAGTAGTCTTTGATGAAGAGGGCAATGAGATGCTCAGCGATATTGAAGATGAAGAAGAATGGGAAATGGTTGCTGACGCCTGGCAGGAACTGGTGGATAATGAGGAGCTATAAACCACCTGGATCAAGTGAAGAATCTAATTAATAAAAGAAGGTCCTAAGGACCTTCTTTTTTATATGGGCAAAAGGACCGAAATGGGTTAGAATATTAAAGTTAAGGACTATACATCAATCCATCTATTAGCTTTGTTGTGGAGGTCGCACCTTGGCATTGGAAAAATGGAAAATTGCAGTAATCCTTATCTCGATTATGCTGCTGGGAATATGTACTGCGGTTATAATATATTTCTATCAAGTTTTTTATACCTCTGATCGTTTCTTACCCGGTGTTGAGATTGCAGGAGTTTCGGTGGCGGGTTTGACCAGAGACGAGGCGGCAGTTAAACTGGACCAGGCACTTAAGGGTGCCAGTACCGCTACGATAGTCTTTTTCCATGCTAGTTTTTCATATCAGACCAGCATGGATCAATTGGCCGTGCCCTTGGATGTCGGAAAAGCCGTTAATGAAGTATGGGGGAAAGAGCAGGACCGGGGACTTAAGTCCAAATTGCTGAACCTTAACGGGATTCATACCGTAGCCTATCCTCAGAAGATAGTCTATCGCCAAGGACCGTTGGGACAGATGTTTAAAAATTTTGATGAGCAACTGGGGGTCAAGACGGTTGATGCTACCTTGAATGTGGACCCGGTTGAAGGCCTGGTCATCGTACCCGGAACTCCCGGCGAGATAGTTGACGTTACGGCCTTAATGGAAAGCCTGCCCAAGGAATGGGAAGACATAGAGCATCTGCAGATCGGTATAGCCATGGTAGCCCAACAACCCCAGGTTAATGAAGAAGACCTCAAGGGAATGGGGGAACTCTCCAGCTTCAGCACCTGGTTCAATACGGGAGAGATAAACCGCTCCGCCAATCTGCGTCTGGCGGCCCGGACCCTGAACGGGACCATGGTCAAACCGGGTGAAATTATTTCTTTTAACGAGGTAATCGGACCACGTTCCATCGAAACCGGTTTCAATGAGGCCATGACCATCGTTGGTGGGAAGTTTGTACCAGGTATAGGCGGTGGTATCTGCCAGGTTTCAACCACCTTGTATAACGCAGTTTTGCTGGCTGGTTTGACCATTGTGGAACGAAATCAGCACAATATGGCGGTAAGCTATGTCCCGTTGGGCAGAGATGCGACGGTTTCTTATGGAAGTCAGGATTTCCGTTTCCAAAACAACACTGACTCACCAATATACATACGTGCTGTTACCAGCGGCGGAATAATCACCATAAATATTTACGGCGACCTTACCCACAAACAGAAGATCGTTCTCAGCTCGGTGGTAGATGGTATGATTCCCTTTAAGAAGGTGGATGTGGTTGACGAGGCTCTGGCACCTGGGGCGGTAATGGTGGAACACTCCGGTATCAATGGCTACTCCGTTCGAGCTTTCCGCAGCTTCTACGATGCCGATGGCAAATTAATTAAACAGGAGTTACTCTCTACCGATCGCTACCTGACTCTTGATGAAATCACCCATCGCGGACCCGGCAGTAATCTGCCAACTGAACCCAACGGCGAACAGACCATAAGCCCTGAGAACAACGGTGAATTGCATGAACCATCTGGTGACTCGACCGGTGATAACAACGTCCAGCCGCCTGCGCCGTATGCGACAGATGTAATAAGTGAACCTTCTATATAGCCTTTATGACCCGCATGGGTAAAAGTTATATAGAACATGTTTCCGAGGGCGGTATTCGTACATGGTTTATATACTTATAGCAAAGCAGATCAGCAGAAAAGAAGTGAAGAAATGAGTGAAGTCGTTATCAAGCAACGCAACAGGCAAAAATGGCTGGTTATCTCGATCCTGATAATTCTGGTGGCTTTGGTGGTTTTTTGGGCCTGGCACACTCTTAATACTCTCTATCAGCCGGTGGATGCCCGGGATAAAAGCCAGATAGATGTCATTATACCAGCGCAGGCTACGGCTCCTCAGATTGCTGCTATCCTTGACAAGGAAAAGCTGATCCGCAGCCAGACCGTTTTTTTACTCTACTGTCGCCGTGCAGAACTCGACAGCCGTTTGAAGGCTGGGCATTACAGGTTCAGCCGTAGTCTAAGCACCCCGCAGATAGCCGAATTAATCGCTCAGGGACATGTGGCGGGGATCAGCTTTACGGTACCTGAGGGATATACCATAAAGCAGATCGGAGATCTTCTGGTCAAACATAACATCTGTACCGAAGAGGACTGGAAGGCGGCACTATGGGAAACATACGATTATGACTTCTTGGATGGTGTCCCGGTAGATACCAAGGACCCGCTGGAGGGATTTCTTTTTCCTGATACCTATGAAATAGAAGAAGGCAACAGCGCCATACAGATCGTTGACCAGATGCTGAAGAATTTCGGCAAGCATTGGGATAAGTATTCCGGTCAGGCGGTCAGTCAAAATAAGTCGGTTTACGAAACGGTGATCCTGGCTTCTATTATAGAAAGGGAGGCTATGGTTGACGGAGAACGCCCCCTTATCTCAGGCGTTATCCAGAACCGTTTGCGTACCGGCATGCTGTTGCAGTTATGCCCGACCGTGCTGTATTGTATCGGCCAGCCGGAAAAGGTCAATGTCAGCTATCAGGACCTGGAGGTGGACTCGCCGTATAATACCTACAAATACCCGGGCCTGCCGCCAGGACCGATTTCCTGTCCGGGAGATGCGTCACTGGCAGCAGCTTTGAATCCACAGGCCAGCCCCTATTTTTATTATGTTGCCAAGGGCGATGGCACCCATTATTTTTCCCGTACCTATCAGGAACATTTGCAGGCTCAGCGCCGTTACAGCAATTAATTTGATAAAAGGAGCAATGATAAATGGGATTTCCGGAACTGGTCATGCCGGCCGGCAGTCTGGAGAAAATGAAGACAGCTCTGCTTTTTGGGGCTGATGGTGTATATCTGGGCGGTAAGGAATATAGTCTGCGGGCATTTGCCGGCAATCTGACCCTTCAGGAAATAGCTGAAGGGTTAAAATTTGCCCGGGCAAGAGATCGGCGAGTCTATGTTACTGTAAATGTATTAGCGCGCAACCGGGATGTTGATCGCTTACCGCCCTATCTGGAGGAATTGGCCCGCCTGGGCGTAGATGGTCTGATCATCTCTGACCCTGGTGTATTGAGACTGGCCAGGAAATATGCTCCAGAACTATCCTTGACGGTCAGCACCCAGGCCAGCATCTGCAACTATGAGACTGCTGCTTTCTACCGGGATTTGGGGGCCAGGAGATTGGTTTTAGCTCGTGAGCTCAGTCTCGAAGAGATCGCTGAGATAAAACGGAGGGTGGAAATCGAAATCGAGGTATTCGTGCATGGGGCCATGTGCGTATCCTATTCAGGCCGCTGTTTGCTGTCCCACTATATGACCGGCCGGGGGGCCAATCAGGGTGAATGTGCGCATCCCTGCCGCTATCGTTATGCTCTGGTGGAGGAAAAGCGACCCGGGCAGTTCTATCCCATTGAAGAAGATGAACAGGGGAGCTATATTCTGAATTCAAGGGATCTGTGTTTGCTGGAGTATCTGCCCCAGCTCATCGAGCTGGGTGTCGACGCATTTAAGGTGGAAGGAAGGATGAAGAGTCCCTTATATGTAGCCAGTGTTGCCTCAGTGTATCGCCAGGCTGTCGATATTCTGAGAGAGGGACACACTTACAGCAGTGAGCAACTGGAAGCGTGGAAACAAGAGTTGACGAGAAGCGCGTCCAGGCCATTTACTAATGGTTTTGTCGAGGGGGATTACCCAGGGCTGCAGGATATAGGCAAGGAGACCGGCCATGACCGCAGCGATTTTTGCGGGGTTGTTAAAGGCTGGCATGCAGACCGAGAGCTGTTGGAGGTTGAACAACGTGGAAACTTTGGCCCGGGGGACTCTCTGGAACTGTTAATTCCGGGAGGGAAAACGCTGCCCGTAATACTAGATGATTTATACGATGAAGAGGGGAATAGCCTGGACCGGGCTCGTCATCCGCGGCAAAGAGTCTTTTTTCCTTGCAAAGAACCAATGCCGGAGTACACTATGCTTAGAAGGGTGAATTAGAATGGAATCCATTATCTACCTTCGGGTGGAGCCTCGTCACATCGATATGTTAACCCGAATAATCGAAGCTTGTTCACATCTGGGAGTAGTTTCTACCCTGGATCGGCGTGCAGGGCTGATCATCATCCGGGGAACGCCGGATACTATTCCGGAAATTGAGTCCCTGCTGCCGGAAATGCCATTCATGGTAGAGAAGCTAATAGACGCAGATTTGCGCAGATCTATATGATTAACGCAGTTATATATTCACGTAAAGATTAAACCATCGATCAACTAAATCCGGTTAATCAGTATAAATCATTGGCAAAATCGTTCCGAATTTGCGCAGATCATATCAAATCTGCGTTGTCAGCGTCTGTTTCTAGTATAACCCTCCACTCTGCGGCCAAAGCTATGGATAATGCAGCGTAAGGAGGGTTCTTTAATTATTAGGCAGCGTATTCATCTCATGATGGTGTTTTTATTGCTCTTGTTTGTCATTCTTCTGGGACGACTGGCCTTCATCCAATTATATCTGGGTGAGAAACTGAGTGCAGAAGCGTTGACTCAGCGTACTCGCCAGATCAATATCGAAGAGTATCCCCGCGGGGCCATAATGGACCGCAATCGTATACCGCTGACCAACACTGGGTTGACCACTGCTCTCTATGCAATTCCAACAGAAATGACAAGTTCCGGGCACATGTCATCAAGTTCTCTGGATTACACAGCCAAACAAATAGCCAGTTTACTACACTCGGAAAACCCATACAGTATCAAAAAAACCTTATTACAAGCCTTGATAACGGGTGAACATGCAGTTAGAATCGCTTCCGACCTCAGCGAAGCTGAGGCACGGGAAGTCAAGCGGCAGGGACTGCCTGGTTTGGTGGTAGCCCCGGAAAGCAAGCGTTATCGCGAGGATGGCTTTGCTGTTCATTTATTAGGGTATGTAGACGGCGGTAATCCAGTCAGAGGACTGACTGGGATTGAGAGGAGCTACGACGAAGTGCTGCGCCAGGAAGAAGGGGCTTCTGGTTTAGTTTCGATACAAGATGCTCGGGGTATGGCAATCAACGGATTGAAACTCAGAAAACCAGCTGCTACAACAGTAAAGCAGGGCGCGGTCATTTTAACTATTGACAAACGTTTGCAGCAAGTTATTGAGGACGTCATGAACTCCAGGGTGAAAAAGGGCGCAGTAGTGCTCATGGATGTAAGAAATAAGGAAATCTTGGCTATGGCCAGCCGTCCGGTCTATAATCCTTATAATATTGATGAGGTTATAAAAAACGATACAAACGGCAGCCTTAATAATCGTTGTTTGATGAGTTATCCCCCCGGGTCCCTCTTCAAGCTGGCTATAGCGGCTGCAGCCATTGATGAGGGCATAGTAGAATGTACAGAATCCTTTGACTGTAAAGGTGAGTATCGCTTTAATCAGGAAGCGGTCATCCCCTGCTGGAATAAGCTTGGACATGGAAACTTAAGGTTCGACGATGCCTTTGCACAGTCCTGCAATTCGGTATTCATTGAAACGGGTCTTCGACTGGGACGCGAGCGACTGATACGCTACGTGCAGCAGCTGCATCTGAGTGACGAGGGAGTGGGTGGCTTGGCTTATGGTGGGGCGGGTACGGGAGTAGTAATTGACGGAGGAGAAGCTGCTTTAGGCAATGCCAGCATTGGCCAGCAGGGAGTGATGCTGAGCCCGGTTCAGCTGTGTTCATTAGTATCTACTATTGCTGATGATGGGGTATGGGCGATGCCAAGTCTAGTACATGCTACTATTGATAAACAGGGGGCGATGAAAAAGATTGCAGCACCCCAGCGTAAACAAACGATAAAACCCAGTACAGCCAAGGCACTGCAAAGCCTAATGATCAAAGCGGTTAAGGTGGGTACCGGTCGAAATGCAGCACCAGTTCAAGCGGTGGCAGCCGGTAAAACCGGTACCGGACAGACCGGAAACATCGGCAGAGATAATGAGGAGATTCTGAACACATGGTTTGCCGGTTACTTTCCTGCTAACCAACCGCGTTGGGCGGTAGTGGTACTTGTGGAAGAAGGCAGTTCTGGGGCGGAGGATGCTGCACCGGTTTTCCGAGAAATAGCTGACCGTCTGCTAAAAATACTGCCGCTTAGTGGTGAATAAAGCCTGGATGGCAGGCAGGGTTAAAATGGGGTTGACAGAGAGGATGAAATGGCGGTATTTTAAAAATGGAAACTTAAAAAACGGGGGGAGTATCTATGGAGGGGAAGGGTTTACCAGATAGAATCAAGAAGGCAGCTGTTTCAGAGATAAAAAAATATGGTTTTCGGCGTTTTACCATGGATGATCTGGCCGCTAGACTGAAGGTAAGTAAAAAAACCATATATAAATCATTTGCTTCCAAGCAAGAACTGATTACGGCTATTCTTAGCGACGAATTCGAGCAGGAGGCAGCCAGGATTGCCACTATAGTCGCCAAAGATGAACACTGGTTTGATCGTCTGAATGAACTGGTAGATTTGTGTGCGGAAGGTCGTTTCAGCCCGGCTTTGCTTGAGGAAGCAAATTTGTTCTTTCCGGAACAGGCTAAACTAATCGAAAATCGTTATAGCATAATAAAACAGCAGTATACCTTCTTATTACAAGAAGGGCTTAGCAAGGGACACATTCAGCCTGATATCCACCTTGATCTGCTGGTAATAATTATGGACGAACTCATAAACCAGAACTGCTCCCGGATCATTGAGCAGAGTAAAGGCATCAGTCTGGTTCAGAGGTTAGAAGAAATCAAGAAGATACTCTTTTTCGGCGTTATCAGGAGAGAGTGGTAACCACTCGGTTTACCATCAATTATTTATTATTAACATCATATCGTTTACAGCTAGTTCATTTATCATTTCTTCATGCATTTTTCATTAGTCTGCAAATGGGCACCATTCCAATAAATAATCTTTGACTATTATTGACTAATAGATAACTCGCGAATATAATTGATATATAGAAAATTACTCTATTATCTGCCGTCGGATATTGAGAAATGGCTAATATTGACCATTACTGACATTGACATCAAGTGGCGGTTAATCATTAATTAAAGGAGGAATGTGAGATGGCAAGAGCAGTTGGAATCGACCTGGGTACTACCAATTCGGTGGTAGCCGTGATGGAAGGCGGTAATCCGTCAGTTATCGTGAATGCCGAAGGCTCACGCACTACTCCATCAGTAGTAGCATTTAAAGATAAGGACGAGCGCTTGGTTGGACAGGTAGCCAGAAGGCAGGGAGCGTTGAACCCGGAAAAAACCTTCTATTCAGTCAAGCGCTTCATGGGGAGGCGCTATAGTGAGGTAGGAGAGGAACGAAATCTGGTGCCTTATATAGCGGTCAGCGGGCCGTCTGATGCTGTTCGCTTTAAGGTGGGGGAAAAGCAGTATGCACCGGAAGAAGTATCTGCCATGGTCCTGAAAAAGTTGGTGGATGATGCTTCAAATTATCTGGGCGAGAAGATCACTGATGCTGTAATAACCGTCCCTGCCTACTTCAATGATGCCCAGCGCCAGGCCACCAAGGATGCCGGTAAGATCGCCGGACTTAATGTTCTTAGGATAATCAATGAACCCACGGCGGCGGCTCTGGCTTACGGATTAGACAAGAAAGCTAACGAGACCATTCTGGTCTTCGACCTGGGAGGAGGTACTTTCGATGTATCCATCCTGGAGGTGGGAGATGGCGTATTCGAAGTTAAATCAACCAGCGGTGATACACATTTAGGGGGAGACAATTTCGATAAGGCCATAGTTGATTGGTTGGCTGAGGAATACCGAAAAGACTACCAGATCGATCTGCGTAAGGATAAGCAGGCTCTGCAGAGGCTTATCGAAGCAGCAGAAAAGGCCAAAGTTGAGCTATCCAGTATATTTGAAACACAGGTCAGCCTGCCATTTATTACGGCAGACGCCGATGGCCCGAAACACCTGGATATGAAATTGACCCGAGCCAAATTCGAAGATCTTATCCACCCACTGGTGGAAAGACTGCGGGGGCCGGTGGAGCAGGCTCTGGCTGATGCCAAGCTCAGCGCTCGGGATATCGAAGAAGTTATTTTAGTCGGTGGTTCTACCCGGGTACCGGCGGTGCAGAAGCTGGTAAGAGATCTTACCGGCAAAGAACCCCATATGGGTGTGAACCCCGATGAGGTAGTTGCCGTTGGTGCTGCCATTCAGGCCGGGGTATTATCAGGTGAGGTAAAAGACGTAGTCCTGCTGGATGTAACTCCCTTGTCATTGGGAGTGGAGACCATGGGTGGGCTTATGACCCGCATCATTGAGCGCAATACCACTATCCCGGTGCGCAGGAGCGAGGTATTCTCAACCGCTGAGGATAATCAGCCGGCAGTGGATATCAATGTTTTACAGGGCGAAAGAGAGATGGCGAAGGACAATAGACTTTTGGGTCACTTCAAACTGGAGGGTATCCCCCTGGCTGCCCGCGGGCTGCCTCAGATCGAGGTTACCTTCGATATAGATGCCAATGGCATCTTAAAGGTGAGTGCGAAGGATAAAGCCAGCAGCAAGGAACAGAGTGTAACCATCAGCGGGGCTTCCAGTCTGGAACAGGCCGAGGTAGATCGGATGCTGAAGGATGCAGCCAGCTATGCAGCTGAAGACCGCAAGCGCCGGGAGGAAGTGGAGCAACGAAACGAAGCCGACAGCCTGGTTTACCAGGTCGAACGCAAGCTGAGCGAAGTGGGCAGTGCCCTGCCGGTTCACGAAAAAGCCCGCCTGGAGGAAGCACTACAATCCTTAAAGAATGCCTTGAAGGAAGGCGCAACACCTGATGCCATTCGCGGATTGAAGGAAGAACTGTCCGCGGCGGCAGTGGCTCTGGAGCAGGCCGAAGCACAGGGAGCAGGCAACTCAGGCCATCATGCCAATAGCAGTAATGGCGATCACGATGTTATCGACGCCGAATTCGAGGAGCAATAAGAGAGAACGAATAGACGCAGATTAACGCAGATGGATTTTTAATGTGGTGTATTGTATAGGTAGATTCCGACGTCCAGGGATGAACTAGTGCCGCGGTGCCATGGATGGCAAGGAGCGGTCATATCCGCCCGTAAAGACAACAGGGCGGATATGGAATCCGCCTCTACACTTAGCGTATTAAACAAGTCAAGAATATTTTTGTACATCTGTATTTATCAGTGGCAAAAATAAAACCCCTGTAAACCAAACTTTGGAGGTGGTGGGCCATGGCGGTCAAGTTCCAGGATTATTATGAGATACTAGGGGTAAGCCGGGATGCCGACGAGAAAAAGATCAAGGCGGCTTACCGCAAGCTGGCCCGAAAATGGCATCCGGACCTCCACAGCGGTAAAGATAAAGAGGCCGCAGAAGAGAAATTCAAGTCCATCAATGAGGCCTATGAGGTGCTTAGCGATTCAGAAAAGCGCGGCAAATATGATCGCCTCGGCGCTAATTGGCGCATGGGTGACAACTTTGATCCCACATCTGGAATGGACGGGGTCAACTATTATAGTACCGGCAACATTAACCCGGAAGACCTGCAGGGCTTTAGCGACTTTTTCTCCACCCTTTTTGGTGGTCGTCCGGGCGGAGCTCATCGATCCTCGTCTTTTCATGACGTCCCTTTGCGAGGACAAGATGTGGAAAGCCAGATCGAGCTCAGCTTGGAGGAAGCCTATCAGGGAGTAACCAAAACCTTTACTCTGTCTAGCAATGCCATTTGTCCTGAATGCCGGGGACAGGGGATAGTAGACCGCGGTTTTTGCCGCAGCTGCGGTGGAACCGGTTCTGTTCGCCAGCCTAGGACTCTGGAGGTGAAGATACCGGTCGGAGTCTATGAAGGCAGCCGTATCAGACTTAAGGCGCAGGGCGGAGAAGGAGTGAGCGGTGGACCACGGGGTGATTTGCACCTTAAGGTTCATCTATTGCCTCATCCAGTTTTCCAGGTCAAAGGGAATGATGTGGAAAACAGCGTGGTACTACATCCGGAACAGGCCGTTTTAGGTGACCGGGTTACCATTCCTACCCTTGATGGACCAGTCCATTTGACTATCCCTCCTCACAGTCACAGCGGCAAGAGGCTGCGGCTGAAGGGTAAGGGCTGGCCGGCCCGGGATGGCGGCCGGGGTGACCAATACGTCATAATCAAGCTGGATCTCCCCCACACTATAAGCGAAGAAGAGCAGGAACTCTACCGCAGGATCCAGGAAATTCGCAGGACCCGCCACTCAAAAGCTCAGAGCGGTAAACATGAAGGGGGTGGTCAGCAATGAATATAATCAAGATCCATTACCATGACAATGATGAATACATTCCGCTGGCGAGCTGCAATCTGCACCCGGAAATAGTAGCTGTGATGGAGGAACTTGGACTGATCGAGACCAGAGGGGACCTTATCAGTGCCGATTATGCCTGGCGCATCAACAAGCTACTGCGTCTGAGGAATGCCCTGGGGGTAAATCTCAATGCTGCAGCAATAATAGCCGAACTTCTGGACAGGATTGAAGAATTGGAAAACGAAGTGAGAGCTTTACGGAAGATGAGGTGATACCATGAACATAGAACGTTATACTCAGAAATCAAGGCAAGCCCTGGGAGATGCCCAGAGCCTGGCAGCCCAACAACATCACCAGGAGATTACCGGCAAGCATTTATTGATGGCCTTGGTCAGGGCTGACGAGGGAATAACCGGGCGTATCCTGGAACAGGCCGGAATTAATATAAATTCCTTTACCGGGCAACTTACCGGATTGTTGGATAAAATCCCGGCAGTGTATGGCTATGACGGGGCGGTAGGGATAAGCGGTTCTCTGGCCCGGGTATTGGGCCAGGCGGAAAAAGAGGCGGCTGCGCTTAAGGATGAATATATCAGCGTGGAACACCTGCTGCTGGGACTGATTGGAGAAGGTGAAAACGACCTTCGCAATCTATTTGCCAGTAGCGGTATAACCCGCGAGATGATACTAAACTCACTTAAGAAGGTGCGCGGTTCTCAGCGGGTAACCTCCGACAATCCGGAGGATAGTTACGAGGCGCTGGAACGCTATGGCCGAGATCTGACCAGGTTGGCCCGGGAAGGCAAACTAGACCCGGTGATCGGCCGGGATGACGAGATCCGCCGGGTGATGGAGATACTTTCCCGCCGTACCAAGAACAACCCGGTCCTGATAGGAGAACCCGGGGTGGGCAAGACTGCTATTGCCGAAGGACTATCCCGCCGTATCGTGGCCGGTGATGTACCGGAGGGTTTGAAAGATAAACAGGTTATCGCACTGGACATGGGTGCGCTGGTGGCTGGAGCCAAGTATCGCGGCGAATTTGAGGAGAGGCTGAAAGCGGTGCTCAAAGAAGTGGAAAGCTCGGCTGGACAGATAATCCTTTTTATAGATGAACTGCATACCGTAGTGGGTGCCGGCGCAGCCGAAGGGGCCATGGATGCCAGCAACCTTCTCAAGCCGATGCTGGCCCGGGGTGAATTGAAGGCTATCGGAGCCACTACCATCAGTGAATATCGTAAGCACATTGAAAAGGATGCGGCCCTGGAGAGACGCTTTCAGCCGGTCATGGTCAATCCGCCTTCGATCGAAGATACCATATCCATTTTGCGCGGTCTGAAGGAGCGCTATGAGGTGCACCACGGGGTACGCATAAAAGACTCCGCTCTGGTGGCAGCTGCGGTCCTATCCGACCGTTATATATCGGACCGGTTTTTGCCGGACAAGGCCATCGATCTGATGGATGAAGCCGCTGCCCGGTTGCGTACCGAGATCGACAGCATGCCGTCCGATCTAGATGAGATCACCCGCCGCATAATGCAGTTGGAGATCGAAGTAGCCGCACTGGAAAAGGAAAAGGATAATGCCTCCCGCGAGCGCTTGAATGCTCTCCTGCAGGAATTGCAGGATCTGCATAGTGAGTCGGATGTCATGCAGGCCCAATGGCAGGCGGAGAAACAAGCGATTTCCCGCGTCAGGCAAATCAAGCGGGAGATGGAAGAGACCCGCATGGAGATGGAGCGGGCGGAACGTGAATACGATCTGAACCGCATTGCAGAACTGAAATACGGACGGCTGAACGAGCTGGAGCACAATTTAAAAGCCGAAGAGGAACTGTTGGCTGGCAAACAGAAGAGCAACATGCTACTTAAGGAAGAGGTAGATGCCGAAGATATCGCCAGGGTAGTCAGCCGCTGGACCGGCATCCAGATCAGCCGCTTGATGGAAGGCGAGCGTGAAAAGCTGTCTCATCTCGATGAGATCCTTCATCATCGAGTAATTGGTCAGGATGAGGCGGTCCGGGCGGTCAGTGATGCCGTGATCCGTTCTCGCAGCGGTCTCAAGGATCCTAACCGTCCGGTGGGCAGCTTTATCTTCCTGGGACCGACTGGAGTGGGCAAGACCGAATTATCACGTGCACTAGCTGAAGCCTTGTTTGATGATGAAAAAAGCATGATTCGGCTCGATATGTCGGAGTACATGGAGAAACACAGCGTGGCACGCCTGATCGGAGCTCCGCCCGGCTATGTTGGCTATGAAGAAGGCGGTCAGCTGACGGAAGCCATCCGCCGCAAGCCCTACGCGGTGATATTATTTGATGAGATAGAAAAGGCTCATTATGATGTATTCAATATATTGCTGCAGATACTGGATGACGGGCGTCTGACCGACGGCAAGGGCCGGGTGGTGGATTTCCGCAACAGTATCATCATCATGACCTCCAATATCGGCAGCCAGGAGATCCTGGATTTCCAGAGCGGTGGAGGGGATTATGATGATATGAAGAACCGGGTGCTGGACCTCCTGAGGATGAACTTTCGTCCAGAGTTTCTCAACCGGATTGATGAGACCATCGTTTTCCATGCTCTGCAAGAGGGAGAAATCGAACAGATAGCCGAGTTGCTACATGAGGATTTTGCATACTAAAAAGCCCTGAAAAAACGGGGAATCCAGAAGATTAAAAAAGGACTTCACCCCCATATTTGCCGAATTTATAAGGTGACTAAACCAAAAACACAAACAAACACGA
>Ga0123335_1003215_pt1 | contig 23136 bp, 14 predicted proteins | sample BiotimSIPDNA_2_FD_89707 | JGI IMG/M metagenome (GOLD analysis project Ga0123335, IMG submission 89707) | Anaerobic biogas reactor microbial communites from Washington, USA - Biogas_R2 time_0 SIP DNA | ecosystem: Engineered > Bioreactor > Anaerobic > Unclassified | place: Washington, USA...
CGCATTTGAATTTGGAATTGATGTACTTGAATATGGTCCGAGAGAAAATAATACCGTAAATGTTTCCACACAAAAAACAGTGACAAAAGATTTCTCGCTTTCCCAAAACTATCCGAACCCGTTCAATCCTTCAACAACAATAAAATTTAGCATCCCAAAAAACGGCGTAGAGACGACCCGGCGGGTCGTCTTAAAAATATTAGATGTTCTTGGTCGCGAAGTAATAACACTTGTAAATGAACATAAACCTGCTGGAAACTATACCGTTGAATGGAACGGTACAAACTCAGCCGGAGTACAGGTTGGCAGCGGAATTTATTTTTATCAGTTAAAAACAAGCAATGGATTTTTGGAAACCAGGAAAATGTTGTTGATTAAGTAACCTTGTTATTTAATCAGAAATCCTGATGTTTTTAATTGGGGATACTGTTAAGATAAAGTTAAGTGTAATGCGCAGACAGAAAAAAAATAGCAATCAGTTTTAAGTCGTAAGTTCTTTAAAAATCTTGTTCCTGCTCCTAATCATACTCAGCACAACGGAAACCGGAGACCGGAGATCGCCGTGCCTGCCTCGTCAAAGTCAGTCAGAGCCTGATAAACCGGGTAAACCGGCAGGCAGGGAAAAGCTTTTCCTTACTCATACTCTTACTTTTACTCTTGTTCTTACAAGAAAATTTTGAATGATTGTTTGTCCTGCAAAATCGCCGGACTCTTTTCTTACTCTGGAAACTTACTCTTACTCTTGTTCATCAATGACCGCTGACTGGCTTACAATGACTGCTGACTGCCTCACAAAGGATGCTAATAGGTTTACAGTGACCGCTGACAAGCTTTAATTTTTGGAGTGGAGTGAAGAAAAAATAATAAAATGAGAAATATTTCGTTGATTTTAGGACTGTTATTGATTAATTTAAGCCCTACTACGTTGGATAAATTTTTTTTATTTATTGAGGTTTTAATGTCTAAAGCAAAAATGGTTGTAGTTTTATTTATTTCAGTGTTCCTTATTAGTTGTTCTTCTTATTTAACAAGGTATAGTTTTAAAACTGCTGTTAAAAATTCCAAAAGTGAAAAGTTAATATATCAAGAGAAATTATTTGGTAGATATAACCATTATTTTGAAAATGATGATTTTAAATTATATATGGATATAGAACCCTACGCCATAAATTTTCAATTACAAAATATATCAGAGAAACCAATAAGAATAATTTGGGATAGTATAAGAGTAGTTTTAGATTATGAACGTATATATAAAATATCAAAAAATCTAAAAAATTATTCTGATGATTTTTTAGAAATTAATTGGCAGATAAAGAAAGATTTTATTTTTTGTTCATTCAAGAACAAAACGCAAAATAAAATGTTATTTGAAAAGGATGGCAGTTTAATTAAGATCGGTGAAGAAATTCGATATAATATTTCGGATTTAACAAAAAGCAAACAAGATAAATTTTCTGAAATTAGTTGGCAAATTAAAAAGGATACTATCTTGTGCTTAATCGCGAATAAAACGCAAAATAAAATGTCATTAGAAAAGGATAGCGGATTCGTAAAAATCGGTGAAGATATTCGTTATGACATATCAGATTTATCAAAAAATAATAAAGATAAATTTGCTGAAATTGATTGGGAAATTAAAAAAGATACTATTTTATGCATTATCAAGAATAAGACAAAAAACAAAATGTTATTTGAAAAAGATAGTGGTTATGTGAAAATTGGAGAAGAAGTTAGGTACGATAATTTGGCTGTACCCTTTGAAAATTATAAAGATGATTTTATTAAGATTAACTGGTCAGTTTTTAATGATAGTGCAAGTATAACTTTGTTAAACCTTTCTAAATATGCTTACGAATTATTTGAAGATGATGGGAGAATATGCTTCAATAAGTCAAAAGAGTTTCGTGTTATACATAAAAATTTAAAACAAGAAAAGCTTATTTTACCTGATAGTAATGACAAAGAATATAATGATATTAGAAAAATTATTGAAATGCAAAAAAGTGATAGTTCTTATACAATCCGTCCTTCAATTATATTGCCACATGCAATTTATAGCGATGAAATTGCATCAATTAATAATTCTTTTTATCCATATAGCGCTAATAATAAAGATGAATTGGAATTTTTATCAAAAGGTTTTATAAATTCTAAAATGATGCTCATAATACCTATTTGTATTGATAACGAAATAAAATATTATAATTTTCCATTTATCATAAATGGCTGTCAAATACTGAAAAGAAACTAATTTTCAAATAGAGGGGAAATATTTTCCCCCAACTTAAAAACATCTTAATTTGGCAGTATCAAAAGACCTGTAGTGTTTGAACTTTCAATAATTGAATTTGGATTGAAATCAAATTCCTAATTTACTTTAGTATTCCCCCCTTCTGCCAGAGCGCACTCTGGCAGCAAAGGAAAAAATCAATTCTTGAAATTATTCATTAGATTTTGAAACATCGGCATCGACGGAAGACTTGCTTAATTTCTGCCAGTTAAACCCCTAAAGCCCAACGTCATATAGTTAAGCAATATATAGCTCTTATTATTTTAAAAATCATCAGGCTTACTTATTGCTTTTAAATGGTTTTATCGAACTTGTGAACTGTATGGTTTGAGGAATGGTTTGATATTTATTAATCACCCCAATTGCCGTGCATCCTACACCAGTTGTTTGGTAGTCGAAATTAAATGTTACACCATCCGATTTGATCAGTTGATATGTGTATTTTGCCTTTGACAAATTTTCGGTGCTGTAATTATAGCAATTAAAATTAAATGGTTCTGTTGCTGAAAACTCAATTCCGATTCCTTGAGTATTTGTCAGTCGCACATAGCGGTTGTCGGTGCGCAAGCCACAATCCTGAGGAATCAAATAAGGTACAAACATCGCATCAACTTTGGACTGATACTGCCCAATACGATAGCCGGTTTTGCGGTCGGGATAATTCTCCTGCGGCCCGCGTCCAAACCATTCTACATTTTGCATTTGGTTATCGAAAACCCATTTTGTTCCGATGCGTGGCAACGACACGGGCATTTTTCCATTCGGATTAATCGTGTGCTGTAAACTAATTTCACCGTCGGGCGAAATCGTATAAATCATCTCATTTTCGAATCCGGCATTGCCTGCATTTCCAAAAAGAGCAATTTCACGAATACTGACAATTACATTTTCAGCTTTATTTTCAACCCGAAATGATTCGAGTTTTGACTTCATTTTATCCAGACCGATGGAATACCATGAAGTGGCAACCATCCTTCCGTAACCCTCGGTTCTAGGAAATACAGTAACCGAATAAGTGGTCCAGTCGTCCTGTTCATTCGCCAGAGGGGCACGCCAAACATTGAGTTGCGCTCCCTGTTTGAGCAATTCTGTACCCATAAATTTCATTGAATGCAATTGTCCATCGGCTTTATTAAAAGTATAATCGAAATTTACTCCGGATACAATCAAATGTTGCTCATTATCTGTAACTTTTAAAGGATTGGTCTGATGCTGTTCCAATTTTTTATCGTCAGGAACAATCCATGGCATTTCCAATTGATCCCAACACAGTTCAAAGCCCTTCGGCGCCCATTGTGTCTCTTCTTTCGAATGAAAACTAACTGTTGTCAAATAGGTTGCACCGACTTTTAGCTGAGGTTTTGTGATAGGAAGAACGTAGATTTTTTTTGCTTCCGGTGCGACATCCACCTCCAATTCTCCGGTAGCAATCGAGATTCCATTTTCTTCCAAATTCCAACGTGCTTCAAAGGCATTCGTATTGGTAAAAAAGTTACGGTTCTGCACTTCAATTTCCATTTTTTCGGCATTGTTCCACTTTACTGAAATGGGTTGAGCCGACTTTTTCATTTGCCACATTTCAGGCTCCGGAACCCGATCGGGCCAAATACACCCATAGGTACGCGCGCCAATTCCATAGCTGAAAAACTCGCCTTCGTTTTGCTCCTGTTCAAAATCGAGCCACAATGCAGCACGATTTTTCAAGTCCGGTTTTGCAGCAAATAAATCATTGATTTCAATTGCTTTGGGGAAAATACCCACCTGATCGATAATGGCGTCGCACAAATAACCGGAGGTATGTTGACCATGTGTCTCGGCATTCTTGCCAACATTAAGAGGAAAAGGGAAATTGGTAATGTTCCCGGTGACCGGTTTTTCATCCAACTTTTTGTTGTCGATAAATAGTGATATCGATTTTCCGTTATAAATACCTGCCACATGATGCCAGTTTTGTGTCCAATCTTTTGGTAATACACCACTGACGACTGTTTTTTTCGAAGTGTAGATTTTCGAAGTGTTGATATAGAACTCGAGAGAGTCGGTACCAATTTGCTGCAAACCAAATTGATAATTTCCTTTGGTGAGCAGTGTTCCACCCATTTTCATTAAATCGCGTGGAAAAATCCAAAGCGAAACCGTTAGTTCATTACCCGAGATTTCAATATTTCTATTCTGAAAAACTTCCACCCACTGATCGTGACCATTCAGATCAATACCTTTTCCATCGTGCCCGGCAACCAGTTTGGCTCGTCCCATGATGTGCGTTGCTACCTTGTTTGGTGAAGAATCGGTCAATTTGCGAACCGGCTCGCGCAAGCCTGGACTCACAAAATCCCAGATGGCTCCGCCCATGATGCGTGGATACTGGTAAATCACATCCCAATATTCGTCCAGTCCGCCACCAGCATTTCCAGCAACGGAAAGGTATTCGTCCATAAACGAGGGTCGCGGATCAACACTTTCAGGAACCATCCCCACCTGATTTTTGAGGTCAAAAGGTGATGGGTAACGTGGACCTATAATCTCTTCGCAAGAATGCGAAAAAGCATTTCCGCCATACATCCAATATCGTGTAGTATCGTATTTCCGTCCTTCATCAATCACGGAACAAATATTTTTCCCTTCGCCACTTTCATTTCCGGCGCTCCAAAACAGAATACTGGCATGATTCCGGTCGCGCAACACCATTTTGCGAACACGTTCACGATACATGGGCTCCCATTCGGTTTTATCACTTAAATATTCAGTGGCATGAGCTTCATCTCCTGCTTCGTCAATAATATACAATCCATATTCGTCGGCCAACTCCAGATACCTTGCTACCGGTGGATAATGTGACGTCCGTACACAATTGATATTGAATTGCTTCAGTATTTCAAAGTCTTTCCGGATGGTCGCTTCGTCCATGGTGTGCCCCAAATCGGGATGTTGCATGTGCGAGTTTATACCATTCAGTTTAATGGCTTTTCCGTTCAGATAAAAAACTTGATGTCGAATCTCAGTCTCTTTAAAACCAATGCGACCGGCAATTACCTCTTCGGTTTTTCCTTCGCTGTTGATTAATTCCATCGTTAACCGGTAAAGATTGGGTGTTTCGGCGGTCCACTTTTGGGGATTTTTTACCAATGAAGAAACATTGATGATTTGCTTATTATCGGCACTAATTTGAATTGCATCAGAAGTAAAATTCTGAACCAATACATTCTGCGCATTAAACAGCGAAGTGCGAACTTTGTAGTTCTGTTTGTGGGTTTTCGATTGGTTATTTATGGTAATCTGTAAATTCAGTTTTGCGTTTTCATAGTTTTCGTCCAGGTCGGTAGTGGCATACCAGTCGAAGATATGTACATTCGATTTTGCATACAGCCAAACATCGTCGAAAATACCTGCCAGCCGCCAATAGTCCTGTGCTTCGAGGTACACCCCGTCGGAATATTTAATTACGTTTACGGCAATGGTGTTTTTGCCTGGTTTCAGGAAACTGGTAACATCATATTCGGCAGGCTCCTGCGCGCCTTCGTTGTATCCAACTTCCTGTCCGTTAATCCAGACAAACGATGCCGAACCGGTTTTCTCCATGCGCAAAAAGATGCGTTTGCTTTTCCAATTTGCCGGTATAGTAAATGTTTTGCGATACGAGCCGGTCGGGTTGTATTCGCGCGGAACAAATGGCGGATTGGAGCGAAACGGATGAGCAACATTTCGGAAAAAGGGATCGCCAAAACCCTGCATTTCCCAGTTGGAGGGAACTGTAATATCAGACCATTTCTGATCATTAAAATCTGATGTAAAAAAGTTGTCGGGTGTACCTTCGGGAGTATTGGCAAAATGGAATTTCCACCTTCCATTCAACGAAAGCACATTTTCTGACTTCGATTTCTGAAGATTTAATGCTTCACCAACCGATTTAAAAGGAATACAAACCGTGTGACCTTCAGTCTGGTTGACTTCAAATACCGCTGTATTTTCGATGAAAGGATAAACGTTCGCAAATTTCGATTGCTGTGCTGTAATTGTAAAACTTGCCAGAGTGATAAATAAACCAACTATTTTTTTCATGCTCGATTACCTTTTTATCTTGATGGAAGACTATAATTGTACTCTTCCTTTCGCTTTTCGAAAATTTCAATTGTGAGTCAGAGAACACAAATCTCTTCGGGACTTTATAAATCTCAAATCTCGTGTCCAAGCTGACATTTATTTATGCAATATTTTTATTGTCAGTGGACTTGCTTAATTTTTGCCAGTTAAACCCGTAGAGCGCAATAAATACAAAGCAGCACATAGGCATTAAAAAGCTTATTGACATATTATAAGTATCGCCGAGATAGCCCATCAGTTTTGGCATAATTGCTCCGCCCATAATTGCCATTACAATAAAGCCGGATGCTTTTTTTGCCTGTACGCCTAATCCGTGAATACCAAGAGCAAAGATAGTAGGGAACATAATTGACATAAAGTAAAAGCTTATGAATACCGCAGCTACTGAAATCCAGCCGATTTTGAAAACAACTAATAAGCATACAAAAACATTTAACAAAGCGTATAATCCAAGCAATTTATGCGCGCTTATTTTCCTGAGGAATGCTGTTCCGGTAACTCTTCCTAATAAAAACAAAGGAAAACCAATTGTGCCGAGGAAGAAAGTTGCGCCGGTTTCGTTAATAAAATATGACCCTTCTTTAAGAATTGTTCTGCCGCTGAATAACCAGTTTGAAGCCAGACTTTGGGATATTGAAGGAATTTCTTCAACAATATAATTTATAAAGAAACTGAAAATTCCTGCCTGAGCAGCAACATAAAAGAATTGAGCTGCAACTGCTCCCGAAAAATGCGAATGACTCCAAATCGATTTTTTTGAAGATTCATTCGAGTTTGCATCTAACTTGTATTCATCCTCGGTGTTCAAATCCGGAATGTTGGAAAAGTAAAATAAAACTGCCATAATAAGGACTATTATTGCAACTGCAAGATAAGGGATGTAAAGCTGGGCTTGCGCCGCTTCAACTCCTTCGGAAGAGTAAAAAAACATTCCGCCGATAATTGGACCGAATATCCAGCCGATTCCGTTGAAACTCTGTGCAAAATTAATGCGCGCTGCCGAATATTTTTTGTCTCCGAGAACTGTTGTATAAGGGTTTGCTACGGTTTCCAAAACAGTAAGTCCCATTGCAATTAAACATACGCCTAGCAAAAATGCCCAGAAAGTTGAAATGTAAGTTGCAGGAATAAACCAGAAACCGCCGATAGAAACCAGCATCAATCCGGAAATAATTCCGCCCTTGTATCCAAGTTTTTTAGCTAACCAGCTTGCGGGCAAAGCCATTAAAAAATATCCCAAATAATGAGCAAACTGCACCCAGGCCGATTGAGCTTTTGTTAAATGCAAATAATCCTGAAAATGTTTATCCATTACATCTATCATTCCGTTGCATAACCCCCATAACAAAAACAAAGTGCTTACCAGACCAAATGTAAAAACGTAATTTGTTCCGTCTTCCGATTTGAACATTTTGGATAAACTCATAATAATTTCCTTAAAATTATTTTAAAATGCTTATTGATTTTAACTATAAAGAACTAACGTTTAATTAATGAATAACTTACAAAAACATTCTAATACCTTACTTTTAATTTAACCGAACCGGGAACTTCTTTTTCGGAAGCAACAATTATATATCCACCGCCGCTGCCGGAGGTAACTGCTCCGCTGTAAACCGGGAAATAATTCTTTGTCATTTCCTTGTAAACATAATCGGGTACCGTAAAAGGCAGCATTTCTTTCCACGCGAGGAATGTTTCGGTCATAGATTCGCCAAGCAGGTTCACATCCTTTTTTAAAATGCTTTGCCAGCATTTATCACCGGAATTGCCAAGTTTTTTAACTAAATCTTTTGTAAGATTTTTTTCTTTTATCGGATTGTAATTTTCGGGTCTGGGTTTTAATGGAACAAGATATAAAACCTTCGAAAGCCAATCGCAGGTTTCTTTATCAACAGTAGAGTTTATCTCTTTTGGCCAGTAATGTCCGTCGTAAAACAAACGGCTGATTCCGGGGTTCAACAATCCGATATGATCCTGCGAACCGGAAATATATTCAGAACCCGGAGGATTTTCGGCGCCAAATAATAATCTGGCGTTTTTCAAAGCATTTCCCGCAGGATACTGATCGCCCCAGAGATCAATAGCTACTTTTCTTGAACTTGTTGCCATCCCGGAGCGGTCGTTAAACTCAATTGAAGGCCATAACTGGGCAACAACCACGCTTCCGCTGTGCACTTCCGAAACCCACGGCTGATCCATCCATCCGCCGGCAATACAAGCTCTGTAAGGAAATTTCAATTCCTTTTTTGCAGATGAACTTGCCCGGGCAGGCAATCCTTCTTCGGGTATTCTTTCCAACACTTTGTATTCTATTCCGTATTTATTACAGAGCTTTTCTTTATCGGGGGTGTGTCCATCGGAATTTACAACAAAAATATCCGGCTTAATTCTTTCCAAATCCGGCTGGAAATCGAGCATTCCCGAACCCGAGGCGACAAAAGCTTCTTCCACATACCGGATTGAATTAACCATATAAACCCGCTCAATTTGCGAAAAATACGGGGCTTTTCCCTTTAGAAGAAGAAGATTTGCATCAGCGCCAACGGCAACATATAATTTACCAAACATAGCGGCAGTTTTAAAAAAAGCTACATGACCGCCATGCAGCAAGTCAAAACAGCCGCTTACAAGAACTTTTTTTTCATTCATTGTTCACCAAAGTTAAAATTCGTTAAATACAACTTTCTTTGAATCTTTACCTTTGTTTTCAACCATTTGCTCTTTAATCCAATCATAAGTTTTCTTTAAACCGTCTTTAAGCGGAATTGAAGGTTCCCAATTCAGGTATTGCTTGATAAGAGTGTTATCGCTGTTTCTTCCTCTTACACCTTTTGGTGCGTCCAGATCATATTTTCTTGAAAGTTTGAAATTAGCAATTTCTTCAACATAATCTACAAGCTGGTTGATAGAAACCATTTCGGAGCTTCCGAGATTTATCGGTTCCTGGATGTTGCTGTACATAATATCAAGCACACCTTTAATACAATCGTCTATGTACATAAAACTTCTTGTCTGGTGACCGTCACCCCAAATAACGATTTCTTTTTTATCGAATAATTTACCGTCAATAACTTTTCTGCAAATAGCTGCAGGAGCTTTTTCACGTCCGCCGTCGTAAGTTCCAAACGGACCGTAAACGTTATGAAAACGTGCAACGCGAGTTATTAATCCAAAATCTTCTGTAAAATGACGGCACATTCTTTCGCTGAAAAGTTTTTCCCATCCGTAACCGTCTTCAGCAAGTGCAGGATATGCGTCAGCTTCTTTTAATCCCGGATTATCAGGGTCAGTTTGTTTCGAGCCGTTATAAACACAAGCGGATGAAGCATAAAAAAATCTTTGAACGCCCAAATCTCTTGCTGCCATTATTAAGTGAGTATTTATCAACACGCTAAGCATACAATCAGCTTTATGTGTTTCAATAAATCCCATTCCGCCCATATCTGCGGCAAGATTAAAAACTTCTTCAAAACCGTTAAGCGCTTGATAGCAATTTTCTTTAGATTTCAAATCCAGAACGAGGTTTTCAACTCCTTCGGTAATCTGATACCAGCGTGTTAAGGGTTTAATATCAACTGCACGTACTTGGTAACCCATTTCTTTTAGTTTTTTTGTAAGGTGACCGCCGATAAATCCGCCTGCTCCGGCAACAACTACTTTTTTCATATTTATTCTCCTTTGTTATAGTTTTCTTTTAATCGAATCATTCCAGAGGAATTCTTCGTTTATTACAATTTTAGTATTTGAATTACTTTCATCTTCGTTAATTAAATTTATAAGAAGTTCAATGGCTGCATTTCCGATATTCCGCGGGTCTTGATTAATAATTGAAAGAGAAGGCGAAAAACTTTCGGCAGTTTCTTTAAATCCGAATCCAACAACACCAATATCATCAGGAATCCGTAAACCGCATTCGGAAGCCGCTTTATAAACTCCGAGTGCAACGCGGTCGTTAACTGTAAAAATTATCTCAGGCAGGTTATTGGTTTTATATAATTTCTTAAATGCATTAAAGCCATCCTTTATTTCAAATCCGCCTTCAATTATCCAATCAGGATTTACATCTATCCCATTGTTAACAAGTGCGGTTATGTAACCGTCTTTTCTTTCTTTTCCGATACTTACATTTGAATAACCTGCAAAATGTGCTATTTTGCTGTAACCTTCCGAAATAATCTGATTTATTGTCGAAACTGCCCCGTTTTTATCATCAAAAATTACACTTGGAAAGTCCGAACCATCCAATTGTCTGTCAAAAAATACCAGCGGAATTTTTAATTTTTTAATGTATTCGAAAAAACTTATATCGTAAGTTTGCTGCGAAACACAAACAAGCAATCCGTCAACACGCATTCCTATAAGGTTTTTCAAGTTTTTAATTTCATTTTGATGATTTTCGCGAGACACAGTAACAAATACATTATAATTCTTCTCGGCAGCAAAATCTATTACACTGTCCGCTGCATAAGCAAAAAAGCTGTTTTCCAGGTCGGGAATAACAACGCCGATTGTGTTGGTTTTTTTTGTAATTAGATTTTTAGCAATCAAATTGGGTGTGTAGTTTAAGTCCTCCGCCATTTTAAGAACTTTTTCTTTCATTTCTTTCGAAATATCGGGATGATTTCTTAGCGCTTTGGAAACTGTAATTCTTGTTACGTTAAGTCTTTTTGCAATTTCAGATTGCGTAATGTGTATCATAAATATATCAACTTACTCGAGAACTTTCTCAATAACTTGACTGTATATTTAATATTTTTTTTTCAATATTGCAATAATTAAAAATTTAAAGCCGGAAATATTAATAAAGAAATCTGCTGCCTTCATTTCTTTTATTTCAAAAACTAATTACATAAATGATTTTCCATAATATTTTCTTATTTTAGAACCTGAAAATTTTAATTACTAATTGCTGACCAGATGGAAATAATCAGATATACAGAAGAATGGAAAGACGAATGGGATAATTTTGTAATTTCGTCCAACAACGGAACAATGTTCCATATGCAGAAATTTTTTGATTATCATACTCCTGGCAAATTTTCTTTCGATCATTTAATGTTTATTGAAAAAGGAAGAATTGAAGCCGTTCTTCCGGGAAGATTAAAGGACGGAATGTTTGAATCACCGATAGGAGCAAGTTATGGCTCTATTGTAACAAAGGACATTACTTTTGCCGAGACTATGAATCTTATTTCGCTGCTGCTTGATTACGGCAGAAACAACGGAATTAAGGAATTTATGCTCACTTCCGCTCCGATGATTTACGAAAAGTATCAGAATCAGAATTTGGATTTTGCGATGCTTTGGCAGGGGTTTCGTTTTGATTTACACTATATTTCCAGCGCAATAAAACTTGATAAAGACCGCGTTATTATTGAACGGTTTCAGGCAACAGTAAGAAGAAATATCAGAAAAACTCTAAAAAATCCTGATTTACAGGTTGAAATTAACGAAAGGTATGATGAGTTTTATCCGATACTTTTGGCTAACAAATCCCGGCATAATGTAAAACCAACACATTCTTACGAAGATTTGCTTAAATTAAAAGAGCTTATGCCAGAAAATCTGAAATTGTTTATGGTTTATTATAAAGGCAAACCTATTGGCGGCTCGCTTATGTTTTTCTGCAACAAACAGGTAGCTCTTTGTTTTTATAATATGCTTTTATACGAATATGCCGAATATAAACCGATTCACCGGGTAATGTACGAAGTTGTTAAATATTCCACCGAAAATGGTTATTCCTACGTTGATATAGGAGTATCGCAGGATACAAAAGCCGAAAATCCGATGACGCCCAGTATGAGCTTAATCGAATTTAAGGAAAAGTTTGATGCGAAAACTATAATGCGGAACACTTTCTATATTAAGCTTTAGTCAAAAATTCCGGAATTAAATGAAAAAAAAGATTGCAATAGGATTTCTTGGAAATCTTTATTTTGATACACGCACCTTCAATCTTTTTCATTCGCTCAAAAACAAAGGGCATAACGTTAAGTTTTACGGATTTGACTGGCTTACTCTGGATTTTAAAACCATAAATACCGGTGAAATCTCGGTAAAAAAACTTAATAAAGGACGGTTCTCAGTTTTTTATTATCTCAGGTTTACAATATCACTATTTGTCAGTCTTTTTAAAACAAAAGCCGATATTTATTTTGCATCCGATTTTTATGCAATGCCGGTTTGCGTTTTTATTGCCAAGCTTAAACAAAAAAAGGTGTTTTACGACAGCCGCGAAATTTACACTGAACTGCCTGCTTTAACAGGCAGACCGGCATTAAAAAAAACCTTTAAAATTATTGAAGGATTTTTTATCAACAAAATTGATGAAGTTTTTACAACCGGCGAAATGGATTCGGAATATATCGAGAAATTATTCGGTATAAAGAAAATAAATGTCCTTCGTAATTTGCCTGTTTATAAAAAAAATTATGTTCCTGTTGATTTTATAGGCAAATACAAATTGCCGCCTGATTCAAAAATTATTCTTTATCAGGGAATAATTGTAACAGGAAGGGGAATTGATACATATTATAAAGCTCTGCTAAAAGATAATTCTTTTGTTTTAGTAATACTTGGAGGCGGCGAACATAAAGATTATTATGAAAAAAAAGCTGACGAATTAAAGATTTCGGAGCGGGTTATTTTTGCCGGAAAAATTTCACAAAACGAACTTGCAAATTATACTTCGGGAGCGTTTGCCGGACTTTCGGTAATTGATAACACAAGTATAAATAATTATTATGCGCTTCCTAACAAACTTTTTGAATACATTATGGCGGAACTTCCTGTAATTGTAAGCGATCTTCCGCAGATGAAAAAGATTGTAGAACGCTATAAAGTCGGTGCGGTTATTAAAGATAGTAATGCGGATGAGCTGATTGAAGTATTGAATACCTGGAAAAATGAAGAAATATATAATAAATTAAAAGAAAATTGTAAAATTGCTTCAGGCGAATTAAACTGGGATGCGGAAATTGAAAAAAAATATCGGCTGTTTGAGTAAAAAATCATTTTTATGAATTCGTCTTTTAAATAAAATAGTAATTAAATTATAATATAAAATGTTTGATATAATAATCCCAACATATAATAATCTGGAAGAACTGAAGCAATGTTTATCCGGTTTAGAAAACCAGACATATAAGAACTTCAAAGTTTTTGTTTGCGTTGACGGTTCAAAGGATGGCACAATTGAATATCTTTCGGATGCATCATTCAATTTCGAAATGCAATTTATTACGCATCCCGGAAATGAAAATAAAGGAAGAAATGAGACGAGAAACCTTGCAATAAATAAACTTGCATGCAAATATCTTCTTATGCTCGATTCGGATATTATCCCTTCAGCGGATTTACTTAAAAATCATTACGAGCTATTGAATGAAAAAGATTGTATTTCAGTCGGTGAAGTTATTTATACAAATTCCGGCGAGAATATCTGGGCAAAATATTTAGAAACACGCGGGAAAGGGAAGTATAGGAATCTTCAGGAAATGCCTGCCTATTATCTTAATACGCAAAACGCAGCAATGCTTTCGGAGTATTATGTAAAATCCGGCGGACAGCACCCTTTGTTAAGCAGGAATTACGGCGGAGATGATACGGAGTTTGGCTACAGGATTGGGAAAGAGTTCGATATTCCGGCTGTCTTTAACAAAAACGCCTGCGGTTATTCATTTCTTGAAAAATCATTAAAAAAAGCCCTTCAGCAGATGGAAGAATTCGGAAGATACAATCTGAAAATTATCAGAGAAATTCATCCGGAATTTAAGGAAATATTTAACTTTAATTTGCTAAAAGAAAATAATATTAAATCTGTTATAATCCGCAGTTTATTGCGCAAAGATTTTGCCGGACTTCTGAAATTCCCGATTGATTTTTTGCCTGATTTTTTAAGTCTGCCGGCAGTTCATTTCCTAGTTTTTTATTCAATTTGTAAAGGTTATAAAAGCGCTGAGGCAGAAAAATGAACGAAACAAAGAAAAGAATTTTAATAACCCGTACCGACAGACTTGGCGATGTTGTTCTTTCAACTGCAATCCCGCGCGAAATAAAAAAAACTTACCCCGATTCCTTTGTTGCAGTTCTTGTAAGAAATTATACTGTGCCGGTGTATGAAAACAATCCTTATGTTGATGCAATTTTAACAGACGATTTTACCGAAGAAACGCGCAGCAAAACATTCTGGCAGAAAATTAAGGAAATAAAGCAGTATAATTTTACCGATGCGCTAATGCTTCTGCCGTCGGAAAGACTTACTTATATGCTATTCTGGGCAGGAATAAAAAACCGTATCGGTGTAAGCAGAAAATTATATCAGTTCCTTACATTCACAAAATACGTGATGCGCAATTTTGAAACTTTGCGTAGCGAAGCCGATTATTGTATGGATTTAGCAAAAAAAATAGGTGTTGAATCAGATAATATAAGTTCGGAAATATTTCTTACAAATGAAGAAATTAAAGAATCCGCTCAGTTGAAAGAAAAATGGTCAGCAGGGAATAAGAAAATTGTTGGAATCCATTCTTCAAGCGGAAACTCTGCACCGAATATGCCTGCCGAGGAATACAGAAATCTTGCCGAAAAGCTGATTGAAACAGGCAGATATAAAGTAATTATAACAGATCAGGAAGTGCCTGATGAATTGCAGGGAATTGAAGATGCCGAGTATATAAATCTTCCTTTGAGAAAATTATTTGTAAATATTAAAGCTTTCGATTTGCTGGTATCAGCCAGCACCGGTCCGATGCACGCTGCGGGAGCGCTAACTGTAAATACGCTTTCGGTATTCTGTACATTAAATAGCTGTCACCCCGATTTGTGGGGACCGAAAGGAAACCATGCGTTTTTTGTACTTCCGGATAAAGAATTTTGCCGAGTAAACTGTTCCGATAACCCTCATTACTGCAGTTTCAATAAAGAAAGCGGAATTAATGCAGAAGTATTATTCAGAAAAATCAATGAACTAAAACTTTAACTGCACCTGAAATTCATTATTTCTGAAGTGGTTTGATGCATCAGATTGCTTACAGTATCTACAGTCTGCGAAATTCTGTTTATATCTTCCACCGATTTTGCCATAATTGTTTCCATTTCCATTATCTGAGAATCGATAGCTGTTGCCATTTGTTTTTGCGAATTTCTTATTTCGGTAAGAATATCAATTTCTGTTAAGAGGTTTTCGCTCTCTGTCAGAATTCCGTCAAAGGATTCCTGCAGATCCTTATTGTTCTTTATCCCTTCGCCTACGCTCATTTCTGTTGTTTTCATCGATTCGTCAGCTTTCTTTACATCTGCTTGAATTTCGGAAATTGTTGTTGCAATCTCTTTAGTAGCTTTAGTTGTTCTTTCCGCAAGTTTTCTCACCTCATCGGCAACCACTGCAAATCCGCGTCCCTGCTCTCCGGCGCGTGCTGCTTCGATGGCCGCATTCAGGGCAAGAAGATTTGTCTGATTGGCAATATCATCAATAGTTCCGGCAATTTGTCCAATCTGGTCAACCTGATTAACAAGCTGTGTAACAATTGATGCAGTTTGCTCCGAAGCTTTAGCAATTTTATCCATTCCTGCGTGCGAATCCGATAGTTTTAGCACTCCTTTTCGTGCTTTTTCTCCGGCAGATTCTGAGATTTTTGATACTTTATTTATGTTTTCGTTGTTGATATTCATCGATTCAATCACTTCGCGGATTGAAGAGAGAATGACGCCGGATTTGCTGCTTTGCTCGTTAACAGAATAATTTAAGTTATTAATGGCAGTTACAATTTCTCTGCTGCTGTGAGAGGTTTCTTCGATTGATATTTTTACATTTTTAATAAGATTGTTTATTTTTTGAACCGAATCGTTGAAACCTTTGAATAATTTATTCAATTCATTTATTGAGGAATTTTCGGTTATTTTAACCGTTAAATCACCAAGCGAAAATTTATCCATTTCGTTTAAAATCCGGCTTATTCCATTCGAAAGGATATTGTTTTGTTTATCAATTTCGGTAACTGCCTGCTGTACTTTTATTTCAACGCTTTGTTTTTCTTTTTCAAGATCGGATATGTTAAGTTTTATATTATCAAGCATTTTTTGAAGCGCTCCAGTAAGAATCTTGGTTTCATCATTACTGCTTGTTTCAAATTTAATATTGTAATTCCCGGCGGAAACTTCAGAAGCTTGTTTGCTGAGAATTTCAATTGGTTTTACAGTTTTTTTTGTAAGACTGGAAATAAAGAAAACGAAAACAATAAGAACAATAAGTCCGGTAAACATTCTTTTGTATAAAATAGAATTTAATTCTGCCTGTATGTTTTCAACTTCATAATCGGCGCCTATTGTATAAACATTCCCATTTGCGGTTTTAAAAGGGACAATGGCAGACCGGAAATTTCCCCATTTATCAGCAATTTCTTCAAAATATATTTCATTATTATCAAAAGAATTGAAGAAACCTTCCGAAATATCATCATATTCATCATAGTAATTGGTATAAGATTTATCACTAAGTTCTTCATCTGTTGCACTGCTGGAAGTAAAATAAATTTTGCCGTCCTTTTTTATCATTGAATAGATATATTTTACACCAACAGCTTTTTGGATAGTATTTAATTTTTTGATAATCTCAATATGCTCATCTTCCGTAATTGAGCCGGCATCTAAAGCTTTATCGTGATATTCGTTTCCTATAATATTTAATGATCCATAAATAGAAGAAAGGAGTTTTGTATCGACTATTTCCACGTAATTGTCTTTTTGAGTTTTATACGACATAAAGGTATAAAAACCTATTATTAAAAATCCAAATACGAAAACAGAATAAAGAATTTTTTTGCTGATAGTATCAGGTTTGAACGATTTAGCCATTTCTTCCTCGTATAATAAAAGACAATTAATTAAGAATTCAAAGGTTAGTATCGGAATTTATGGGTGGATTTTTATGCCTGCTATTACAGAAAGTATGATTATTTTACAAAAAAGTTTAATATATTTACACATTCGAAGTAAAAGTTTCCGGGGCTAATTAACAAGCTGATGCCCAACCCCGTCAGGTCCGGAAGGAAGCAGCGGTCAGCAATCAGTTTGTGTAGTTAGTTCCCGGTTTTTTTATTTTGCGGGTATCAGAAAATCTAAAACCCCTTCACCTTTTGCAATCTTATAATCGAAGAAAACCTTGGCAATTGTGCCGGGTAAAAAACTTGTGTTTACAAAATCCTGCGAAAGCATTTGAGATAAATGGCGCGACATATCTGGCTGGTGACCGACAAATGCTATGTTTTCGGAATCGAGAGAAATAGCAAATTGAAGAAGAATTTCGGTTGATCCGCCCGGAGCAAGTGTTTCATCCGAAAAAAAATTGTTGGTGTTGTTTAAGTATTTTTTGAAATATTCAGCGGTCTGTCTTGCCCGTAAAAGCGGAGAAAAAATCAGATAATCGAGATGGATATTTAAGTTATCTGTATATCTTATCAAATTTTCAAGATTCTTCCTTCCGTTATTCGTAAGGGATTTTTCTTCTGTCCCTTCTCCCGAAGCTTCGCCATGCCGTATAAGATAAATATTCATTAAAAATTATAATTAGATTATGAATAGATGACCGCAAATTTAATTAAAGATTTTATTATAGATGAAAAAATCGGTTAATCAACCGGGTAAAAATCAGATAAACTGCAATTTGCATCTCCAATTTTTACTTCGTCGATAAATATTGTTCTTTCCGTTAAAACTGATTTCTGAGGATTTGTAAGCCAATCCCATTTGTAAATGCCAATATTAAAATATACTCCGGTCTCGTCGTTTGTGGTATTGGGACCTTTCCGGGAGTAAACTAGTTTCCCGTCTTTAAATATTTCTAAAACAGGTTTATGAGAATCTGACCAGCCCCATTTTACGTGAAAAACCCAGTCTATCCATTTGTTTTTGTCGTTTTCATAGGAACCAAGGTCAACGATTATTTGCTTATTATTAAGGGTTATTTCTTCCATATCGCTTATTTTATTGTCGTCCCAAATTATAACAACAAACCAATTTCCATTTTTAGTCAGCAAACATAAAGGAGGCGAAATCCACTGTTCGCCTAAATTCAGATCGGGATAATTATGCCACTGCGCAACACTTTCTGCTGATTTAGGGTCGATTTGATAATTATCCGGTAAAAAAATGCTGAATGCAAACCATCTTTCTGCAAATTGTTCATCCGGAGGCCATCTCCTCAATTCTGCGCGTTTTCCGCTGTATTGTTCCTGATCGTTATTGTGCAGCTCGAATTTCACTGAACTGTTTCCAAGCCTTTTTTGAGCGGAAGTAATTTGAATGGCATAATCAGGAAGTGAGGGAGTTGACGGATCGTTGCTTGTCCGCCAGTCCTTAAACGAAGGATCGTTGAAACTATCCGAGAAAATAATTGTTCCGGGCACTTTATTTTCTGTTGCAACGGGATTTTTACATCCGAATATCATAATCAGAATAAGAAATATGAAAGATGTTTTAATTTTCATGATGCATACTCATTCTTTTTTTTTGAAAATATTCGTAAACCTTTTTTGCATTTGCAATCCCTACAATTTTTGAAAGTGTAACAGGGTCGGAATTTTTAATGTCTTCAATACTTCCAAATTCGCGCAATAGTTTTTCGGCTGTTTTTTGTCCTATTCCTTTAATTTCAAATAATTCTGTTGTAATTGTCCGATTATTTCTTCGCTGGCGGTGGAAAGTAATTGCAAATCTGTGGGCTTCATCGCGAATCTGCTGAAGCAATTTTAACGCAGAAGAAGTTTTAGGAATTATTACTGATTCAGAATTTCCGGGAAGAAAAACTTCTTCGAGCCTTTTTGCAAGTCCAATTATTTCAAAGTTTTTCAACCCGATTTTATCAAGTATCTCTAACGCACTGGAAAGCTGTCCTTTTCCGCCGTCAACCATTATTAAATCAGGAGGATTTTCTTTTTCTTCAATCATTCTGCTGTATCTTCTTTCAATTACTTCCTGCATACTGGCAAAATCGTCTGGTCCTTCTACTTCTTTAATTATGAATTTCCGGTATAGACTTTTCTTTGGTTTCCCGTCTGAAAACACTACCATACTTGCTACTGTATCTGTTCCCTGAAGATTTGAAATATCGAAACATTCAATTTTTTTAGGAACATTTTTTAAGCGAAGATCGCGTTTAAGCGCTGCCAATACGAAAGGAACATTTCCTTCGCGTTTCATTCTTTGAAGCTGTATTTCTTTAAGCTGAAGAATTGCATTTTGTTTGCACATAAAAAGCAGCGATTTAGTATCGCTTTTGCGCTGAGGTACAACAAATTTTACTTTAAACCCGGCTTTGGAACTCAGCCATTCGGCAAGAAAATCCATTTCGGCAGGATCTGTATCAACAACAATTTCGCGGGGAATTTCCACATATTCGTTGTAATAAAACTTTATTGCCGATGTATAAATTTGAGGTTCGTTTTCAAGATTTTCGTTAATCAGTTTTAGCTGCTTTTTACCAACCAAACGTCCGCTGCGGATGTTAAGAATAGTGCAGGCAACATCTTTCCCTTCGGAAGCGAGACTTAAAATATCTTTATCGTCAAAATCGTTTGAAACAATTTTTTGGCGTGAAGAATAAACCTCGAGCTGTTTGATTTTATCGCGAAGAATTGCAGCATTTTCGAAATCGAAATTATCGGAGGCCTTGTTCATCTGGTCATTAAGTTCTTTAATAAGTTCGGCTGTTTTTCCTTTAAGAAGTTTTTCAACCTGGCTGACCATTTCGTTGTAATTGATTTGAGAAATCAAACCTTCACAAGGTCCGTCGCATTTTTTTATATGATAATCGAGGCAGACTTTTATTTTTTTCTTTTCAATCGTCAGGTCGTCAATATAGTATTTGCAGCTCCGGATTTTAAAAATTCTATTAATCATCGAAAGAGAATTTTTCATTGATTTAACATCGGTGAAAGGTCCGAAGTATTTACTCCCGTCGCGTATTATCTGCCTTGTTGGAAATATTTGCGGATAAGGCTCTTTAGTAATGCGGATATAAGGAAATGTTTTATCATCTTTAAGCAGGATATTGTAACGGGGTTTTAATTCTTTAATAAGATTATTTTCCAGCACCAAGGCTTCAAATTCGGTGTCGGTGATGATAAGTTCCAAATCCGTTGCTTTGCTTATCATAATTTCAGTTTTCGGCGAATTGAGGTTTTTCTGAAAATATGACCGAACTCTGCTGCGAAGATTTTTAGCTTTTCCCACGTAAATAAATTTACCGGTTTTATCTTTAAATTGATAAATACCCGGTGATGACGGCAGATTTTTTAACTTCTCTTCTAAAATATTATTCATAGTCAAAAAATAGAAATAAAAATTAAAAAAACATCTTGGAATTAAAATTTATAAAAGGCTGTTAGGGTTATATGAATTATTTATTAACCCATTAACAAATGTTAAAATCTTCAAATAAAAATAGCAACGTTTAATTTGTCTGATAAATATAAGTAAAAAACACAGAAGCTTAATAAAATAAGTAAGGAGAGGGAATAATTGCAGTTAATTACAGTGTGTAATTTATGTTGTATTAACAAAAAAGAATGGTAATTTTTCACTGTAAAACTATGCATAATATTTGTTGATTTTTACATAAAATAAATTTAGTTTGATTTATATGATTTTAAGGGGTCATATAAAGTAATAAAGAAAAAATTCGAGTAATAATTTCATAAATTATGAGCATATAAATCTTTAGTATAGTAACCTTTTCAGCAATTTATAGAAAAATATTCTGGTCGGGAAATCTATGACAGAAAAAGAGAATTCAAAAAGATTTAAATACCACACCATACTGGCTGGATTTGTAATTTGCATATTTCTGGTTATATCTGGCTATCTTTTTTACAAGCAGGAAGAAAATAGAATTGTAAAACAAAAGGAAAGCGAGTTAAAATCTATTTCGGATTTAAAAGTTAACCAGATAAAAGAATGGTATATTGATAATCTTGATGATTCCAAGATCATTTCGAGAAACATTTTCTTGCAAGAATATTTATTAAAAGCGCTCGAAAAAAATGATATAAAAGATGTTGAAAAACTGATATTGTTTTTAAAAGAGATTTCCGAAGAACACGGGCTAGAAGATATTTTTATTGCCGATATTAACGGGAGAAGTATATACTCAATTAAGGAAGTTTCAAAAAATACCGATTTGATATTTTTAGAAACGATTCGAAAAGTTATAAATGGAAAAGATGCTTTATCAACTTTTCTTTACCTAAACAATGAATTGAAGAAAGTTACAATTGATTTTATTGCTCCTATTTTAAAAAACGGAGATATTGAAAATGTTTTGGTTTTTAGATTAGAACCCGAAGAATTTCTATTTCCGCTTATTTTATCAAATTCAAATACAAATATTACTTCCGAATCTTATCTGTGCAGACTGGATGGCGACAGCGTTCTTATTTTAAGCGATTTACGTTTCAAGGGAAATGCTGCATTTAATCTTAAAATTGCCTTATCAGATAATAAAGTTTCCGCCGTTCAAGCAGTTAAAAGGAAAAAAGGTCTTTACGAGGGCAAAGATTACAGAAATGAAAATGTTTTATCTTATTTTAATAACATCCCAGGAACCCCTTGGATTATAGTATCAGAAATCGATAAGGAAGAACTATTTTCGGAATTAGAAGAGAAGCTTATTTTTATAGCTGTTATTGTTTTTCTTGCAATTCTCTTTGTTGCAGCAGGAATGGCATTGCTGTATAATAATAAACGAAAAAATATTTTACAGAAGCTATTACATTCTAAACAGGAATTTAGAACCACACTTTACAGCATTGGTGATGCTGTAATTACGACTGATTCAAAAGGCAATGTGCAAATGCTTAACCCTGTTGCCGAAAATTTAACAGGATGGAAAGAAGATGAAGCAATTAATAAACCGATTGAAGAAATATTTAAAATAATTAATGAAGAAACTAGGCAAAAAGTTGAAAGTCCGGTAAAAAAAGTACTTGAAAATGGGAGAATTGTAGGTCTTGCTAATCATACTCTTTTAATTTCAAAAGAAGGGAAAGAAATACCAATTGCCGACAGCGGAGCACCAATAAATGATAATAAAGGTCATATAGAAGGCGTTGTTTTAGTTTTCAGGGATCAGACTTCAGAAAGAGATAATAGAAAGGGCTTGGAAGAAAGCGAAAAAAGATTCCGCTCTTCGATGGATAATATGATTGAAGGGGCTCAGATTATTGATTTTAACTGGAACTATATTTATTTGAACGAATCTGCAGAAATACAAGGGAATTTAAAAAAAGAAAACTTGATTGGTAAAAACTTTAGGGATATATGGACTGGAATCACTAATCATCCGATATTTGAGGTTTTGAATGATTGCATGAAAAACAGAAAAAGCAGACATATTGAAACATCATATACATTTCCCGGTAATAATTTAAGATACTTTGAACTTAGCGTTCAACCGATTCCCGAAGGAATTTTTATTCTTTCATTGGAAATTACCCAGAAAAAAATTGCCGAAAATGAAATAAGAAAAATATCAAAAGCAGTAACTCAAAGTCCTGTTATTGTTGTAATAACCAATAAATCAGGGAATATTGAATATGTTAATCCAAAATTTACTGAAATTACAGGTTACAGAAACGATGAAGCTAAAGGAAAAAATCCTAACATATTAAGATCAGGTTATCATTCAAAAGAATATTATAAGAAATTATGGGATACAATAATTGCAGGAAAGGATTGGCAAG
>Ga0123335_1003219_pt1 | contig 23119 bp, 14 predicted proteins | sample BiotimSIPDNA_2_FD_89707 | JGI IMG/M metagenome (GOLD analysis project Ga0123335, IMG submission 89707) | Anaerobic biogas reactor microbial communites from Washington, USA - Biogas_R2 time_0 SIP DNA | ecosystem: Engineered > Bioreactor > Anaerobic > Unclassified | place: Washington, USA...
CATTCACTCCCTGTTTGCCGCCTACTATCAGAACGAATTGGACTATAATCGGTTCTACCTCAAAGTGCCTTTGGCGGAAATCGGCCCGCGTCTTCGCCGCCATCTAGCCGAACCCAATGCCGCCTTCACCAGCGACGAACCGCTGGACATCCGCCGCAACATCATCAATCCAGGGCCGGAAAAAAGGTGGAATGTGGTGGTCATTGTTGAAGAAAGTCTCAGCGCCAGCTTCGTCGGATGCCTGGGTGGAAAGACTCGCACGCCCAATCTCGACCGCCTCGCCGGCGAAGGGCTGCTGTTGACCCGGTGTTTTGCCACCGGCACTCGCACGGTACGCGGCCTTGAAGCAGTAACCCTCTCCATACCCCCCACGCCGGGGCAGTCCATGCTCCGCCGGCCGGACAATGGTGACTTGTTTTCCCTTGGCAGGCTGTTTCACGAACGGGGCTACACCACCACCTTTGTCTATGGCGGCTACGGGCGTTTCGACAACATGAACGCCTTCTACTCAGCCAATGGCTATAACATTCTGGACAGGTCCTCGCCGGATGCCACGCCACAGAATTTCTCCACTGCCTGGGGTGTCTGCGACGGCGACATGTTCCAATGGGCGCTTCGGGCCGCAGATGCCGACCATGCGGTGGGGCGTCCTTTTCATCAGTTGATCATGACCACCTCGAATCATCGTCCCTACACTTTCCCGGAGGGGACGATTGATGCTCCGCAAAAAAGCCGTTCCTCGGCAGTTCGGTACAGCGATCATGCCCTGGGAGCTTTTATCGATGCCGCCGCGGGCAGGGACTGGTTTGCCAATACTCTGTTTGTGATTGTCGCGGATCACTGCCACAGCACCTCCGGACGCCAAAAACTTCCATTGGACAAATACCACATACCGCTGCTCTTTTACGCCCCGGGGCGGCTCCCCGTCCAGAGCGTCGACACCGTCTGCAGTCAGATTGATGTGGCTCCCACTATTTTCGGCCTGCTGGGATGGTCCTACGAAAGCCAGTTCTTTGGTCGCGACGTGCTTAATCTGCCGGCTGAAGAAGGCAGGGCGCCGCTGGGCACATTCCAGACTCTCGGTCTTCTGGTGGCGGAAACGGGTACTCTGACTTTACTTGAGCCGGTACGAAAACTCTCTTATGAAAAATGGGCGTTGACGGCACCATTTTCACTGCTGGAAGCCGAAACCCAAAACGATCCCGCCGATTGCATTGCTCTCTACCAGAGCGCGTCCCTGCGACATCAGCTGGGTCTTGACCGGCTTCACCCGGCTATGCGTTTCCCAAATCTAACAAAGGTGATGGTTTTACCTCTAAAGCAAAAGGAAAACCAGTGAAAGAATCAGAAACCAGGATAGAATGTCGCTATGCGCAACAGCCGGTGTCGCGGGTGTGATGCTGCTTATAACCGGAATTGGCATGTGCCTGGCTTGTTACACCGCACGGACGGTGTTTTTGACCAATCTGCCGCCATTTCTCCCGCCTGCCGGGCTCGAGTTGCATCCAGCGGCAACAAATTTCCGGATGGCGGCTTTCGGCGACTTTGGCGCCAAGGTCGACTCGATGGAAGCGGTGATTCGCTCCATCGGCAGCAAAGCGGATTTTACAATTTGTACCGGTGACATGATGAAGTTCGCCCGGGAAGCCGAATACGGTCATGTGGTTTCAGAATTACGCGAGGAAATGAAGTGTCCCTTCTGGGCCATTCCAGGGAACCATGATCTAGGACTTCTGAGTTCCCTGGAAACCTGGCACCGGTTTTTCGGTCAGGATTTTTATTACTGGAGCTATGGAGATACCCTGTTTATCGCCTTGAACACAGCAGAAGGAAAACTGCCGGAAGATCAGCGCATGTTTCTCAAACAAACCCTTTCCAGCCAAAGGGAACGTTATCGGCGTTGCGTCATCCTCTGCCATATCCCGCCAGTGGATCTGCGCCCGAAAGCTTCCCATTGCCTGCCGGCGGAGGAAGCAGAAGCCTTTCGGAAAATTATCTCCGGATATAAGATCGATCTGATTATCTCTGGGCATATCCATCAGTATATGGAAGGCATCTTCGCCGGCATCCGGCTGATCCATCTGCCTTCCAGTGGACAAGTTATCCGGGACCCCGATAACCGCATGTTTGGCTATGCGATGTTTGACTTCAAAGCGGATGGCACCATCCAAGTCAAACAAGTGGATGTCACTGCCGAGACCGGACGGGAACGGTTGGAATTTTTTGCCAGCACGGTTTTGGGCAATAAATCGAGCATTTTTTGGGCAGGTCTTGCCTTGATTGTTATCGGGAGTATACTGTTGAACCAGAAAAACATTGCAACTGCCCGGATAGCTCGAACAGGCTTTTGCCCAAGCCCCATTAATCCCGATGAATTACAACCTGTATTGCTTCATTCCGGCAAAAAAACGGGGATCAGCCATCTTTGGCACGCCACATGCTATACCGGCAGTGGTCTGAAAGCTGTGGTTGGAGAGACAGCGTTTCGTCATGAATTACTGGCGGGCTGTCTGCTTGTTCCCGCAGCATGGTTGTTTCCGTTTCCCGTATGGCAGGCACTGATTCTTTGCCTGCTCTGGGCAGGTGTTTTGGTTATTGAAATTCTGAACACTGCCGTGGAGGCGGTCGTAGACTTGGTATCGCCTGAATATAATCCCCTGGCCAAAAAGGCCAAAGATCTGGGCAGCGCAGCGGTCGGCTTGTGCCTTGCCATAAATGGAATCGCCTGGGTATTGGCTATCTGGCAACTGCTTGTTTCCCGTTGACAGAAAGGAATTTTGCTGCGGAGCTGGTGTTTTTAATATTCAACTGCTGAAAGGAGGTTCCCGATGTGAATACATAACGCATTTAATCCGTGCTGACCAAATTGATACGATCTTTTCACCCACCGAAAAAAGAAAAAATCATGAGAACACAAATGTTTCATCATTGGCGACAAATTTGGCTTGCGGCAATAACCATTCTGTCACTGACGGGTACGCTCACAGTCTGGGCTAGGGATACGACAGTCAAACTGCCCGATAACGTTCTGGCGGTAATCAATGCCAGATATCCAGAATGCGTTATCAAAAAGGTGGAAATGGAGAATGAACGAAAAATTCGTTTCTTTGTAGTGACGCTCAGCTTGCCCGGGCGCGTAATCGAAGTCGAAATCGCTGGCTCCGGCAACATCATCGAAACAGAGGAGAAAGTTGCTCTTGAAGCAGTTCCGGCGGCGATCGGAACTGTAATATCCAAATTGGCCGAAAGTGGTAACCAGGTTGTAAAAATAGAAAAACACGAAATATTGTCTGTTCCACGCCTGGAAGCCTTTCGAGAGCTGTCTAAGCCAATTCTTTTCTATGATCTCAAAACCCGTGATCGCAACGGGAAACGGCGATCAGTCCTGTTTGAGCAGGATGCAACCCAAGTCATCCGCAAAGGCCAGGCGGCCGACGATGATGATGACGACGACAATGACGATGACGATGACGATGACGATGACGATGACAATGATGATGACGATGACGATGACGATGACGATGACAATGATGACGATTAAGAAAAAATGAAGGATAGAGCATGCCAGCGAGGGAGCATCCATGTAGGGCTGATAACCTGACCGAAAACAAAAAATCGCATAGACTGACACCTTGGAACGGAGCTCTGTACTCCCGCGTCGTTCTGCCCCTCGGGCTTCTGCTGCTGGTTTTGGTGGCGGGGGAATGGATACCCTTTGATCTATGGGTGCAGGACTGTCTGTATGACTGGGACTCACAGCAGTGGCTGGTTAAATTCGATAAACACAGCCCTTTGGGGCTTACTTTCTACGTGATCCCCAAGTTTCTGCTGGGATTTTTTGCCGGTTCGCTGCTTCTGCTCACCATCAGCCAGCGCTGGGGCCGGCTAACCTGCCCCTGGAACCGGCTCCGCCTCGTTTACGTATTGCTTTGCCTGGCCCTGATTCCTTCTCTGGTAGCCATCCTCAAAGCCCATACTGGCGTGGCCTATCCACGCAAGATTGACCGGTACGGCGGTGGCAGCATTCCCTATCGGACCGTCTGGCAGTCAATACCACGTCATGTCGGGGAAAAACGCTATAAGGGCTGGCCAGCCGGACACGCCTCCGGGGGCTATGCTTTGTTCGGCTTGGCTTTTGCCCCTTTGAGCCGGTCAGGACGTCGGCGTGGCCTGATGATTGCCTTAGCCGCCGGCTCACTGATGGGTACTTACCAAATGCTGGCCGGCAACCATTATCTCTCGCACACCATCGTCACGATGTTGCTGGCATGGCTGGTGGCGGGGCTGCTGGCCATCTTCTTCCGCCTGGACACCAACCGATGATATTGCCGGAGCGCCTTGGAAGGCTTAGGAAACGCGATGCGTTCCAGGCGTTGCCGGCCTTTCGTGGTGGGCTGGTGGTTGTCCGGTTGTCGGCGATGCGATAGGAAAGTCAATTCGGAAAGTGGTTCCATTTCCCGGGGTGCTCTCCACCTCAATGGTACCTCCATAGGCGATGACAATGGCCCTGACCAGACTCAGGCCAAGACCGTTGCCGGGTGTGGAACGGCTGCCGTCGCCACGGTAAAAACGTTTAAAGATTTTTTCTTTGTCCTGCGGTTGAATTCCGCTTCCTGTATCAGACACTATCAAAGACAGTCTTCCGGTCTCTTCCGTTATGCGGATTTCCACCCGGCCTCCGGGCGGGGTGAACTTGATGGCGTTGTCAACCAGATTGCCGAGCATCCGCTGCATGGCCGTTCGGTTGGCTTTCAAAAAACTCTTTTTTTGATCGGAAGAGAATTTAAGGGTGATGCCCTGTGCCTCTGCCGTTGGCAGAAAAATGTCGATCGTTTGCTGTGCCACTTCCAACAGGTCCAACTCTTCTTGACTGGTAGGGAAAAGGCCTGCCTCGGTTTGGGAGATGATTAATGTGGTGTTAATGATGGATAGAAGATGATCACAGCCCTCCAGCACCTGGATGGGAAGATTTGAGCAATCGCCACTGGTCAAGGCAAGTTCGGCTCTCCCTCGCAAGGCAGTTAATGGTGTCCGAAGGTCATGGGCAATATCGTCGGAAACGGTTTTGAGTTCCCGCAACAGTTTTTCGGTTTGGTCGACCATGTCATTGAAAACGGCTACCAGGTCGTTGATCTCCCGTCCCTCACGACCCATTTCTACCCTTTGGCTAAAGTCTCCGTCCGCAATATGCGCCGCTGTTTTTTTGACTCGGTTAAGACCTTTCAAAAACATGCCGGACAGCAACAAGCTGCCGGCAAGGCTGATCACCATCATGAAAGCCATGATGATGCCTAAAATACTCGCCAGGTACGCCAGGTTGCGTTCCGCTTTCTCCAGACTGCCGGCGATCACCAGAAGGTTGCCGTCATAGAAACGCTTGTAGAGAGCCATAACCGAATGCTCCCCATGGTGGTGACGTATCAACCAAGTTTTGTCAGTCTGAGGACGAACCGGTTTGGTCAGAAAACGCAGATCGTCGGGATCCTGTCTGGAATGAGCCAGAATCCTTCCTTCGGATGATAGCAAAAGAAAAAATAACTGCTGGTCGTCTTCGCCATAGGACTCCTCATTGAATTCTTCATGCATGCTGGCGATCCGCTCCGGCAAACTCGCAGTAAGCTCACGTTTTTCGATGCGGCTGGGGGTGATCATGAACTCGAAAAGCATCCCACCGATATTGGCAATGGCCGTGATGGCATCCTCACCTGTTTGACTTAAGCTGTGGCAGGCGAAAACAACAGTCGCATCCGGGCTGTTCCGCTGTATGGCGGTTGCCGCAAAATCAGGGATGCTGACCGTCTGAGTCTGAATGACCACTGCACCTGGTATCTCCTCGTCACCCGTCAGATATTCGTATTCGAACTCATTGCTGAAAATCGTGATTTTTTCTTTCATTTCATCCAGAAAATAATTTCGCTGAAAAAAATAGATTCCGGTGATGCTAAGGAGAAATGCCACCAGGATAAGGGCAACATTGATGACGCACATTTTTGCCCGAACCGTATTGAATAAGGTAGCCATTTTATTCCAGGACATATCCGAATCCCCGTACCGTTTTGAGCAATTTTCGTTCAAAATCCTTGTCCAGTTTTTCCCTGAGGCGGCATACCTGTGCCTCGACCACGTTGGTTTGGGGGTCGAAACCGTATTCCCAGACATGTTCCAAAATGGTGGTTTTGGAGACTATTCTTCCTTTGTTCCGCAGCAGATATTCCAGCAATTTGAATTCCAGGGGAGCTAGGTCCAGTTTTTTCCCTCCCCGTGTGACGCGGTGTCCGAAAAGGTCAAGCTCGAGGTCTTCCAGGCGCAGCACCGACAGCTCACTCTCACCGCCTGCCCGACGCAGCAGGGCATAGATCCGCGCCTGCAGTTCGGAGAAGGAAAACGGCTTGGCCAAGTAGTCATCCGCGCCGGTTTCCAGCCCCTTGACTTTGCTTTCAACAGAATCCCGGGCGCTGAGTACGATGATTGGAGTCTTGATTTTGGCCCGCCGGATTTCCTCGATGACCGCCAGTCCGTCGAGTTTCGGTAGCATGATGTCGATAACCGCAATATCAAACGGCTCAGTACGGGCTTTGAACAGGCCATCCAGACCATCCGAACTGTGGAGCACCTGAAAACCCGACTGTTGCAATCCCTGGATAATGAAATCAGCGCACTGGCTGTTGTCTTCGATCAAAAGTACTTTCATTTGCGTTTATACTCCTTTCATTTTGAGGCTGGATTGAAAATTGAGCTGACACTTTTTCGCCATCTGCACCAGCCTAATCCGCACTGGTGTGGTATAGTCATCTAGCAGCGGCTTGAAGTCCCAGCCCAACGCTTGCTTGTCCGGTACATTCCACCCGAATTGGTTGGCAATCATCCGGCAGACCATGTCAGATTTGGGTGGCCGTTCAACCATGTTGTACTGTTGGTCAAGACGGCGGTAAATAGCTTCGCAGTTCCTGCTGGGGGATTGCCTTCCGTTCCAGCAGCTCTTGTGCAATATTGTCACGGGTCGCATCAAAATGAGCCACCTGTGGGTCGCATCAAAATGAGCCACTTCCCTAAGTTAATGCCTGGTTATATTTTTACAACAACCAAAGTCATAACTCATCGTTGGTAAAATAGTTGCATGCCTGTGTTTGGTTCTGTTTCCAACCTCCTTTCGACGTATCGTTGTTTTTTTGTCAAACTGAGCCGCCCCGTGGGTCGCTTGTGGCTCAGTTTGACGGCCGTTATTGACAAAACAGGACAAGATTGCGATTCGCAAACTGAGCCACTTCGCCCCGTGGGTCGCATGGCCTGAAACTGAGCCACCCCCGACCGGGGCCCCGGGTGTTTTGCCCGCATAACGGGCCACGGTGTTGCGGCTGACGCCCAGTTCACGGGCTATCCGGCGTTGGCTGGCACCCTGCCGGTAGAGCTGTTGTATTCGTTCTATCACGTTCACCTGCTTGATGTTAGCCATTTGCTACCTCCTTTGTTCTTCAAGTGGCAAAAAAGGTAATATATGGCATGTTCCTGTTTGCAGGTGGCTCAGTTTGGATGCGACCCTCTACTGGCTCAGTTTATGCGACCCGTGACAATGACCAAAGGAAGGCCCCATTCTCTGCCTTGCCCATAGTCCTTGCGTGTCATGATGGTGATTCTGTCACCGAGCATGAAACAAGACATGAAGCCAATGCCGAATTTGGAACAAGGATCGAAATCATTGCCTGACTGCTTCAGGCGATTCCTTTCTTGCTCGAAGATGGGCGATCTATAGTAGCTTCTCTCAATCTGCACGAAGTGGTTCTGAATAATATTCTCATCCATGCCTACGCCATTGTCAACACACTGAAGAACTTCAAAACCATCCGAATCAACGTAATGCCGAAAATCGACCCGTCCTTCGTCCCATTCAGTCCCTCCCTCCCTGAAAAGTGCCTTCCGATAGCGAAGAGCGTCGAGGGAGTTCTGTAGCAATTCGCGAATACACAGGTGTTCTCCTCCGTAGAGATTATCCATCATAAGAAGACGAACAATCTCATTTCGCGAAAGGCTGAATTCGAGGTCGTGAACACGGTATGCATTGTCCAGCGGTCCAATCCTTGAGCGGTCTACTTTGGAAGGAAGACGAAGTTGATATGGTTTGATGTTCTGAGGCTGATTCTGACAGATGGCCTGGCAAGCCGTTAGTTCTGCATCGATCCAATCCATATACATCCTAGCAGCTGACTCGTATGCGGGATGAGAGCATCTGATCGTGAACCGGATGAGTTTGTCTGATATCGACCAGCCTTCGACTGAACGGTGTTTCTCCCATTCTTGAATGCTGACGCCTGAAGTGAAGTGAATATTCTTTAGTAGCACCTCAGGAGTTCGGTCTCGGTCGAAATCAAGTAGATCTGCGATTCGGAGCACAGCAGCAAGGAAGGGAAGGTTGACGGTAAATCTTCCCACCTGTTCATCGTAATGGAATCCGTTGGCAGGGGTAAGATCGTCGCTCGATAGTGTATGGGATAAGCAGAGCTTTCCCAATATCGAGGAAAGGGCTACCCCTTGGACCTCCAAACGCTTGTCGCTTTGATACGATGAGACAATTTCGGCAGATCTACGACCATGGGTGCTGCGCAGGAAGCCAGTCAACATCGCCCTGTCCAATTCTGCCAGGCGAGATGATAGAGTCTTTCGTCGCTCCTCGTCCACATGGGGCGACGCCATTTGGGAAACAGTTTCTCCATAGTTCGGGTGCTCGATGAGCCAGTTGTCTTTGAACAGCCGAAAGTTCTCGTTCTGCTCTATAGAAGCAATCTCACTCTTCTGTGGCACCATCCCTTGATCGTGGAAGAAAGCTGACAGGATCAGAAGTGCCATCTCCACGGTGTTAAGTTGGTTGAGGTCTGATCCTAATACATATGCCATAAGCTCAGTGACTCTTAGCAGGTGACGGTCGTCATGCAGGGTGTATTGAGGGGCGTAGGCAGGCATGGCTTTCATGCGGTCAGTAGCTTCCTGGCAGAGCGACACAATATTTTGTGCGATGGCGTTGGCATTGGCGTCAGAGCTTTCCGACAGAGCACGCCACAGGCTTGTTTCTTCCACTTTGTCTATCTGTATGATTCGTGACATGGGCTATTCTCACGCATGAGCTGTGTCGCTCTCACTGGTTGGCAGAATGAATAAGTCTGTTGCGCTGTGCCTGACCACCTGTAATTCAGGCGGGCAGGGGGATCATGATTGATGTCATGCACTTGGGACACTCGGTCACTTGGTCAATCATGACCGAGGGTACTTCAAGTGAATGGCTATACTTTGGGCAATTAAATTTTACGTCGGACATTATGTCCTCTCCATTGTCTTGGTTGAATTTGAATCGAATTTTGCCTGACAATTTTCGGGTTCAAGCTGATTCTAATGAGTTTTCTAAGGCATTAAACTACTCGTGCATAAAGTAAAAACCGCTGACTTTGACAAATATCTCATCATAAACTGGCTATTTCATTCACCTCTTGCCCATGCTTTCCATCTCTTTAAGCTTAGCGTCGAGCTATGCTTGTATGGCTTTAATATCCACATTCAAGCTGGCCAGGTTTGTGTTGCGAAATGCTCACCTGGAGTAGGAATGGTTTTTTTCTGTTCTAAGAAATCAGATGCAGACAAACCAAAACAATAATTTAGAAGTTGAGTAGTATAATCTAAGAATCCTAAGGTTTCATCCAATTTGCGATTTTTATCTATAAAACCTTTTCCATGAGAATAAAAGCTATTCTTAACTACATAGCTATTAATAATTTCTTTTTTATATAGCAATGTTGAATTCCAATTTATGGCAATTCCAGGCTGACTTCCGTTTTTTAAGGGTATTGGATACCAAGTCAATAAAGGTGATTTATTAAAATAAGCGTTGGAATCATCGTAACCTGTGATTATACGACACCATTTTTCACATATTTTTCCCCAAGCACTTGGTGAAATAACACATCCACTCCACTCTTGAATTTTTTCAAGGGAAATTGCTTCAATGACTGCTTTGCCATAGATAGCTTCGTTGGTGAAAAATTGTCTTGGATCCTTCTTGTCATCCTTATGAACAATAATTTCTCCATAAGTCATTGCCCCACGCAACGGGAAGCCATTTTTTATTCCATATAAAAGAAGTTCACTTATTACTTCAAGGAGATTACGGAAAGTTCTAAATTCATCATCTTCAGTCCATATTAAAATTGAATCTGATATTAAACTAAAGTTAAGGTGGGGCTTAAGTTCAAATTTCCATTCACCTTTAGTGTCATTTGTATTTTCAATATATTGAATTGTCCTTGATTTATCTACCGCTTTCTCGAAAGAAGAAAAAATTAATTTAACAATTTCTATAAGTTGTTCTTGCGTATTATGATTAACAATTTCTTTAAATCCTAAAATGTCCATGAAAACAAAATACGCTTCCTTCTTGCTATATTCGGTCTTCGTTGCCATGTAATGTTTCTCCTGCTTCGGTTCTTTGTTACGTGGCTATCGCTGTATGTAGGGTTTGACCTAAGGAAATATTGATTATTTGTTACTGTAAAGTAATTTATGGCTTTGTCAACCTTCAGGTTCACGTTCCAACAACCAGCCGATTAGCAGGTGGCCAGCTTCGTGGTGAGGATGGTCATTGTTGTGTGCACTACCGTGAAGAAAGAGCATTTGCTTTTACGCATGCGGTCTCTATATCTTTTGGCATATTTCGCTATTTCTTTATCTGATTAAACAGTTTTTCGATGTATTTTCTCCGGTCATCAGCCATGAATAGAACGTGCATTTCCTCAAGCTCCTGCTGGCTCGAATTCCATTTCAGTTGCGTATAGCGCGTCCAGGAAAGAATGAAGCTGTTGAGGATCACGGTTGGGTCATTCAATCGTTTCTCAACATCCTTAATCCGTTTATAGAAGAGAATTTTCTCGCTGCCAGGCCCTTCGTGCATTAGGCCATGCGGCTCAATGAAGGTGACATATTGCTTTTTATCCATCAGCATCCACAGAATGAAGTCAGGGTGGAAGTTGCCGGCTTCGAAGAATCCCACTCCCTTGCCACGACTCATATTTCTGAGCAGGAAGAGTTCAATTCCATCCTTTTCCAAGTCAACTTTATGTTGGTCGCACCAATTTTTCAGATCAGTGATAAATTGATACTCGCTCTCGTTGAGAGCGATGGGCAGAATGGTGATTTCCCCGCCGCGTCGAACATGAAAGAGCGGTTGGAAGAGGTGGTTGCTAAACTTACAGGCGTTTAAGTCCCCAACACGGAGCAGGCCGTCTTTCGATTTCTCTAAATTTTCCTTGATCTGCTGAATGCTCTGGATGAGTTGCTCCTCGTCGCCGTCCACGATGAACTTATAAAATTCATCCTTTGGGATGTTATCGTCATCTGGCGTCAGCTCGCGTATCTCCAGTCGCGGCTCAATGTATTCACGTTTGCAGTAATTGTAATAATGATCGCAGTAACGTTTCAAAAGTTCGGATGCTACCTGTTGCAGCAAGAGCACACCGTCAAAGTTGGCCGGGTTCAAACGGGTTTCGGGCAGATAGAGAGTATACCAGCTGGAATCTTGCAGCAGTTTTCTTATGCCTTCTTTGGTGATGTTTAAGTTGTACCAGCTCCGTTCGCGTTTGAACTGCTCAAGTTCAAAAAAGAGTGCATCGAAGTTCAGCAGGGGCAAGTACTGGGCGGGAAATGATACTTTATCCTTTCTACTTGCTTGGGCAACATCACGGGATCGCATGGCAGCGATGCGTGAATACCAGTCGGCTACCACCGTGTTGTCCTTCATGTAGTCCGGTATGTCGCCCACTGTTGGCACTGCCGCATCCTTTTTGAAGTCGTATTCCTTTCCGTCCAATGCTTTCCGTTTTGGCCGGAGGATTTTGAGCTTTTTGCCGAAGTCATAGGTGACATTCAGCGGGATGGTAATGATCTTGCGGCATTCATTGCCAGGCAGCCCTTCTTCTCGTAGGAAATCGCGGAATTTTTCCATGAAGTCAGCTTCGATGCCGAATACATTGAGGGTTTCCAATTCCTCGATGAAGGGCGGATGGATAGGGGCATGAGAGTGGCCGCTACGCTTGAGGCACCATTCATAACCCTTCAGGCGGACACCGCGCCCGAAGAGTTGAATGATCTGAGAACCTTCTGAACGCCCAAAATGCATTAAACCCATGGTGCTGACGCGCCAGCAGTCCCATCCTTCAATGAATTTTTTGGCGCCGACAAGCAGGTTGATTGGCGATGTGGAATCTTTCACGGAAGCGAACATCGTCGTGGTAAATTCACTCTCTTCCACGGTCAGTTGTGTGCCATTCTGGGCTGCCAGCAGGGTTATGTGATCACAAAGGTCCTTGGCTTCACCGACATTGATTAGCCCGAAGGGCGTCTCGCTGGTTCCCACTCGCAAGACTACTTCACCGGATTCACCTTTGATGCGACTCAAAGACAAATGGCCGCCTCCAGCACAGTTGAACAGCCTGGCGAGAATGTCCTGGTAGATTTCAGCAATGGTTTCGCCGCCATTCATGGCTTGGAGCAGGTAGGTAAAGGCCCCGGCAAAGACGTCGTTCCCTTTCTCGTCCACCAGGCCGGTATCCTGGCCTTTGCTGGTGAGAATCTCGTTCATGCGTCTCATCGCCGCGTTCTTGTTATCGAGGAAATCGGCGATAAACTGGATGATTACCGCTATGTCCGTAGCCACGAGCTTTTCATCTTTTGTCATTTTTTTCGATGAAACCGTACTGCCGACAAATATCCACAGCGGCTTTTCCAGGTTGAACGGTGCAAAATCTTTTGACTTTTCCTCGTAGATGCGGAGTTGCTGATAGAATTTCAGCAGGCAGGCGGTCATGAATGACGGGAGCATTGCCTCCGCTATGCTTCGAGCGTTATCCAATTTGGATGCGGCTTTTATGTTACCATTGTCGATGAGGCGTTGAACGGTTTCCCGGCTTGGATGCGGCAGGTTGTCAATTTTATAATCCTTGCCAAAGCCGTCTTCATAGAACCAGCGATAGGAATAATCAAAAAAGACCGTCTTGGCGTAGCTGTTCTCGAACTCCGGATTGCCAGACGCTTGAACGGCTTGTTCGAAAGTTGCCGAATACTCGAAGGTAAAACCCTTGGCGCAGAGATTGGAGCGCCGGGTGAACCAGGCGCCTTCCTCAGTACCGCTCATGCCGCGATGGCCCTCGTCAACCAAAAGCAGGTTCTGATCACCTAGGCTGCGTGTAGCTATCGTATTTGGCCCTTCCTCGTCTCCCAGCTTAGTAATCTCGAAAACATCAACCTGTGAGATCATTTCGCTGGCTGCATCTGAGGGGTTCCTAACCAGCCTGGCTGCCAGCTGGCTTTGGCTAAGTTCGGCTAAGTGTTGCTCGCTTAAACGTTCATTAGGTGTCAGCAAAATGACGCGGGAGAGTTCTTTTTCCTTCCCATGTTTTGTGACGTAGTGGCGGTATTGCAACAGGTTGATGTGCATCAACAAGGTCTTGCCACTGCCGGTTGCGCTTTGCATGCACAGCTTATTCAGATCGTCGTCGTTGTAGTGCGGCACATCAGCGTAGCCGTTCCAATGGTCGTTGAAGCGTTCAACAAAAGCGTTGAGGTCTTTTAACAAGCCCTCTCGATTGCTGAAGAAGCGATCCAGGTAAATCTCGACGAAGAGCAGCGCGAGCCATTGGTAATATTTCCACACCACTGGGAGGGGGCGTTTTTCATTGATTGCTTGGGTGTGGTGGACGATGTTCTGCTCATAGGATAAAAGCAGGTCACGGCTGATACGAAGGCCAGGGCATGTTGCTGCTTCGTTGGCATCTCTGAACAGCGGACTGTCAGTGAGGTGGTGATAGAAGTAATGCAGGTTGTCCTTGTCCAACCCTTCTAAACGCGGGTCGCGGATACTTTCGGCCAATTGGTGGAAAGGCCGCACCGTCTTACCATCGACCTTATGTTCGATGAACGGGTCGATGCCGAACAAGCTGATCAACCACTGATTGAGGAGCAGTTTGTTGCGGAAGGCATGAAATTTTCGCCTTGAGGATTTACGCTTGGCCATTGTTATTCCTCGTCAGTGATTCCAGTTTCGTCAGCCAATCGTGAAATAGCGGACACTTGCTGCGCATCTTCGATATGCCAATCGCCTGGGCTATGGCTATTCCGGTACTAGTCTTCTTAAAACCAGTGCGCTTTCTCAGATTTTCCAATCGTTTCGAAGGCGCCGTGTCGGGGTTGTCATTGATGTTTTCCGGCTCGCCACACTGCGCCAAAATGGCATCGATGTCGGCTTGTCTTGCCCCCAGCTTTTCCGCCAGACAGGCTGGGTCACTGAAGTATAGCGCCTCAAGTTCATGCATGGAGACATAAGGGATAAAGCGCCTAGTTGGATTCAGTTTTGGAAATAGGCGTTTCACCTCCTTGGCAGTTGCCAAGTTGATGATTTCTGCTTTGTGGGTATGAATGGACTGCTGCCTCGATTCGGTATAGCCTGGCCAGTCGCTTTTGATTCCATAATAGTCGACAAGGAAAGTTAAAAAAGTATCAGGCCGTTGCTTGAGATGCATCTCTATGTCGTTTCGGACCCGCGCAAATTTGACATCGCCGCCACTTTCTCCTGGCTTGCGGAGAATCGTCGGAGTCAGTAAAATGCCTTGCTCGGCCAAATAAGGGTTGAGAAGATTTTTCACGAACTCCAGTTCACTCGGCCCTTCGGTAATCACGACGACTGTGACATAATTATTATTATTCATGCGTCGTCCCTCCATGGATGACGTTTTTGGCCCAGAGTTCCCCGACGGAGTAGTTTTCCAGCCACTCCGTGTAATCTGTTCGTTGCAGGCGCTCAAACGTCGATTGCCCATCTCGGCGGTTCACTGTGATGATATTTTCAATGGCGAATTGATCAAGGAGCAGGGGCGACTGCGTTGCCACGATGACTTGCGTTCGACTGGCGGCATCCAGGATGAGTTCTCCCAGAATTCTGATAGCCTCGGGGTGCAGCCCCAGCTCAGGTTCGTCAATGATCATGGTTGCGGGCGGATTGGGTTGGAGAAGCGCCGTTGCCAGGCAAATGAAGCGGATGTTGCCGTCTGACAAATGATAGGGTTGCATGGGATAATCCGAGCCTTTGGTCTTCCAGGACAGTGACACTTTGGTCTTGGGACCCAGTTGTTGCGGCTCAAGCAAAAAATCGTCCAGGAACGGCGCTACCAGGCGACAGGCATTGAGGATATCGTCATAACAGGCTTGTTCATCACGGCGGAGACGCAGTAAAAAGGGTCCGATGTTGGCGGCGTCGTATCGTAACGCCTTATTGTCCTCGATGATTTCTGCGTGCCGCATGGCCGCAGTGGAGCTGGTGTCGTGAAAATGGTAGATTTTCCAGGAGCTGATGGCATTGACGACCGGTTTACTGTAGTAGCTGTCGTGGGAGTTTCCTTGCGCTTCCTTTACCAAAAGGGATGAATTGTCTTCACTGCTTCCCAGCTCCCACCACCCATGAACTCCACGCTCGTAATAACGCGCTTCATCGGCAAGCGCGAAGCCTTCTCCGGGACCGGGTTTGATCACAAAACGATATCCACGCACGCCAAAACGAGTTTCAAACTCCATTTGTTTGGTCGCCTTGCGGCCATTGTAGAGTAAATCACTGATGCCGCCGCTCTCACGGACGAAATCGGCGAGCCTGTCTTCAATCAGCGCCTGAAGCAAGCGGAAAAAGGCGATCAGATTGCTTTTGCCGGCGCCGTTGGCGCCGACAAAGACATTGAGGTTTCGCAATTCGAAATCCTCGAGTTCCCGAATGGATTTGAATCCGCGAATGGTCAATCTGTCCAATGAATTAGCCATTTATATACCCTCCGCGTTCCACATGCGCTTCATAAACTCTTCCTCGATGAGTCGGACTTTCCATTTCTCGCCAGCCCGCTTCAGGTTGGGTAGATTGTTGCTGCCGTTGACGTATATGGTGTCAAATTCGAAGTCACGGGTACTGATGCAGTTTTTCTGGAACCACTCATCAAGCATCAGGTTATCCTGTTCAATGTCGTCCGTGAGCTTGCGCCAGACAATCAACACCTTTTCCCGCTTGCCATTGTTGGGATTGGTCGGTTCCATGGGCACCCAGCCCTCGACTTTGCGGAACCACCATGGGCCGCCTTCGTTCTGCCGGATGCGGCCATCCACCATCAGCCTGGTGTGCTGGTCTTTGGGTAGTTCCTGGTCTGTGCTGCGTTTGAAAGTCGCCTGGAAAGTTTGTGGTGCGGATGTGTGTTGCACGCGCAGGCCAATCAGGTAGTTGAAGGTTTCGATCAGATCGACGGGACGGACGGCATATTCGTCCGTTCCTGGCTTCTTGACATTCAGCGTGTAGGCGGTCGGATCGGCAAACTTGTCGATATTGAGCAACGATTGACTGCCCCGAGTCTCCACATCCAGCAGATAGTGGAGCATGTAGTCTTCCTTGAACGACGCATTGGCCGCGACAGTTGCCTTACGCTGGGGATCATCGTCAAAACGCAGGTTGTTGAGCGTGTCCTCGTAAGACTCCAAACGCAAGTATTTGAAGCAGTGGGAGACGCCAGTATTCCGCTCTGTGGGCTTGCCGTCTTTCCAGTTTTCCGAATAGACCACCTTGGCGATACGGGGCTTGAGTACCGTGTCGAAGTAATTACCAATTTCAATGAGAATATATTTTCGTTTACCACCATCTTCTCGATTTAGCTCAATAACAGCGTGGCCTGTTGTTCCAGAACCAGCAAAATAGTCAAGAACTAATTCATTTTTTTCAGTAGTAATTTTAACAACATCTAATACAGCATATAGAGATTTTGGGTAATCGAAAGGATTTGGGCCAACTATTGCCTTTAAAAGATTTGTACCATTGAATTCCGATTGATATTTTTTATCAATCCAAAGATTTTTTAAAACCTGCTGTTCTCTATATTTATGAAGAATTTCAATGTTGTCTCCATTTTTTTGGGCAATAAAAAAGTCATCTTTGTTTAGGGCATCAAATGATTCACGAATATTTTTCCATGAAAAATCTCCCTGTTTTGTACGTGGATATAATTCATAATACCCCTCATGATATTCAGAAGTTATATTTTTCAGGTCTTTACTAACATAAATCGGATACCAATTATTGGGCTTATTTTTTCGTGACCAAACAGTCCTAGCCCGAATAAAATTTTCGTATCTGAATTTGCCGATTTCATCTTCACTTTCAAATGTATCGGCAACATCTTCATCTATAGCGACTTTCCTGAAGTCAGATTTTACAATATCTTTTCCATAAAATAACAAATACTCTGTGTTTTCTGAAAAAAATTTAGATTGATTTCTTCCTTTAGGGTTGTGCTGTACAGTTACAATTGCTAACCGACTTTCCTCTCCGTATAAAGAATCTTTAATTTTTCCTAAGTTATATATTTCTGCATGATCAATAGCTGTAACTAAAAAAGCAAATGGAAGCGTTAGTTTGTCAGCTGCAACTAGTCTGTCATAAATTAAGCTATTCCAACTACTGTGCTTGTATTCATTTTTATATATAATAGGTGTTGCTTTAGTATTATACGGCGGGTCAATATAAACGCACTTCACTTGTTCGCGATACCGCTCTTGCAGTAGGTTCAGCGCCTGGAAATTCTCCGAGTGGAGCAGCAGTCCGTCGCATTGTTCATCGAAGTTATCGATTGAGGCTATCAGCCGAGCCTTGAAGTCGTCATCGAAAAAGCGTGTGTCGAGGACTAATTTATCGTTGGCCTTGAGGAGCTCTACCGTTAACGGTCTTGAAAATTCAGGGGTTACCAAGTCGCCCTTGATTTCATCAATAGAAAACAATTTTATCCATTCCTCACACTGCGCTTCGTTGGCGGCCACTTCAGGATAGAGCTTTTCTGGAACTCGATCGAGGGTGATGCAGTAATTCGTTTCCACCACGAACTTTTTCTTAAGCCAGAGCTTTTTTTGGAAATCCTCAAGCTGAGCTAAAAAGTCAATCAGTTTGTGAGCAATTTTACGCAGTACCTTGACTTTGCCCAAATAACTTTCGACTGCCGGAGCACTGGCATTTTCGATATCATCAAGGTGCATGACTTCGTTTTTGATGTAGAAGTCCAGCTCACGGCGTAGAAATCCACCCAAGTCCTTGTGGATGAAATAGTCCATGGTATTTCGTGCGGTGTACTGGGTTACATACTTGGCCAGCAACGGGCGCTTTTTATCGCTTTCAGTTGGGGCAGGCAGGGTTAGAAGGCGCAAGTAATCGTGCATGGGGTGTGAACTATATTCATCGGGTAAGGAGCCAGCCCATGAATCAAGCAGTGTAAGAACTGTGTCAACCGCTTCTGCGTTGCGCTTGTCCCGCCAAGTATTGTCCTGGCCGGTTTTTTCTGGGTCTGCTCGATATTCGAAATTGACGAAAAGTTCGGCATTGGGCGCATCATCGATTTCAAGCGGCTTGGTTTCATGCAGAATGAAAAAACGCTTCTTGTCTTCGGTAGCCTTGATATTGCCGTGTTCGCCTTCAGTACCCTCTACGACGCGAAAATGGACTTTGCGGGGGGTGTTGGGAATTTGCAGGAGTTTTCGTTGCTCCTGTGACATCTTCCTGACTTCAGCCGACTGGGTGAGGTCAAAGGTAAAGTTAGAAAAATACTCGGCGGTCTTGATATAGTACTGGTCGGCGTTGGCCCAATGTAATTTTACTTCCTCGCCGTTATAGGGCACAGCAAAGGGTGCGGCCCTGCCGGACGTTTCACGGGTGTAATAGCGGCGGGTGATGAAGTCGCCGTTGTCGTAATAGCGCTCAAAAAAGCGGTATAGGTGATCGTAGACATCTGCTTCGGCGCTGGCGGTATCCTTGATGGCTTCATATATGGCTTGCGCTTCTTTGACTTTGGGGGAATTCTCGGGATCAGGGACGCCGTATGCCTCGGCCACCTTGATTTCGTCTTCGACCTTTTTCTGCAACTCGGCTTTGCGGGCCTCGTCCACATCGCCAAAGGCATCTGCCACTATGTTCAGCAGGTCAATGTCGATGAACTTCTTAATTTCCTGCGCCTTAGCTTGCATGATGCGATAAAAACCGAAGTCAAGGTCCGGTTGGTCTAGGCGGAACAGTTCGGAAAGCTTTTTAATCAGGCGATTGCGCAATTGCTCGACAGATGGCATGGTTTACTCCCAATTCCTTAAATCACACTCCAGCGAATGGTGAACACCGCTGTGACAGTAGTTTTCTGATGCAAACGTTTTTCAAGTGATTCCACCAGGCGTTCGCGCTTTGCAGCAATTTCGTCCTCAAGGTCGAATAACTGCTCGCGCAAGGAACGCTTTTTTCGTTCCAGCTTGGTAATTTCCTTCTGCAGGTTGTGTTGCTCGGCAATCGTTGGGGCTTGACGGCTACGTCGTTGCAGGTCGCGTATCTGACGCTTGATGTCATCTAATTCTTTTTGCGCAGCCAATTCCATATCATCAGCCCATTTGTCGAGTTGGTCGCGGGCTTCGACGAAGTGGCGGTTGTTTTCCTCCAGGTTTTTTGCGAGCGTCGCCTTGACATGGCGTTCCTGATCCAACAGGAGGCGCTCTTGGGCTGGAGCAGGAATTACGGTTGCGGCGCGAACCATGCCGCCGCAGTTGAACAGCTTTTCGCAAGTTTCCTGGTCGATGTTGTTGCCTGCCGCGTCAATACCCGAGAAGAGCAGGTGCTCCTCGGAATCAAACGACTCAATACGTAGATGCTGGAGGCTCAGCCAACCGGAGTTCCCTTTGAGTCGCTCCACCACAGCGATGCGGGTAGCGTGCCCGGAAATATCGAAAACAACTTCAGCGGGCGGACATGGTCTCGTTGAAGCCTCGTGAATAACGTATTCCCCCAAGGGGTGGCTAAGGCGATAAAGATACTCGCCAAGCATATTTTCTCTGGTCTTGGAGATCAGGTGGTAACGGCCGCGTAGAACGCCCTCGACGGGACTGTGTTCAAGAGAAAAGGAATGACTTTTATCGTCGAAGTTGGCGCAATCGTGTAGGATGTACTTGGTGACATTCCAAAATAAGTGGCCAAGGCGATCCAGCCGTTCTTGAGTGCCTGCCAGGTTTACTTTCAGGCGTTCATGCACCTCCTCGTCGAAATGCTCCAGAAGTTTTGCCCTCGTCTCACGCATTTTGACCTGAATCTGATCATCCAACTCCGCCTGCAATTTTTCAAATGCTGCTTGGATTTCTTCTTCGGTTCGGCATTCCTGGTAGATTTCCAGGATACGGTGCTCAAAGTCCACACCAGATTCGATGGAGCCAAGGACATCATCACTGGCACCGAATACGCCTGTAAAAAGTTTGAATTTATGTTCAAGCAACTCGTAGACGCGCCGATCAGCCTCATTGCGTTCATTAAGGAAATTAATCACGACCACATCGTGTTTTTGGCCATAACGGTGGCATCGACCGATGCGCTGTTCGATACGCTGCGGATTCCAGGGCAGATCAAAATTAATGACAGCCGAACAGAACTGGAGGTTGAGACCCTCGGCTCCTGCCTCGGTCGCAATCAAAATACTTGCCTGGTCACGGAAACGGTCAATGATGGCTGCTCTCATGTCCACCTGTCGGGAACCGGAAGCGCGACCCAATTTCTGGTTGGTGGCAAGCCACTCCTGATAAATTTGACCGGAAACATCATCCTTGTTGGTGCCATTGAAGGTTAGCACCTGGCCGGCATAGCCGTTTCCTTCAAGGAAATCTTTCAGCCAGCTCTGGGTGCGTCGCGACTCCGTAAAGATGACCACCTTTTGGGCTGCCCCCATTTCCTTCATGACGCCGAAACCGATGTCCAAGGCATTCAGAAGCGCCCTGGTCTTAGTATCAATGCCAATGCTTCTGGCCCAACGAATGTAGCCAGTCAGCTCATCAATTTCGTCATTGAGCTTTTTCAGGTCGACTTTTTCGATTCGCTGTTCAGGCTTCTTTTCGAATTTGGACGTCTCTTCGTCTAAGGATGCATCCTCGCGGTCTTCAAGAATTTCATCAAGGAGGTCGTTGTCAATTTCTTCACCGGACATCATTAGTTCCAGAGTGCTGGAGTCCTTCTTGACTTCGTCTCTTAGCTTCAGCAAACGGTCACGCATAATCTCAAGTGTTCCGGCAACGGCATGAGGCGAAGAAGCCAGAACCTTTCTGACAAGAAGCGTGAGCAGGTGTTTTTGTCCAGAGGGGAACGCATAGGTTTCATCGCGCATGAGATAGCTGGAAACCGCTTCGTACAGTTTGTGTTCTTGCTCCGTGGGCTTGAACGGTCGGGTAATGAGCTTGCGTTCGGTGTAACGCACGAATTCCACGACCTGACTGCGCAGAGAGCGCCAGCAAAATGCGCTCAGGCGTTCTCGCAGGCTCTGAAGGTCACCACCGCTGTTGGTATACTGCGTTCTGAAAGATGCCAAGTCTCCGAACAGGCGGTCATCAATCAAGGTTGAAAGGCCATAGAGTTCAAGCAGGGAGTTCTGCAGCGGAGTGGCTGTCACCAAAAGCTTTTTGCGATCCTCGGTTGCCCAACGAATACGTTGGCCTAGCCGATTGCTTTCACGGTAGGCGTTGCGAAGCTTGTGGGCTTCATCAATAACCACAATGTCCCAGGCGATCTCTTTGATTTCTTCAGCCCGGCTGGCAGCAAAGTGCATGGAGCAAATAATAATCTGCCTGTCCCTGAATGGATTCAGCCTACCAAGTTTTTGTTGGTCTTTATAGGTCTTTGCATCCAGGACGATGGAGCGAAGGTTGAACTTTTCGGAGAGTTCCATTTCCCACTGCTTACGGAGCGAGGCCGGAGTGATGACCAGGATGTTCCGTTTGCGTTCAGCCCAGTATTGGCATAGGACAAGACCAGCCTCAATGGTTTTGCCGAGACCTACTTCATCAGCCAGCAACACACCTTTTGAAAGAGGGGAACGCAGTGCGAAAAGAGCAGCTTCGATCTGATGTGGATTCAAGTCAACACAAGCATCGAACAACGCTCGACCAATACGATCAAGGCCGACACCGCCCACGCGACTTAGTTCATGTGCGTAATAGCTTGCATGGTAATCTGTAATCATTCTATCTGGTCTGTCGTTGTGACCAGCCATGTGGTTCATTTTTTTTTGTGTAACCGTAGCTTTAACTTGAATATCCCTCCGCAGCCACAAGCATCTGGAACAGCACGGGGCTGGTAACAAAATAGAGTTTTGCCAAGGACTCCTAACAGATGGGCATGATTAAGAACTTAAGCAGGAAAGCGTAAAAATCAAATCGGTAAGCCACGAGTCTAGATTGAACATCGCTCCTTCCCACCGGCTCACTCACCAGTAGCACGCCGTGCTAGACCAAGCTGTGTACTACGTCATCCATTCCTTCCGTGGCAATCGTACCTTCATCTATTGCAATGCTTAGAACTCAACCCAGCCTTGTTGACGATGTACGTTGCGACCTCTATAAACTTTTTTGCGAAGTTGACTTGAAAGACTCCGGCCAAGTGGTAGGTTATCGTTATGACTGACTTTGAACCAACTTGGAAAAACAAAATCGAGGAGGTGTAACACTCTTTCCAATAGGAGGATATGAATTCTATACATAGTTGAGGCATATTGCTTCAACGTTTAATGTTGTGCTTGGCGAATACTCTAAACTACCACTTTTGAACTCGTGTACAAGCGCACGCAGCACGCTACTTGGAGCGTTGTCTGTTCCGTGCTTGTACACAGGATGTGGTAGTCCTTGAGTATTCACGAAGCAGGTAATGCTCCTTTTTTTGTCTTGAAATATGCTATTTCTGCTTGAGGATTTCATACAGGCTATGGGATGACCGCAGTTAGGAGTCAATGATAAAACGCCTCAAAAAAGGAGAATTAAGATGAAATTAGGAGTCAGCTAAAGAACCTAGACCAAAGCGAGTAAAGAAGAAATTCAAGACGGTGAATTAAAAACAAAATCAAACAGACACACTTTGTCAAATGCCACTTTCCCTCACCACATCCACCTAATGTACATTAAGCAAATTTTAGTTAATGTGCGAAGTTTTGTGATGAACACTTGTAGTTACCGACCGAAATCACCACGTTTTCGAAGATACGCATCCGTTCCTTCCATTCATTTTCCCATTCCG
>Ga0123335_1003223_pt1 | contig 23087 bp, 15 predicted proteins | sample BiotimSIPDNA_2_FD_89707 | JGI IMG/M metagenome (GOLD analysis project Ga0123335, IMG submission 89707) | Anaerobic biogas reactor microbial communites from Washington, USA - Biogas_R2 time_0 SIP DNA | ecosystem: Engineered > Bioreactor > Anaerobic > Unclassified | place: Washington, USA...
CGGAAGTCGGGATATCAACGACAATCGTCGAAGTATATTTTCCTGCCTTTGTGCAATCCAAGTCGGATTTGAGCGTCGAGCCATGGAACAAAATGTCTTCCCCTTGTGCGCGTGCCGAGGGATGGCAGACATGCACAAAGCAATGCGCCTTGGCCAGGGTAGCGGGCTTCTCAAAGTCCCAGGCGACATCAAGTTCGTACTTGAACTCGTTGATTTTCCTGAGCATTCCGGGTTTCGCCTTGAGGTAGGCATGGCGTCTGAAGAATGTTACCGGCGGTTTTGTATCGAAATAGTCGATATTTTTCGAGGCTGAGTATATGAGCGTCTTGTTGTCTTTTGTGACGATTGCCGCCGTTGCCTCGGGTGTTATGGCGAGCAAGCCGTATTTCGGCAGTACGAATCCATTGGGGAGTGTCCATGGCTTGTCAGTTCTGTTTGTCCAGACTTTGCCTTTTCCGTTACCGAATACGGTATGTTGCTGGTGGATGTTTTCGCCGAATTGGTGGCTGTCGAATTCATTGCGCGAGAGCCAATCGCAGGTATCATGGAGCAGCCAGTACGTTTCGACTGCGTTTCTTGAGAACGGTCCGTCGCTCATCGGGTTTCGTCCTCCGATGACCGTATTGGAAAGGTAGTTGAAGGTGTTGTAGTAGGCATTCTTGAGATCGTCTCCTGAGGCATATCTGGCTCCCAATCCACCTGCGAAGAGGATCATCTTGCCGTGTGTGACGATATCGTGCCAAGGGACGCGTTCCGATGGGGTTTGCACATTCCAGACTTTTGCGCTGTGGTGGTCTGACTGCCCTCCGTCAACGGAACCGATCAGGCCATCGTGTCCGCATTCGCTCGTCATCACCGCCTTTCCTTTCCATAGGATATCGCGGCAAGTATCGAATGCATCGGCCCATTCGCGCGCCATTCTCTTGCTGGTATGGAGGTTCCCGTCCCTGTCGTAGTAGTCGCGGGGCGTGATTGCCGTGAATACGTCGATGAAGAGCGCCTTCGGTCCGAAGCCTTCTTTCATCAGCTTCATGTTTTCGACGAGCCAAGGCTTGAAGGCGTGGGGGAGCCATCTGTAGCTCTGGGCCTTTCGCCCTCTATTGTACCAAGCTTTTTGCGGTGTTCCGTCAGTATTGAAGATGATATGGTCGTAGGAGTAGCCTTTTGCGTCGGGATAGAAGTCGATATAGTTGTCATGTGGCGCGAACAGGATGCCATTGTCCTGGCAAGCGTAAGCGAGTTTCTTGAAGTTTTCCAGTCCATCGATTCCCGCAGGCGGATAGATTTCGGGGAGCCTGTAGTCATATCCCCAACGTTGCCATACGTGCTTGACGAAGATGCTGTGCGTCAAGCCGAACTTTGCCGCCATTTTTGCGTCGTCCGCTGCCCTGAGGTAATCGCCTGCCCATTGGTCCAGGCACTGCCTGCCATAGAGTTCGGGGAGCCCCGGGGATGGCTTGAACCCAACGATATTGCCGTATTCCTTGGCGCCGGCAAAAGCACCTTGGTTGGACGGAGCAAGGTAGAACGTGACATCGTTGTGGGCAACCAGCGTGAAGAGATTGGCATCGGGAACCACATCCATCCTGTCAGGGAAGAAATCCGATGCGATTGCCAAGCTCATGCCGTTTTTGTAATCTACTCCCACGTGCCTGGTATTGAGTGAGAAACCGCCTGAATGGAGCGTGAAAGGCTTGTCCAAGTCCTGGAGGACGTTGCCGAAGCCGCCGTAAACACGCCATGGGCGGAGTTGGCTTGGACCGATCGCAAGCTTGGTGAAGCGGGGCAATCCCCTGTGGTCGCGCTCGACTCCAGGCATGGAGAACGTGACCAGCAACACGCCGCCCTTGACGTTGGCGGTGACTGTGAAGGGAACAGGTCCTTCCTGGGTTTCGACGAGGTGGCGGTAGTGCCTGCCGTCGATAGTCACGAGCTTGACGGGCGGTTCGCCGGCATCATTGCCGATGGTAATGCTTGAGATATCGATGTTGAAGCCATCGTAAACCAGGTCGCGTTGTCCGTCCGAGAATGCGATTGCCGCATCGAGGATTCCTTCGCGTCCCGGGGCGATGACGGCTGCGTAGGGCGATCCATTCTTAGGTTTCAGGATGAATGCGCCTTGGACTTGATTGCCTTTAAGCGCCTGTCTGGCCAATTGGATTGCCTGCTTGGCGCGTTGTTCCTTTTCCTGCGGCGTCGCTTCTTCGAGAGCGGTTTTGAGAGTGACGACCGGATCGCCCCAGAATCCTTCGTCGCAATTGGTATCGCCTTTCGGCCCGGGGCCCATCACGAGTGTCAGTCCGATTGTTTTTCCTGCGTAGCTTGTCAGGTCTGCCTCGACTGGGATCCATTCGTGCGACTTTGTGAATACTTCGAAAGCCCTGGTTGTCTTGCCTTGGTCTGTGATGTCAACGGCGAAAAGGATTCCGTCACTTGGCTGTTCGATTTCCGGGTTGCTGTATCTTATGGCAGCGAAGGACTTGAAGATGAGTTCCTTGTCTTTTGGGAGTGTGATTTGGTAGGTTGCCATCAAGTCGCCTGGTCCTTTTCTGAATGGCGGATGGAAGACGAGGGCATCCCTTGTGGCTCCGGCATGGTTTTTCCGTCCTGCGGCGTATGCAAGACCAGTTGCAGGGTCGGAGCCATTAAAGCCACGCGGCATGATGATGACGTTGTTTGACCTGTCGCGATAGAAGATTTTCCTGCTTGCGGAGCTATGGAGTTTGAAGGGCGTGACTCTGATGTCAATCGGCTCTGGCGTGAAGTCCATTTGCGGCAGTGTTCCGAGTTGTTTGCCCAGGTTGAGGGTGAAGAATCCGCCTGCGTGGAGCCAGTAGTTCGGGACGAGTTTGCCCAAGCAGACCTCGCTGCGCCTGATTCCTTCGTCCGAGTCGCCGATCATCAGGTTCATGCCGAGCTTGCCGGAATCGAGCTTGCCTAGGGATGCCTTGGGGAGTTTTGCCTCGAACACGTAGCCCATTCCGGTTTTCTTGGTTTTGATTTCAAATCCTTGCGGGAGCTTGTTTTTCGCATATGTCGGGACCTTGACCAAGGGTGTTTGCTTGTCTCCGCCGAAGAGGTTGACTGCGAGTGCGATGTCGTCCTTGGTAAGGGCTTCTTCTTTCCTTTCTGCTGGTGGGATTGCCGAGAAGTAGAGCCTGAGGTAGTCGCTGCTCATGTAGTCAGCTGAGGTTGTATCTGTGCAGGAGATATTGTCGTCCGAGATTTGTCCTGCGATGTAGATGTTGTCTTTGTCGTGCAGGAACATGACGATTCCGTCGAAGCTTTCCGGCTTGACCTTTCCGAAGCTTTGCTTATCGGCTCCGCATGGGACTTGTATTGCCTGCGTCCACCATTCTTCGAGGCTTCCGTCAAGCTTGATCGGGCTAGCCGCGAGGCATGCCAGCTGGTCTTGCCCGTGGGCGGTTGCAACGGCGGTGTCAGCCTTCTGGACTGTCGTTGATTTTTTGGTTGCGTTAAAGATTGCGATTGGATGCAGCTCGAAGATTTCCTGATTGGGGATTGCGACCTTGGCGAAGGCGTGGACAGGATACAGGGCGTTGAGCACGCGTTCCCCGGATATTCCCCGGAAAGTCCATTCACGGGACTTGCCAGCAGGCAGCATCACAAGACCCAAGTTGCCTTGGGGCTGGAGCGACCAGTCGTCGTTCATGTAAACCGACAATAGCAACGAGGCCTCGTGCTGGGACTCGTTTGTGGCCAGGACTTTGAAGACGAGTCCTTCCTCCGATTGAACGGTTTCGGGGACCTCGAGGACCTGAAGCGTGATTCCATAAGCCTGGTCCTCGGGAGGATTGAAGCCGAGACAAGTCATGGCAGTTAACACCAAAAACAACAAGCTGATACGAATGAATCCTTGCATTGCGGGTGACTCCTTGGTGGTTTGGATTGATTGACAATAAGTGAAACAGAACTCAATAATGTACCTCGATAGGTTCGGAAAACAACTTCCAGAACTTTGAGACGATATGACCCTTTAGGAATGAAATGATAGTCTATGTTTTTGTATGATAGTGCAAATCAACGACTTGCAAAAGATGCCGAATCGCTTAAGTTGAGTAGAGCACGCTGAAACACAAGGCGGGAAATGCGTTTAGGGCAGGATAGGAAAAAGGAGTTGTTGGATGGCAAAACCACAAAAGAATCCCAGGATTACCTTCAATGGGAAATTTACCTCTGAAATACGTCAGCGCTTGCGTGAAAAGCGTCACGAATTGGGACTCCCTTTCCATGTTATCGCTGAGTTTTTCGATGTCAATTGGTCCACGTTTCGAAAGTGGGAAACGGGCGAGACAATGCATTGCACCAATGTCATGCGGCCAATGCTCGAGGATTTCATCAACGGAGATTACGACGAGGCTCTCGCGAATCTTGTGCGGAAGCCGATATTGACGCTATCGTCCCAACCTCCCGAACGGGTCTGCCAAGCATTGGAAACTGTGGCGAACACGTACACGTTGTGCGCCAAGTATCCGACATTGGCCGAGAACCTGATTCGGAAGGTTGAGTTGGTTGCCCAGGAAACGTTGCGTGACCTGGTCAGTGCCAAGCCGCAAAAGAAACGGTGAGTTTAAACTTGGGGGCATCAACATGATGCAACCGATTATGGGGGGACAGTAAATGCAGGAACCCAATCATTGAAATGGACCAGTTTTCTGTAGCGCCTTTACAAGGCGCCCTTCGGGGCGGTCATCCTACCCCAAGCTAAAGCATGGGGTTAAGCATGGTTGAGCGCCTACGGCGCAAAGTCCTGCATCTTCTTCTTCTATTCGTACATCCCATGCTATTCTCCGGTTTGGCTGGGCATATGATAAGTCGATGCACAAATAGGTGAAGCCAGTAGCGTCAAGTTGATCGACACTCCCTTGTAAGCTTGATTTTTGAACGGCTCCTTAGATACTCTTGTAGAGCTCCGCGACCTTCTTGAGTTCTGCGGGAATGTTGATTTTCTGCGGGCATTTTTTGATGCATGTTTCGCATTCTTCGCATTGGTCCGCCCTGGAATCAGGCTTGATATTGTTATAGATTTGCTTGAATTGCCATTTGTTCTTGTTCATTTGGTATTCGTTGTAGATGGTCAGCTGCCTCGGGATGTCAATTTCCGCTGGGCATGGGACGCAGTACCTGCAGTTTGTACATGGGATGGCGCCCATTTTGAAATAGGCTTCCATGGCCTGCTTCAGCGTCTTTTGCTCGTTTTCGTCCAGAGGCTTGAAGTTGCTGAAGGTGCCGATGTTTTCGACCAGATGATCCATGTGGGTCATCCCTGAGAGTACGCATGCCACGTTTGGAAGCGATGCGACGAATCGGAAAGCCCAGCTTGCACTGGATGCATTCGGATTTGCAGCCTTGAGGATATTCGTTGCTTCGGGAGTCAGATGCGCCAAGCGTCCGCCCCTGAGAGGCTCCATCACGAAGACTGGAATGTTGAGCTTGGTCAGAATTTCGTATTGTTCTTTTGCGTAGTAGGTGTCCCAATCAAAAACGTTCAGCTGGATTAGTGTGAAGTCCCATTTTCTGTAGGATGCGATATCTTCCAGTACTTGGTATCTGTCATGGAAGGAGAATCCGAGCTTCCTGATTTTCCCTTGCTCTTGCATTTTGATTACGAACTCGACCGATTTCTTGTCCAAGGCGTTTCTCCAAGCCCCGGCGTTCATATTGTGCAGGAGGTAGAAGTCAAAGTAATCAGTTTTGCATTTTTGAAGTTGGTCGTTGAACACGCGTTCGTTGTCCGCTTCGGATTTGAAACCACCGCATGGCAACTTGGAGGCAAGGTAATAGCTGTCCCGTGGGAACTCGGACAAGACGTCGCCGCAGAATTTTTCTGACTCGCCACCGTGGTACATGTAAGCGGTATCGAAGTAATTGAGACCTGCCTGCATTGCGCGATGGACAAGTGCTCTGCCTTTTTCGTAGTCGATCTTGTTTCCAGCTGTTGGCAATCTCATCATGCCGTATCCCAACAGCGGGAGCGAGATCCCCGTATTCGGGAGTTCTCTTCTGCTCACCTGCGGTCCTTCGGACATGTGGGATTGCTTGCTGAAGGCAGGATTTGCGTTGCCGACGAATGGGATGGCGGCGGTGGTCGCTGCTGCAGCCTTGAGGAAATCACGTCTGTTCATCAGTTGTCTCCAGGTGTTATTGGGATCGTTTGTTCGGTGTTTTGTGTGTTGGTATCGGCTTTTTCGCTAGGCAAAATCAGTGCAAAGGCAAGGAAAAGCAAAGTCAGGATCGTGGCGATGAGCAAGGTCGTCTTGGCTTGTCGAATGCGCATTGCAGCCAGTTCATAGTTTTTGTCATTGTATTGGGACTTGGAGATGATGGCAAGGATCAGGGCAGGTATGGCGACTGGATTTGCACAGCATACGATGAGAAACAGCGCCGCGAGTATCGGGACGAGGAAGTCGATTTTTGGCGTCTGTTCGCTGGGGATTGGTTGTGGTGGCGAGACTAGTGGTGGCGAAACTCGTGCCGCCTGGGTTTGAGGTAGTTGCTGGAGCGGGGTGGTCGGCTTGTCGTCGAGGTTGAAGTCTTCCCTGTTTGATCGGGACAAGTGCTGGAATGTTGGTGTCTTAGGTGGCGAAGGCGGCGATGGCGCCGACCAGTCCTTCTGCCTTGAACTCGATTGGCCTGAACGCACGAAGGGAATGGGCTTCGGTCCCGTAGGCTTGGGGTCGGGAGCTGGTGGTGGCGGCTGTTGGACAACAGATATCGGTGGTGGTTCCACGACTGGAACTGGCGGAGGTTCGACAACTGGAACCGGCGGTGGTTTGACAACAGGAACCGGTGGTGGTTCGACAACAGGAACCGGCGGTGATTCCTCGACAGGAACCGGTGGTGTTGGTGGTGGCGGTGCGGAAAAAGTTGGTGGTGTTGGCGGTGGTGGGGAAGAGAATGTTGGCGTTGGCGGTGGAGTCGGTGCTGGCGGTGGCGGTGGTGTTGGCGGTGTTTCAGATGTCAGTGGCGAAGAGAATGTGAATCCGGTTGACTTTGGCAGTTCCGAGGAAGTCGGGAGCGTCGAGTTCGGGAACATCGAGGATGATGTTGATTCCTGCTCCTGTGGTGCGCCGCATTTTCTACAGACCGTGTCCTTGGAACTTGTGACGATACCGCATTTTTTGCAAATTGGCATATGGAAACCTTATAAACTACTGGGACATAAAATTGGACAAAAAATGGAAACTCAAATATAGTAATGCTTTATTATTAAGAATTCAAGCAGTGGTTTTTAAAGTACAAGTAGTTTTGGAGGTCAAATTAATGATGTATAGAAGTCTTTTGCTGGGTGCTGCATTGCTGGGAGTCAGCCTTTGTGGACAAGTTGAGCGTCTTACGGATCAATATGCGGTTTGCGCGCACGTGAGTCGTGGCGAATTGGCAATTGCCGCTGATGAATTCAAGGTGATGAAGCAGGCTGGAATTCGCTGGGTACGAACGGATTTTGACTGGAATGCCATTGAACGCAAGAAAGGCGAATGGCATTTCGATCACCTCGACAAGCTGATGGGCATCGCCGAGGAGCACGACATCAATATCCTGCCGATCTTGGTGTATCACGTGGAATGGGCAAAGCCTGCCTGGAAGCATCTGGACGCTTGGGGCGAGTACGTCAGGCAAGTGGTCACTCGCTATGGCAAGAAACTTCGCTACTGGGAAGTGTTCAACGAACCGAACCTGCAAGGCTTCTGGGCCGATGAGGTCTCCGGCGAAAACTATACCAAAATGCTAAAGCATACGTACGAGATCATCAAGTCGATCGATCCCGACATCCGGGTCCTGTATGGCGGCGTGGCAGGCGTCCCGCATAAGTTCATCGAGGATACCTTCAAGGCCGGAGCCGGGGCATACTTTGACATAATGAATATACACCCCTACCAGTGGACTAGTGTCCCCGAAAGTATGCTTCCGGACTTCGAGCAGCTCCAGGAAACCATGGACAAGTACGGAGTCGCAGAGAAACCCATGTGGATTACTGAAGTGGGATGGTCAACCGCAAAACCAGTTACAGGTTATTTGGGTGCCTACAAGGCCGCGTTCGAGTACCTGGGAATCAAGGAAGGACAGTACCCATTGGCAGAACTGGACGATCCGTTCCTCGGGAACTGCAGCCAAACGAACCATGCCTCATTCAGGGCCGATCACTTTACAAACAGAATCGCAATTGGATTCGATCAGCTCAAGGATTTGGATCCAAAGAAATATCCCGTCCTGCTGGCTAGCTCAAACGAAACCTTTGCGGAAGATGGAGTCGAACCCCTCAAGGCATACCTGAACAAAGGAGGCGTGGCGCTCTTTACAAGAGGACTCCCATTCTACTACAATATAACCAAGGATGAACAGGGCGAAAAGGTCAAACGATTCGTCGGAGAAGCAAAACTCGCCCAACTCCACATGGCATGGGATGCGTGGTGGACAAAAAAAGGATTGCCTGAATGGGAAATATGGCAAAGGCCGGCAGATGAATTCAAGGATAAATTCGAGTTCAAGCTCCTGCGGGGACACGCGCATGGACGATTTATGGTCGACCGAAACCTCAAGGGCAATGACAAGCTTATCCCCGTCATCATTGGCGGAGACGACACGTACCAGGGCAACCTGATGGCCATCTACAAGTTTGACAGCGACCTGAAGGGAGCAGTCGTGGTCTGCACCACCATGCGTGCCAACGAATGCGTTCCCGAAGATGTCCAGGCTGCGCATTTGCCAAGGACCTACCTTCTCGCCTTCGCCAGCGGATTGAAACGAGTCTTCTGGTATAACTTCCGGGCCAGTGAATCAAACCCGATCGAACGGGAAGACAACTTCGGAATCGTACATAGAAACCTCTCGCCAAAACCCTCTTTCATCGCCTACCAAACCCTGTCCAATCTCTGCCCAAGCGGTTCGACACAACCGACGATGACCAGGGATAAGGGAGTGACCTTGGTCAACTGGACGCGACCTGACGGAGTCAAGGCATGGGCGCTCTGGTCCGAACGTGACCAAGTTCAAGCAACGATCACATGGGAAGGCAAACTGGACAATGCGGTGAACTATCTCGGAACCCCCCAGGAGCTGAAGCCAGGAAAACTTACGGTGACGACTCGCTGCATCTATCTAGTCGGACCGACTTCCGTGGCTCTTAAATACTGAGGTTTGCAACAGTCAAGCGGCTAAAATGGTGCAGCCCTGGTCGGACGAATTTGTCCTGCTGCAGACCAAGACGGGTTTAGGTGCGGGCATTTGGGGTGCTCGTACTTGAGCCAGCCTGTTAACTTTCTCGTAGGATGTGTGGCTTTTGTCGCGAGATGCCACTTGTTGGGGCAGGTGGAGATCAGGGAATCCCAAGCCAAAATTTGATTGCTTTTATTTCGTACTCAAATAGGTATGGGAAAATGGCTTCCTAATCGCTTGAAGTCATCAAGAATCATCCAGATTACCTACTGGGTTGTGAATCTGGAAGATTGACGATGTTTGTCAATGATTGTGCATGATTCTTGCTTGAAACTTTCCGAAAAAACGCGAAATTTTAGTGATGCAAATAAGGCTTTAGCCCACCCAACCGTAAGGGGGCCTCCGCCCCTGTAATGTAATGCGCGCGAGGAAGTTGAAGAAGTTGCGATGGCGGCGGAGCGGTTTGTGGGGCGGCGGAGCGGTTTGTGGGGCGGCGGAGCGGTTTGTGGGGCGGCGGAGCGGTTTGTGGGGCGGCGGAGCGGTTTAGGCGGGGCCTCCTTCTTCATAATTCATAATTCAGGATGGTCGGACGGGTCGGGCAAAATGGCCTTGCTGTGGAACAAGACGGTTTTAGGTACGGGCTTCCGGGTGCTCATACCTGAGCCAGGCCACCACTCACTTGCAGATATGGCAGCGTGAGCAATCCATTTCAGGTGGCGTGTACGATGTGCCTTCGCGTTCAGCCTTGCGGATACGGCGGTAATTCATGATAGCCAGGAATGTGGCAAGGACGATAAATGCGCCGGCGGGGAGCTTGAACAGCAAGAAATCAGGCCAGCCGGGAACGACAACGTACTCGAAGAGCGTCCCGGCAGACAAGAACTCGCGGACACCGCCAAGGGCCATCAGCGCCAATGTGAACCCCAAGCCCATCCCAAGGCCATCAAGCATCGAGGCAAAAGCGCCGTTCTTGGAGGCAAACGCCTCGGCGCGCCCCAGCACAATGCAGTTCACGACAATCAGCGGAATGTAGATTCCCAGGGTCTTGTTCAACTCAGCAGGAGCATAGGCGCCCATCAGCATCTCGACAATCGTAACGAATACGGCAATCACGACAATGTAGCACGGGATGCGGACATTCGAGGGAATGAACTTCCTGACCCATGAGATCACAACGTTGGAACCGGCAAGGACAAATGTCGTCGCAATGCCCATGCCAAGGGCATTCTTGGCGCTGGTTGACACCGCAAGCGTCGGACACATGCCCAACATCAATACCAACACTGGGTTTTCCTTCCAGATTCCCTTTGTGAATTCTTTCAATACGGACATTTCAGTGCTCCTTAGTTGGCTGACTTGTATGCGGTGTATGCCTGGCAGGCTTTTGCGACGGCATTTTTCACGCCGTTGCCGCTCTGCGTCGCTCCACTTATCGCATCGACATTCTTTGGTGCCGATGCCTTGCTTCCCGTGAAGGCGTCCAGGAACGGATTCGGGGGCAATCCATCTGAGTCTTCATTGCCTCCCCAGATGGATTTTTGTGCTTTTCGGTCTGTCACCAGCGTTCCCAATCCCGGTGTTTCGTTGTGTGCCGCGACGAGCACGCATAGTATTTCGCCGTCATTGTTGATTCCCACCAAAGTTTGGATCGGTCCTGAGAAACCTACTACCGACGCTTCGCAAGCGATGCCGAGTTCGTCGCCGTTGCTGTCATAGCCCCGGTAGAGTTTTACGTCATCCATGACGATAACCTTGTCTTTTTCCTCGGCGTCTTCTTTGGTTTCGAATGCGATTTTAGTTGTTTCTGGCGGAAGTACGATTTTGAGTCCTTCCATAAGCGTCGCCTTTGCGGCGGCTTCCCTTGGTTCCAGGGTGATTTTGTTCACCAGCACCAGTCCTGCAGTGCCGATCAGGCAGACCGCACCCAAACTAAAGCATAGGCGCATGATATCTTTCATCGTGATTTCCTTGTTTTCAAGCTTTTGTTCCTCAAGCGTTTTTCTGCGAGGCTTTTCGTGCCACGCCGAAGGGGCGTCCTGCGGTATAGCGATCGATCAATGGGGTCAGCGCATTCATGATCAGGATTGCGTAGCTGATGCCCTCGGGGTAGCTGCCCCACAGGCGGATTATGGTAGTAATGATGCCGCATCCAATGGCGAAAACCACGGCTCCCTTTCGGTTCAAGGGGCTGGTTACCATATCCGTCGCCATAAAGAATGCTCCCAGCATCAGGCCACCGCTCAGGACATGGGTCATCGGATTGAACTTGGGACAGGGGCTGACCATGTACGCGATCCCGGTGATCAGGAAAACAGTGCCGATGAAGAAGACTGGGATTTGCCAGCGGATTATCTTGAGGGCGATCAGGAACACGCCTCCCACGATCAATGCCAAAGTGCAGGTCTCGCCGATGCTGCCACCGATATTGCCCAGGAACAGGCTCCAGAATCCAGGTCCGGGCTGGTTTTGCGCCACCAGTTCCAACGGGGTCGCCCCAGTCGTCGCATCCACGACCCACTTGTTCAGGGCGCAGCCTGATACAGTCACCCATGTGGTCATCGCCGAGGGGCACGCAAGCAACAAGGCAACGCGCCCGACCGACGCCGGATTGAATGGATTTCCGCCAAGGCCGCCATAAACCATCTTGCCAAGGCCGATCGCGATGAAGGAGCCAACAATGCACATCCACAAGGGAGACGTGACGGGAAGGGTCATTCCCAGCAACAAACCTGTCACCAAGGCGCTCCCGTCGCCAATCGATATCCTGCGACGCATCAATCTGCAAAGCAATGCCTCAATGGCGGCGCAGGAAACCATGCAGACCGATAGCACCAGCAATGCGCGCCAGCCGAAAAAGTAGATCGACGCAAATACGGCGGGCGCCAAGGCGGCAAGAACCGTGAACATGATTTTCGGGATGCTGCCCATGTCGTGGTAATGCGGCGAACTGCTCACCACGAGCTTGCTTGTATCGGGCATTCTGATTGTCGTCTGTTCTGACATGGTCTTGGTTTTCCTATGGAATCGGTTGTGGGACGCGTTGCGTCATTTCTTTGATGCTGCCTCGGCGGCTCGGCGTGTGGCATTGGCCACCGCCTTGGCTCGTCTCATGTGCTGGACAAGGGGGCGTCCTGCGGGGCAGACATACGAGCAGCATCCGCATTCGATGCAATCCATCACATGCCAGCGTTCGGCAAGCGAGAAATGATGGAATTCGATCGTGGAGCTTAGGATGCCGGGTATCATTTCCATCGGGCAGGCGTCATTGCAGCGTCCGCAACGCAGGCATGCGTTGGGCGTGTACTGGCTCACCTCGTCGGCGGCAAGCAACAGGATGCCGGAGGTCCCCTTGATAATCGGAATATCAAGGGAATAAACCGACATGCCCATCATCGGACCGCCGGAGATGATCTTCAAGGGATCTTCCTTGACGCCTCCGCACAATGCCAGCGCCGATGAGTACGGCGTGCCAACCCTGCATAGGATGTTGCCGGGCTTGGCCACGGGAGTCCCGGTCACCGTCGTAATACGTTCGTACAAGGGCTTGCCCAGGCAAACGGCGTCGGCGATCGCCGCCGCGCTGGAGACATTGGTCACCAGGCAACCGACGTGCGCGGGCAATTTGCCGCTGGGCACCTTGCGTCCCGTGACGGTGTAGATCAATTGCTTTTCGGCGCCCTGCGGATAGAGGACTCTCAGGCCCACCACTTCGACGCCGGTGCCTTCGGCCTTTTTGGTCATCATCTCCAAAGCATCGGGCTTGTTCATTTCGATTGCGATGATGATTTGCTTGACGCCTAGGATTCGGGCGATGATTCTCGCGCCTGTGATGATCGTCTCGGTGTGTTCCAGCATCAGCCGATGGTCGGCAGTCAAGCATGGCTCGCATTCGACGCCGTTCAGGATTACCGTGTCAATGGTCACATTTGGTGGAGGCGACAGTTTCACGGCCGTTGGGAATGCCGCGCCGCCCATGCCGACGATGCCAGCCTCGGCAACTCGTGCCTTCAACTCGTCAGGAGACGCTTCCTGCCAATTTGCGAATATGGGTAACGGCTCTGCGGCAGTGTCTTCGCCATCGCTCTCAATCACAACGGCGGGAAGCTGGGCGCCGGCAGGACCAAGGCAAGAAGACAGTTCCCTCACCGTGCCGGATGTGGGGCTGTGGACGGGGGCGGATACGAAACTGCCAGCCTCGCCAAGCAATTGACCGCGCAATACCTTGTCGCCTTTCTGGACGACGGCTTTTGCGGGTGCGCCAATGTGCTGCTGCAATGGAACCGTATATAATGGTTCCAATGGCGCGGAAATGATCGGCTCGTTGCTCGTCATTTTCCCTTCATCAAGTTTGACGCCACCGTAGAATTTGATTTGCTTGTTCATTTGGTCCCCCTTGTTCAATCCGCTTTTCTCAGGCATTTTGTGGGACATACTTCTACGATTCCCTCGGCGGGCGGGTTGTCATAGTTGATGCTGGCAAGGTATCCGTTCATGATGATTTGTCCTTCCCCGGCGGTTTTGGCGCACTTCCTGCAACCGATGCAGGCTGCCTTGCAGACTGTTCTCTTGATGGGCGCCTTTTTAGGCGAATTGCAGTAAACGTGGACTTTTGCCGCCGATCTAGGCACCAGCTTGATGACATTTCGCGGGCACGCCATGTAGCACTTTCCGCAACCCGTGCACAGGTCGGCATGGATCTTTGCCAGGTGGTTGGGGAGCATTTCGATGGCTCCGAATGGGCAAGCCCTGGCGCAGGAACCCAAGCCCAGGCAGCCATAGGTGCATCCCTTGGAGCCACCTGCGACCAGCATCGCATTCAGGCAATCGTTTACGCCGTTGTAGAATGCCTGCTTGGCGGCGTGGTCATCGTCGCCACTGCAGCAAACCACGGCAATCTTCGGCTCGGTCGTATCGCTTTCAACACCCAGCAACTCGCAGCACTTGGCGACCGCTTCCGCCGACATCACGGGGCACAAGCCAGGTTTCGCCCGCCCCGTAGCCATCGCGTTGGCGTAGTCGCTGCAACCGGCAAGACCGCATCCGCCACAATTCGCCCCAGGCATCAGTTCGTTCAGGGATTCAACCAATGGATTAACTGGAACCCCGAAATATCGAACTACCAAGCCAATCGCCAAGCCCAGCAAGACGCCGGTGCCTGTCATCATCACTATATCAATCATTGTTTTTTGCCCTCGTCGTTTCGACTGCTGTCAGACATGCTATTCCATTCCCACCGCTACGGTTCAGGATCCCAATCCAGCAAAGCCCGTAAAGGCCATCGCCAAAATCCCAGCCGTCACCAATGCTATTGCAGGACCTTGGAAACTACGCGGAATCTTTGACAGCTCAAGGCGTTCGCGCACGCTCGAAAACAAAACAAGAGCCAACGCAAAGCCTACTGCGGAGGCGAAGCAGAATACCGTTGACTTGAAGATGCGACCCTTAAATTCTTCCTCGGTCGCACAGATGATCGCCGACCCCAAAACCGCGCAATTCGTGGTGATCAGCGGAAGATAGATGCCCAATGCAGTATACAAGGTCTCGCTGAAGCGTTTGAGCAGTACCTCGACAATTTGAACCAGCCCCGCAATGACCAAGATGAACAAAATCGTCCGCAAGTACTCGAGGTTGTAGCGGACAAGGATGTACTTGTCGCACAAGGCCGTGACGAAGCCGGACAAGATCATCACGAAAATCACAGCGCCCCCCATGCCCATCGCAGTATCAAGGCGCTTCGATACACCCAAGAACGGGCAAATCCCCAAAATGCGACTCAGCACGAAGTTGTTGACCAATACCGCGCCGATAATCAGCAAAATGTACTCTTTCACCACAAATAGATCTCCTTAGCACATCGGCTGCGAAAAATTAAAATTCTTTATTTAAATATGGTTAGATAAAAACTATTAACATAGGTGATTTTCCTAAAAAAACAAGGGCAAAGGGCTGTCTTTTCAGCATTATGGTTGATTTCGTCAAAAATCGACATTTTCTACTAGACAAAGGGGGATTTTGGTAGTATAATGATGAAATTTTTGTGATGGAAATCATGTGGTGAGGAAACTGGGCGACGGGCGAACGTCTATGTCATTAAACGAAGAACTGCAGCAGAACATAGCCGCCTTGGCTGGCAATGAATCCTGGCAAGCGGGATTGCGATTGTTTTTGGAAGGCGCGGTATTGGAATCGCTTCACACTCCGAAGTCGGTGGTTGTACGTCTTGCCAACGAGCACGGTCGTTTCGAGCAGGTCTCTGTAGCGATTCGCGGCAGCCAGCTGATGTGTCGTTGCACGTGCCGGACTCCTGTTCAGTACTGTGCTCACAAGGTGGCGGCATTGTTGATCGTCGCCAAGGAATCTCCCGAACGCCTGGATCAGGTCTTCAGCGCGGCGAGTGGTTCAGAACCATCGCAAGCTCTCCCGGAACCCGAGCCGAAATTGGGTTCGCTCAAGCACTCCGTCTCAGACCTGACCATCGATGCGCTCAAGCAATTTCTCAACACGCCCGAGGCGGATGCACGGCTTTGCCTCGTATCGAAAAACGACACGCTTCCTTCTCTCGAGCTGCCATCGCAAAAGCTTGAACTCTCGGCGCACCTGAGATTCAAGGGAACGAGATATGCTCAGGGAAACATCAAGAGGCTGGTCGAAACAGGGCGTGCCGCCGGCGGAATGACCACGGCCAATTTCGATCCGCAAATGCAACAGGTGATGGCATTCATCAACAAGTACGGCGAATTCAACAGCGATACTTTTACCCTCACAACCGAACTTGTCGCTGACCTTTTCCATTGCCTCCGGGGATCGAGAATCCTCACGACCGCAGATGATTCTCAGGTCTACATCCACCTTGAACCGTTGCAGATCGCATTCTGCACAGATGAAAGCGACGGCAAGGCCACGGTCGTCTCAAGGATCATGATTCCTGACAGGGGGGTGCTCGACCCCGAACAGCTCTCCTTCGTCGCCGGAAGAGGAGGCTACTGGATTGGAACAAAGCTTGAATACTGGTGGTTCCCCGGGATCCTGCCGCTCAATTGGCTGAGAATGTTCATCCAGGCGCCGCAACTCAGTCTCGAAACGGCAGAACTTGACCGATTGGACAAGCTCTGCGCGACGAAGCGATTCCCTGGAAAAATAGTCGCAGACAGTAAGCATTCCGACCTGTCTTCGGAATTCGGCAGGCTGAAGCCCGTGCTCACCTTGGATTGGGACAAGGACGGGCTGATCGGAGACCTTGAGTTCGACTACAACGGAACCAGGACGAACGTCGGCGGCAATCCAATGATCCTTGTGGACGGGCACTACATCCGAAGGGATCTCGACTACGAAGACACGGCTATCAACCTCCTCACCGAGGTCGGATTCATTTCGAATGACGATTCCTGGAAGGGAGTTCGCCTTTGCGAGCCTGAGAAGATCTGGTCCTTTATGAAGAGCACTTGCAAGATCCTGGCTCCCCATTGGCTGATTTTTTGGACTCCCCAGGTGAGGACCAACATGGCCGCCACCACGGAGGCGAAACTCTCCGTCGAGTCAGGGCACGAAACCTCGGATTGGTTCGAGACCACATGCCAGCTCAAGGCGGCCGATGGAACGCCAGTCCCCTTCAACGACGCGCTCGAAGCCGTGACCAACGACCGCGATGTGGTCAAGCTCCCGTCCGGAGCAGTCGTCAAGCTCCCGCAAAAGCTCCTGACGCTGATCAAGAACCTAATCCAAAGAGCGGTCTCGAGGTCGGAGGCGACCCTTACGTTCCAAAAGTGCCAGGCCATAGCGCTGACTGACGAACTGGAACCCTACTGGGATGGCCCAAGGCCGCGATGGCACGAACTCAAGTACAAACTCCTTAACCACAAGAAAATCAAAATACCGCCACTGACAAAAGAACTCAAAAGTACGTTGAGGGATTATCAGATCGACGGCCTCAAGTGGATGCATACGCTCGAAGAATGCGGCTTCAACGGAATCCTTGCAGATGAAATGGGACTGGGTAAAACAGTCCAGGCGCTCGCACTGATCCTCTCAAGAAAACTCCAGGGGCTCGCAGTCAGGCCGACGCTTGTCGTCTGCCCGACATCCTTGCTGGACAACTGGGCAATCGAAGCAAACCGATTTACGCCGCAACTCAAGACCATCCTGATCAGGGGCAACGACAGGGCAAAGGAATTCAACGAAATGGAAAATGCCGACCTGGTCATCACATCCTATGCGCTCCTCAGGCGAGACGGCTTTGAATATGAAGGACTTGAATTCGACCATGTCATCCTCGACGAAGCGCAACATATCAAAAACCCGAAAACAGCCAACGCAAGGATCTGCAAGGGCATCAGGTCGGAACATCGGCTGATCCTGACAGGCACGCCGATCGAGAACAACCTGCTGGAAATCTGGTCGCTGTTCGACTTCCTGCTGCCCGGATACCTGGGGAGCAACAAGAACTTCAGGATCAATCCAAAGGCGTCCGAGGCCGAGAAGGAAGAACGGCAGAAGATCATAGCAGGGCAGATCAAGCCCTTTATCCTAAGGCGAACGAAGGCCGACGTCTGCGCCGAACTCCCGCCAAAGCTCGAACAGGTCCTTTTCTGCGAACTCTCGGAGCAACAACGGGAACTCTACGACAACCTGATGCTCGCGGGAAGGCGGCTGCTGGATTTCGCAAAGGCTTCAGGATGGAAACAACATCGGTTCGACGTCCTCGTCATGCTGCTCAGGCTCAGGCAGGTCTGCTGCCATCCCAGCCTTCTCCCGGATGAGTTGAAACAGGATTTCCCGGACGATATCCCGGCGGCAAAATTCGAACTTGCAAAGGAAGTCATTCTCCAGGCGATCGACTCGGGGCACAGGATACTGTTCTTCTCGCAATTCACCTCCGTGCTCGACCTTTTCCCGGATTGGCTGAAAAAATCACGTATCAAGTTCGAGCGTCTCGACGGGACGACTCGCGACAGGCAGGCGAAGGTTGACAAGTTCAACAACAATCCCGACATCCCGATCTTCCTCCTCAGCCTCAAGGCGGGCGGAACTGGACTCAACCTGACCGGGGCAGACACCGTCATCCACTTCGACCAATGGTGGAATCCGATGGTCGAGGACCAGGCGACGGACAGGGCGCACAGAATCGGACAAACCAAAACCGTCACGTCAATCAAGCTGATTGCGAAAAATACCGTCGAGGAAAAGATCTTGGATCTTCAGGACACCAAGCGCAACCTGTTCCACAAAATCGTGGACGACGCGCCTGCCTCGCTCGACGACTTGACCCCAGACGACATCGAATTCATCTTCTCCAACGACTGACCCGCTTCTCTCAAGGAGAGCCTTCACATAAAGTATGTTTCCGAGAAAATCCATTTGCATTCCGGCGACTCCACCCGTTGACGTGGCGGATTTCCTGCCGATCATCGAGCATCCGCACTTCCAGAAATTACGCGAACGCAAGCAGCTTGGCGTCAATTACCTTGTCTTTCCGGGAGCCGTCCACACGCGTTTCGAGCATACGATCGGTGTTTTGGCGCTGGCGCAAAGGCTTTGCCGAATCCACAGACTGCCCGATGATGACGCCAAGCTGATCCAGGCTTACGCAATGGTCCACGATATCGGACACGGCCCGTTCTCGCACCAAGTCGAACCGATCCTTATAGGCGATCACCACTCCAAGGGGCTCGAAAGAATCCTGGACATGAAAGACGCAATCGAAGCTTGCGGTTGCGATAGCGAACATCTTATCCAGATGCTGCAAGGCGACAATCCGCTTGCAAAGTGGATATCAGACCGAAACCTGGGCGCGGACAAGCTCGACTACCTGATGAGGGACGCGCTGCATATCGGCTTCCATGGCACCCCGGATATCGAAAAGATCCAGTTCTACACAAGGCAGGTGCCACAAGGCCTTGCCATCGAACAGAAGTTTATCGAGGATGCCAAGCAGCTGCAGAAATTCTATTCCTACCTTCACCAGCACGGATACCTGAACAAAACCGCCCTTGCTGCACAGCGAATGCTGCAGCGGGCAGTCCAGCAGGAACTGATGCAATCCTCGCAAGATCCCGCCCAGCTCTGGGATATGACAGACCAGGAACTCCACGCATGGCTGTATGACGTCAAGGCGAAAGTCTCAAAAAAGCTCGCGCGGAAACTCTTTGAAAGGGACTTGCACAAAACGTTCCTTGCACTCAAGCCTCCACAATACGAATATGTCGAGCGAGTTGTGGACAAGCCAATCGTCGTCAACCAATGGAGCAAGGCGGAACTCAGAAGATTCTCCGAATTCGCCAATGACACGCAAAAGCTCCTCGAGCTGGAAGACAAGCTCGCGCAACAATGCAACGCGGAACCTGGCGATATCCTCTTCGCGGCAATGCCCTACTTCAAAAAGTTGCTCCCCGAAGACCTGATCATATGCTCCGATCATTCGGAGCGACAATTCTCGCTCCTGCAAAATGACACGGACCACCTGAAATCACTGGAAAGCGACTACCTCAGAACATTTGCAGTCCGGCTCGTCGCGCCAACCAAGCTCCGCGAAAAACTCGCGAAGCAAGCCGACAGCCTCCAGGATTCGATCAAGACGGCAATCGGCTAGCCGTCCCTGGACATGGCGAAAAACTAGGCGGGGTCACTGAAGGTGACCCGACAGGACAGAAAATCCCAAAAGTAAATCGCCGACGCAAAAACACAATTTGCGTCGGCGATTTTGTTATTTATTATTTCACTTCTGCGTCCTGATTGGTGATGACGTAGGTTTGGTTTGGGCTTGGCGGGACATAGCCGTGGGTTGAACCCTGTACCCAAAAGATGCGCTTGGGCCCCTTGACGTTGTTGTAGATCATGGCGACGCCTGATGGCGGGCAGCAGTAGTCGCCCAAGCCGGCGCGGGTGATGTTCACGAAGCAGGTGGCCGGGATGCGTTTCGCCATGTTGACGCAATCGTAGTAGTCAACACCCTTGACGTAGGGGATGTTCCAGCCGCCGGCGAGTCGTCCGACAGTTTTTCCGCCGAGGTCGGCGCACCACGGGATGCCTGGATTGGTTTGCGTCAGCTGCGGCTCGAGCGCTCCTGCCCAGACTGATTGAAGACCGCCCTGGGAACCACCGTGGGAGCTGAGTGTCTTTCCATCCCATTCAGGGAGCGACTTGAGGAATTCGAATGCGCGCATCAACCTAAGCGCCATGCCGTTGAAGTAGGCGTTTTCCGGATTTTCGTTTTGCTTTGGATCGAAGGCATATCCATGTCCGTTGGAGCGGATTGACTCGAAGAAGTCCTTGTAGTACTGATCCTCCTTGTTGAGGTCGTAGCCATGGGCGTTGACGTTGAAATGGATTGCGTTGGTTGCGCCGTTGCGTGGCGCTCTTTGGATATGTGTTCCGTAGCCATGGAAGTGAGCGTGTGCGGGGAGCGACTTTGGCTTGGCATCCACGGGTATGGTCAGGAATCCGGTCGTGGGCCTGTTATTTGGACCGGGGCATGGGATTGAGACGGCGAAGATCTTGACTTGCGGGTTGTCCGAAGGCATCGGTGTAAGTTCCGGTTTGAGCGGGACTTGTGCGAGTCTTTCGCGTTGCTTTGCCCAGAAGGCGTCGAAATCCTCGGGTTCAGGGAGTCCTTGGAGTTTTTCGATTTCCACGCCTGCCCCTCCGTCGAAGAAGACTTTGTTTCCTTCGCCTCGGATTCCCGGCTTGTGGATCATTTTCCCGTCCTTGTCCCTAAGGTAGGCTTCGACTCTGACGAACCCTGGCTTGTCCAGCGAGGTCTTGATGATGATGGGATCCGTTGAAGCGGGGACTTTTCCTGTTTCGACTTTTTGGTCATCTCCCGAGCGTTTCCAGTGGATGAAGCAATCCTTGGGCGCTTCCTGCCCTGCGAAGTCCGCTTGGAGCGTGAAGGTAATCTCTTCCCCGGCTTTGTAGTCCGTCGCGATTCCCTTGTCAGTCCACCCTTTGATGAATGACTTGATAGGGTCGAATTCTGCTTGGGCGAAGACGCTGATGAATGCTGTGGCGAGGAGTGCAATGAGGATACGCTTTCGCATGATGAATCCTTGGTTTGTGGGTTGAAATTAATTCGGGTTGCAAACGAAAATATCAATATACTCCAACAATTGTATTTTGTCTTTGGTCATCTTCGTGGTAATTTAAGCACCTTGGTCTTGTCAAGTTGGATTCATTGCATTTTTGCCAAATTACCTTATTTTAACTAATTATTAATTTTTCCTGGAATTTGATGTGTGTACTGGAGTTACACCATGAAGGTAAGCCTTGTCATTTTGTTGGCGTTATTTGCGTGCCTTGGTTGTCGTACCAGTCCGCCGAATCGCATGTATGTGCTGTCGAAGTCCCCGGAGATATCTCGCGTGGGCGACTTGGGGCATTCGGTTGAGGTATCTGGATTTCGGTTGCCTGGTTACTTGAACCGTCGCGAGCTGGTATGTCGCAAAAGCGACAACGAGATTTCCTTGCTTGGCGGGGCGACGTGGGCTGACAGCTTAGAGGGAATGATGCGCGAAGTATTCACGGGCAATCTTCGGAAGGCTCTTGGTGACGGGGTATTGAGTCGCGGGGAAGGCGAAAGTGGTGTTGCGAAGCTGTCTGTCGTGGTTGAACGGATGGAGTTGAGCGGGGAGGAGTTTGTTGCAGAGTGGGTTGTGACGTATAGGCGTAGTGACAGGGACGTCAATGTGAAGTCTTTTTCGTGGCGTCGTCAAGTTAAATCTGGCGAGTTGGCTGTCATGGCCTACAACGAGTCGTTGGGTTCGCTGGCGACAGCTGTTGCTGGTTGGCTAATAGAGTTGAAATGAGTGCTAAGGAACAAGTTGATTATAAGATATTGCATCACGAGGCGTTGTCGGAAAACGTATTCATGCTGCGTGTTTACGCGCCTGAAGTGTGCCGCTTCCGGCGTCCCGGGCAATTTGTATTGGTGTCGGTTGACAACGACTATGGCGAGCGGATTCCGTTGACGATCGCGGATGCGGACGAAAAGGAAGGGAGCATCACGCTGATTTTCCAGCGAGTCGGATTGACGACGACGTTGCTGTCCGAACTGGCTGTTGGCGATTCGCTGGCATCGGTCCTGGGACCTTTGGGGCAGCCGACGAAGATCGAGAAGTTGGGCAAGGTCGTTTGCGTCGGCGGCGGGATTGGCGTTGCCCCGATGCGGCCGATTGCCAAAGCGTTCAAGGAGGCGGGGAACGAGGTGATTTGCATCCTGGGCGCACGGAATCGCGACCTGATCATCCTGGAAGATAAAATACGCTCCTTCGCAGACCAAGTCATCATTTGTACCGACGATGGCTCCGCAGGTCGCAAGGCGTTGGTCACCGAACCCCTCAAGGAACTGTGCGAGGCGGAAGACAAGCCCAATCTGGTCGTGGCAATCGGGCCGACGATCATGATGAAATTTTGCTCCGAGGCAGTTCGTCCAACTGGAGTGCCAATCATTGTGTCGCTGAATACGATCATGGTCGATGGCACGGGGATGTGCGGTGGCTGCCGGGTCAACGTGGGTGGACAGACGAAATTCGTGTGTGTTGACGGCCCTGAATTCGATGGTCTCCAAGTGGATTGGGATGGCATGATGTCACGCATGAAGGCTTACTCGGGACAGGAACGGAAAATGCTTGAGAACCATCAATGCAACTTGGAGAAGGCGGCTGCAGAGCTGGAAGCGCGAAAATAACTATGGAACATGATGATACAAGCAAGGAAAGACTTGACTCGCTGGCGCGTGCCAAGTGGGCGGAACTCGGTGGTTCGGCAGAGGGGCTGAAGCCGGCGGAACGCTTGCGCATACCGAGCCAGCCGATGCCTAGCCAGCCTGCTGACGTGCGTTGCAAGAATATGTCCGAGGTTGCCCTTGGTTATACTGAGACGATGGCCCGGCTGGAAGCGGCACGATGCTTGCAGTGCCC
>Ga0123335_1003225_pt1 | contig 23070 bp, 20 predicted proteins | sample BiotimSIPDNA_2_FD_89707 | JGI IMG/M metagenome (GOLD analysis project Ga0123335, IMG submission 89707) | Anaerobic biogas reactor microbial communites from Washington, USA - Biogas_R2 time_0 SIP DNA | ecosystem: Engineered > Bioreactor > Anaerobic > Unclassified | place: Washington, USA...
ATAAAATATCTGAAATTACGGTAATGATCACCTCCTGCCATCCACTCAATAGCCTCTGCAAGTGATCTTGCCGGACCCTTATGCATCGGACTGTTGTAGTCAGCTATAATTATTCTTTGTGCTATTCTTCGCATTTCAGAAATAACCTTCAGGGCAACATCCCGGTCGAACTGATGCATGGATAATGAGGTTACTGCCTTATCAAAACTATTATCCGGGATACCAGAAAGTCTTGATGCATCAAGAAGTTCAAACCTTATATTCCCAATTTTTCTGCTGACAGCTGATCGCCTGGCAGTGGCAATCATTTCCTCTGAAAGGTCAATACCTGTTACATGTCCTGCTTTGTGTGCCATGGCCAGAGACAGAACTCCGGTACCACAGGCAATCTCTATCACTCTGTCACCGGGCTTTACAAAAGACATCAAACTGATTCTTATACTTTTAACCAATGGGTCAATAATCAGCCTGTAGAAAAATGTTTTCCATGAATAAACCATTTGTTCCGGATCAGTTATACAAATATATGTTTAATATACAGGTCTTTCTCCTGTTTTGTGGAATTTTCAGGTAGTTTAATCAGCGAACAGCAGACCGGCTGTTAATAATAACTGAAGAAGATTCCAGACCATCTGATTTTACTGTCAGCTTTATCTTTCCGTCATCATCCTTATGTGAACGGACTATCACGAGTGCCAGTCCGTTAAAGGCTTTACGTTTGTGTGAGGGGAATGGAGTCATGTCGGTAGGATCGCCATTATCTGTAGCTAAAATATCGCCGGGACCTTCTATAGTAAATTCTATCAGATTATCAGACAAGGGGACGAGGCGTTTTTGGTTATCAATAACCTTAACCGTTATAAAAGCCAGATCTTTTCCATCAGACATTATACTATGTCTGTCTGTCACTGCTTTCAGAGCAGCAGGTTTTCCTGAAGTTTTCACTACATCTTCAGCCCATTTACTCCCATTCTTATAAGCTATTACCATTAGTTCTCCAGGCGAATAAATCACATCATCCCATCGTAAACGGTACTCATAAGCCCCTTTCTTCTTCCTTCCCATAGATATGCCGTTAAGAAAAAGTTCCGCTTCATCACCCGAAGTAAACACGTGGACCGGTGTTATCTCCCCTGTTCTATCAGGCCAGTTCCAGTGAGGCAGGATATGAGCCATGGGATAATCCGGTCGCCAATGCGACTGATAGAGATAAAAACGATCTTTTTTGAAGCCTGCCAGATCGATAATACCGCAATAGGAACTTCTTGAATCGTAATATGGTGTTGGTTCTCCCAGATGATCCCAGCCTGTCCATACAAATTCACCGGCTACGAAAGGATGTTTTTCAACAGACCGGAACACTTTATCTGCTGTTGCTCCAAAATCCACAGTATGAAGCTCATAAGAGCTCACATGATGTATCCTGGAATCTCCTCCCCTTCCATCTCTGACAGGAGAGCTTAGTTCTTTCGAAACAGGGAAAAGATAAACACCCCGGCTGCTGAATGCCGAAGCTGTTTCACTGCTTATTATCACATTATCAGGAAAGCTGCTGTGAAAAGCAGAATATTGTGGTGAGGTACGTATACGGTCAGTCCCTTCAAATTCAGGAGTATCTCTTATTCCCTCTCCCTGATAATTAAGACTGATCACATCCATTACGGCGGCGAAGGGCATATCGGGTTTTGCCCAGTTCATAGAACTTGTTGTGGGCCGGGTTGGATCTTCTTCTTTGATAATGTTTGAAAGACGTGCTGCCAGGGCTGCTCCTTCTTCTCCTGTATATTGTTCCCCAACTTCATTACCATAGCTCCACAGAACAACTGAAGGGCAATTTCTGTCACGCCGGATCATAGCTCTCAAATCCTGTTCATGCCAGTCGGGAAATATAAGGTGGAAATCGAGTGGTGTTTTTCTTCTTTCCCATACATCAAAAGCCTCATCCATAACAAGGAAACCCATGCGGTCGGTCAGCTCCAGTAAGCCGGGAGCCGGAGGATTATGAGACATACGTATTGCGTTACAACCCATTTCGCGCAGCATCTCCAGCTGTCTCTCTGCTGCTCTTTTATTAAAAGCAGCCCCCAGTGCTCCCAGATCATGATGCTGGTTGACACCTTTTATCTTTATCAGCTCACCATTAACAAAGATGCCATTATCCGGATCAAAACGAAGAGAACGGATACCAAACCTCGTCTCATAACAATCGACAGGTTTTTCATCCCGGAATAAAGTAGTTACAGCAAGATACAGGTTTGGTTTCTGAGTGGGAGGAGGCCCCCATAGTTTTGGATTTTTTATTACACCAGAAGATTTTGTTTTTGCTTTACCCCTGGCTTTTACCGGCACATTAGGATTTTTGATGCTAAGCACTGCTTTGCCGGTCATGTTATTTTCCTTATCGAGGTTATATATCTCTGTTATGGCATTAATCACAACATCCTCTTCCGTATCATTTTCTATTATCAGAGACAGATTCACCTTTGCCGATTCAGAAGATATATCTTCTGAAGTAATGAATGTCCCCCATTGGTCAGTATGGACAGGGTTTGTTTTTGTTATCCACACATCACGGTAAATACCTCCACCGGGATACCATCTTGATGAGTTGGGCGGGTTATCCAGGCGAATAGCCAGCTGGTTAATTCCTCCGGGTTTAATCCAGGGTGTCAGATCGAGTTGCCATGAGGCATAACCAAAGGGCCATCCTCCTGCAAGATTACCATTAAGCCAAACCATAGCATACGACATTGCTCCGTCTACCTCAAGGAAAATGGATTTAGCACTATCAGATTCAGGTATATTCAATTTCTTCCGGTACCAGGCCACACCCGGACTAGGTAAGCGTCCCATACCACCTCCCACCACAGGATTTGGCCCCTCATAAAAAGGCCCTTCAACTGCCCAGTCGTGAGGCAGGTCTAACAATGTCCACGCACTATCATCGAAATCGTCAAGGACAAAAGGAAAATCATTACCGGGATTACCCTCCGGCCTTTCATAATGGTTATCCGGATCACTGATAAAATCATTACCTGATGGCAATATCCATGGTTTAAGAACTGTACTGCCAGACTGCAGTGCAAGGGCTTCATCAGGCTTGCTGTCAGCAGGCCTGTTATCAATATAATTGGATACTTCAGGACGGTTATCATATATCAGATCATCTGCCAGAGAGTCATATTTAAAAAATCTCCAGTTGTCATTAACAGATATCCGCTCCCTTAAAGAAGCGTTATTGTTCTCTTCTCTTATCGGTCCTACACATGAGGTACCTGACATAAGCAAAAGACATCCTGCCGAAGCAAGAATCAACTTTATAGTCTGCATATACTGTTATTGTGATTTATATATTCTCATATGTCCGGTTCAAATATCAATTAATATCACAAAACCAAATACCTCCAGACAATCAATTACTTATTTCATCTTTCCTGGTCTGATCATATTTTCAGGTGCCAGAACCTGGTCCAATTTCTCTTTTGATAAAAGACCTTTTTCAAGGACAAGAGAATATACACTCTTATTGCTTTCAAGAGCTTCCCGTGCAAGTTCATTTGAGGCTTCATAGCCAATCCATGGGACTAAAGCTGTGACCAGGCCAATACTGTTCAGCACCATTTCCCGGCAACGATCCTCATTTGCCGTAATACCTTCAATACACCTGTAATTTAAAGTCTTCATTCCGTTGACCAGTATCTCAACTGACTCAAATATGCAATGGACGATCACAGGTTCAAAGACATTAAGTTCAAGTTGTCCCCCTTCAGAAGCTATTGTCACTGTCAGGTCGTTACCAATAACCTTAAAGGCTATCTGGTTTACAACCTCCGGGATGACCGGATTCACTTTTCCGGGCATTATAGATGATCCTGGCTGCATAGCAGGCAGGTTGATCTCATTGATACCTGTCCGTGGACCTGAAGAAAGCAATCTGAGGTCGTTACATATTTTCGACAGTTTTACAGCCAGACGTTTAACTGCAGAAGAGTACATCACGAAAGCCCCTGTATCCTGGGTCTCCTCTACGAGATTTGATGCGAGAACAAGATCGAGCCCGGATATTTCTTTCAGATATCTGACAACTTCATCTGAATAACCCGGTTCTGAGTTGATACCAGTCCCTATTGCTGTCGCTCCCATATTGATCTCCAGGAACAATTTTGCATTCTGATCCAGTCTGTCTGTCTCCTCTTCCAGGGTTACGGCGTAGGCTTCAAACTCCTGGCCAAGAGTCATAGGGACAGCGTCCTGCAGTTGTGTCCTTCCCATTTTTATGATATGCGAAAACTCCTCTCCTTTCTTCCTGAATGAAGCCACAAGGGTATTTAATGTATCAACCAGTTTTTTATTTGAGTTGAAGAGAGCCATTTTAATAGCTGTCGGATAGGCGTCGTTAGTGGACTGTGACAAATTCACATGATTATTCGGATGACAATATGAATAATCGCCCCTGTTATGACCAAGTAACTCAAGGGCGCGATTGGCTATTACTTCATTGGCATTCATATTTGTTGAGGTGCCTGCTCCTCCCTGAATCATATCAACAACGAACTGATTATGATATTTCCCGTTCCTTAACTCATTACATGCCTGAACAATTGCGTCTTTTACGTTTTCTTTAAGCAATCCGAGACTGAAATTGGCTTTTGCAGCTGCTTCCTTCACCATTGCCATAGCTTCAATGATTGAAGGGAAAAAGCCAAGAGTGATCCCTGTAATATTGAAGTTCTCTACAGCCCTTAGAGTTTGTATTCCGTAATATGATTCATAGGGCACTGCTCTTGATCCTAAAAGATCTTTTTCCCTACGGGTCCTTCCGGACTCATACTGTGCTGCCGGATTAAGCATCCGGGCATTAACATTACGCATCCGCCCTGAAATTATCCCTGTGATATTTGATAGTATCTTCAGTGTCGTTCCTGCACTATAATTCAAAAATTTCCTGTTCAGATCAAGCAGTATTGTTTTCTTTATTGCCCTTGCCGATGTGGAATGAAGAGAACCAGGAACCCATATTCCTTCTCCAAGAAAGTCGCCTTTGCCAAAAATAGCTAATCTCACCTCGGCTCCATACGAATTTATCTTGAACAATTCCATCTCTCCTTCATATATTATGAAAATATCTTCCCTTGGACTGTTTTCACGAAAGATTATATCGCCGGTATTACAGCGTTTCTCTCTGACACTTTTCGTCAGTTCCTGTAATTCTGTTTCATCAAGACTGGTAAAAAGCTCTATCCCTCTCAGGAAATTTAAAACAGTATCATTATCCATAGCCTATTGTTTTTGTTTTAATAACTGACTGATCTTGTTCAATATGATGTTCAGTCAGGAAGAAGAGATTCCATTTGCTTACTGATCATTTTTGTTGCAAAACCGGGGCTTATTCTGTAAAGGATATTCAACAACTTTGAATCTTTTCCGACGTACATCCTGACCTTATTTTTTTTCATACCCTCAATAATGTTTTCGGCAGCCACATCTGCAGGTAAAGGTTTAATTTTGGATTCCTCTGTTTCTTTACCTGACCCTCCGGGTCTTTCTACTCCGGAATTATCTGTTATATTGGTCCCTATTGCTCCGGGGAAGACAATTGTTACTTTAACGGGAGAATTCATCAATGAAGCATAAAGACCCTCAGTAAATACTTTAACAGCTGCTTTAGAAGCACCATAAACACACTGGCCGGGAACAGGTACAAACCCTCCCATACTTGAAATATTGACAATGTGAGCTTCAGGTCGCTTTTTCAGGTAAGGCAAAAATGCCTTAACCATATACAAAGTTCCGTAAAAATTCACATTCATCACTCTCTCTATAGCAGAAAAATCAAGATCGCTTATCCTTACAAATGGTTGTATTATCCCTGCATTGTTAATTATTCCGTCGACTTCTCCATGAGTATTGATAACCTCCTGTGGTAATTTGTCGACAGCAGAATTATCGGTAATATTCAGAATATGCGTTGACAGATTATTAACATTATCACCGGCAAGTGAAGTAGTTTCTTTCAGGGCAGCCTCATTTACATCAACTGCTGCCACCCTGGCTCCTTTTGCCAGGAGATTTAAGACCAGCTCTCTTCCAATACCATTACCGCCTCCGGTAACAACAATTGTTTTATTCTTTACATTCATCGTATATAATTTAAAAATTAATCATCTGTTCAATTGATAATGAAACAACTGAGCGGTCGATATTGTTTAGTCCTGAGTTAACAATTTTCATTAGAGCAGATAGTAAGCTCCTGACATTCTTATAACACAGCTATTTTTACTATAATTCCGTATTATCTCCCAGGGCATCTCCCTTGTTTCCTCTGATAGCAAGAGTTTCTGCCAGTGCTGATATGTCGTCACCTGTAGGATTCTGGTAAACACGCAATCCAAAGTGTGGTATAATAGCCATTATATGATCAAAAATATCAGCCTGTATTGATTCATAAAAAGTCCACCTCTGATCTTTGCAAAAGACATATATCTCCACTGGCAAACCCTTGTCTGTAGGCTGGAGATGTCTCACCAGGAAAGTCATATTATTGATTATCTGTTGATGGTTTTTGAGATATTCTTCCAGATATTTCCTGAAAGTTCCTATATTGGTTAACCGTCTGCCATTTACAGGCATTGATCCATCTATTCCATGATCCTTGTTATATTGCTCTATCTCCAGTTCTCGTGTCTTTATATAATCACTGATCAGCTGTATCTTCTTTAATTTTTCAATTTCTTCCTTATCAAGAAAATGAATACTTTTCATGTCGATACTTACTGAACGTTTAATTCTTCTTCCTCCTGACTCCTTCATCCCTCTCCAGTTAGTAAAAGACTCTGTTATAAGGGCATAAGGTGGTATAGTGCTTATAGTCTGATCCCAGTTCCTTACTTTTACAGTATTCAGTGAAATATCGATTACAGTTCCGTCAGCATTACGACCAGGCATTTCAACCCAGTCTCCAAGCCGCACCATATCGTTAGCTGAAAGCTGAACTCCTGCAACAAAACCCAGAATAGAGTCTTTAAACACCAGCATCACTACAGCTGCCATTGCTCCCATACCGGCAAAGAAGGTCGTCAGATCCTTTTTAAGAATGATAGATAAAACCACCCCCACACCAAGTATATATACAAAGATCTTGACCACCTGCACAATTCCTTTAACAGACCGGTCTTTTGATACAGGAAGAGTATTGTATATCTCGTGAAAACCGTTTATCACTGCTATAATAACAAGAAGCCCGGCAACAACCATATAGAGGTATGTTGCTGTCTGAATGAACTCAACACAAGATGGGAACTCTTCAAGAATAACAGAAGCACCAGAGTGTATTATTACCGCCGGGACAAGATGTGATAATCTCTTAAATACTTTCTGATCAAACAATATATTATCCCAGTTTGTATTAGTCCGGTTAGCCAGTTTTTTCAGAAAATGGATAATAACCTTTGCCACTACAAGGTAAACAAGCCAGGAAAATACCAGAAGTCCAATAAAAGCTAATATCGAAGCTGTCAAAACTGAATTGCTTTCAGCCATCCCCATATTGATAAGCCATTCTTTCATTTCTGTCATTATTCTGTCGCCTATTTAATTATTAGTATTTTCATATTATTTATAACATCATCGTAATATAGTCATCTGTCATTAAAATAAGAATTTCAGGAGACATTTTTTATTTTTCTTAATAATAAGTTCAAAACAATATCATTTTGCCCGCATTAATTCATTATCGTTATTTTATCTTTAAACCCGTTGCCAAGTTAAATGATGAACATGAATTTCTGCAGTCTAAGTAGCGGGAGCAGTGGTAATTGCTATTATCTGGGTAATAAATCAAAGGGGATACTTATAGATGCTGGGATCTCTGCCACTTCAATCCGTAAATTTCTTTATGACAGAGATATATCTCTGGATAGCATCAGGGGGATTCTCATCACACATAATCATATTGATCATATAAGAGGTCTGGAATTACTGACACGGAAATATTCACTGCCTGTTTTCACTACCTGTAAGATCCGTAACAGTATCCTTCTTCCTCACAAAAAGATATCCTCTGCTGCCATTCGCGAGATACCCCTGATGGAAAAATTCCGGCTGGCTGATTTTGATATAGAAGCTTTCCCGGTCTCTCACGATGCTCCGGAAACTATAGGTTTCAATATTACAGCTTCAGGCAGGGAAATAACTATTGCCACCGATCTCGGTTACATATCTGACACAGCTGCATCCTATATAAAAAAAGCAAATGTGCTGGTTATTGAATCAAATTACGATGAACAAATGCTCATCAATGGGAAATACCCATATTACCTTAAAACACGGATCAAATCGGATTATGGTCATTTGGGTAATCATCAGGCTTCTGAATTCCTCGCGGAAATCATTAGTGACAATCTCACGCACATCTGCCTTGCTCATTTGAGCAAAAACAACAATACTCCTGAAATAGTGCTTGAGACCATAAAAAAAGTCTTTGCAAAAAAGAAAGTCAATCTTAACGGGAGGCAAAAAATAACAGTTTTAAACAGAAATGTACCTTCTGAAATGATATGCCTGAGTGAACAGAACCCTCCCATAAACCTTGTTCTATTTCAGGAGCTGGAAAAAAGAGAATACCATTAATTATCAGTCAAACACCCTGGTTCCAAAAATAAACTTCTCGTTCCACCAGGGATCATATAGTGAAGTTATTGTAACTCCCTTACTGGTTGAGGTGTGTATAAACTTACTATTACCGATAAAGATTCCTGAATGTGTTATAAAACGATTTGTCTTGTATGATCTAATGAAAAAGATCAGATCGCCTTTTTTCAGATCATTAATCTCCGGGATTATTTTCCCATATCGTGCCTGTTCTTCTGAATTATGAGGCAGTGCAATTCCATACTCCCTGAATACAGTAAGCAATAATCCGGAACAGTCCATACATTTCATCGTAGTGCCTCCCATACAATGTGGAACACCGAGGTATTTCCGGGCTGTGGAAATAATTTCCTCAGGTTTTGTAACTCTTGTCTCCAGTTTTTTCTCAGTACCTGAATCGAGAAAAATTTTCAGATCTTTTTTTTCAGACTGACTTTTAATATTTGGAAAAGACTGTCCGGGAAAAGCCGGCCTGGTACAGCAAACCGTAAGTAATTGACAAACAATTAGCATAAGGATAAAAAACCTGCTTTGGCTAAAATTATCATTCATATAATATCTTCAGTTTAACTATGCAGACTGAAGCTCTCACGGTTTAAACCATAAACCCGCATTAATTGTTACGAAAGATTCCCTTGATCCTCCACCGGCCTGTACGAATAGACCAGGGCCAATATTGAGGGCCATGCTACGTGATAGTTTATAATAAATCCCTCCACCTGCATTAATAAAAAGCTGAGTGAGTCTGTCAAAATCATCGGCACTGATAAGAATACCTCCCCTGGCCATGAAGTATGGTGACACTCTTTGTTTGTTTATTGTGAAACGTATATCTCCAAAAAGTGGGAACAATTTTCCGCTTTCATAAAAAAATATGCCGGCTCCCATAGCTCCGCTCATACTCTGATTAACTCCCAGACCGCGAATATTCCACTGGTAACCATGAGAGGAAGTGAATCCATAAAAATAATCTGCAAACTGGGCTGTTGTCCCTGCCAGACCATAAGCGCCTGTAAATTCATTCATCATGACATATCCCGATCCTGTATTAAGAGTTATTGGCCGCCTTCCCTGACCACTAATAAAGGTTAAGGGTAACATAATAAAACCAATAATTATAGTAAGTCTTTTCATGTGTTGTGAACTTAGTTTTATAGCCTGAAAAAATGTCAATTTATGATTTATAAATTTAAGGAAAAAATATATACAGCACCTGATTATTTGATCATTTCATTTTTTACAGATCTTTATATTTTGGTATTCACCAGTTTATTTTACAAACAAAAGAATTACATTTATTTTTTCAAGAATACTGTCTTTAGTAATATAGGACAAGCAAGAAAATGGATGAAGACTCTTTTTATTTTTTTATGATCCTGAACAACAACTTATAAAACCAGCAATCCTATGCAGTTCAACAGAAAGAAGTTATATGAAATTATTTTCGAAGCTGACACACAGGGAGGTAAGCTTTTTGATATCTGTCTGATTTTTCTCATTCTGGTGAGTATTATGCTGGTAGCCCTAGACAGCATAGCCACTATCCATGAAAAATATTCACGCCTGTTGTAGACATCTGAGTGGATCATTACCATCCTCTTTACGCTGGAATATATGACAAGAATTTATGTAGTTAACAAACCTTCCCGTTATATTTTCAGTTTTTACGGCATTATAGATCTCATTGCCATTCTCCCGGGTATTGTAGTTTTCATAATAAGCGGAGGGCAAAATCTTATTGTTATCAGGGCTATCAGGTTACTAAGAGTCTTCCGGATTTTTAAACTCAGTCGCTACACCTCTGCCGGCCGTTCTCTTATGAAAGCCCTGTACAACAGCCGGGAAAAAATCTTCATGTTCATTTCTGTAATAGTTACCCTTATCGTAATTTTCGGAACCATAATGTATCTTATTGAAGGTGAAGAGCATGGATTTACAAGTATTCCTGTAAGTATTTACTGGGCTGTAGTAACACTCACTACAGTTGGTTACGGGGATATATCTCCGGCCACAGGATTAGGTCAGTTCCTTGCAAGTATTATAATGATAATGGGCTATGCCATTATTGCTGTTCCTACAGGAATAGTAACAACTGAAATGATGAGATCGGCTTCGGTTACTAATACACAGGTATGTGAGAAATGCCTTTTGGACAAGCATGATGATGATGCCCGTTACTGTAAAAAATGTGGTGCCAGACTTGATAAACCTGAAGTGAAAGAATAATAATAAGTATATTGTTAGATACAATATCACCTGAATTTCTGCAGGAGATCCTTTACTGCATCTTTATGCACCATAAAATCCATCATTTTCAGTTTAACATAATCTTCGCTGAAAAAGTAATAACCAAATTCATCTGCTTCCGGATCATTATTACGTGAACCCGATCCGCTATCTTTTATCATGTACCAGTCTTTCCCGTCTTTTTCCAGATAACCTACAAGATGCAGGCCGTGATCATCTGTTGTGGTATTGTTGGAAAATCTGAACTGTCTTGCATCATCGTTGATATACTCTGCCGGTATGTCGAAATCAGGAACTACAGCACATTGTGTTTCACGGTCAAACCCGGGTTCCGAGACGTCTCCTCCAATACTAACTGTAAAACCATTTCTTACAACAGCCTTGAGTGTAGCCATGAATACATCCAGAGGCACATTATGATAATCAGCATTATGCCACCAGTTATCCCTTACCTTATATTCAACTTTCTCATAAAACGGTTCCTGTATATATGAGAGAATATCCACATAATGATCCGGATTTATCTTTATAATTTCTGTCATATATTCAACAGGAGTATAACTCTTACCGTTTATTGTCACAAGGGACGGGGGTTCTCCTATAAAATGGTTCATTATAGCTCTGATAGTAGCCAGTCCGGCCTCTTCGTCCCACGATGATGTTGCTTTCATCGATTGAAGGAAGTTGTTCATTTCATTAAACATATCCTGGTGGTTATGATATTTCCTTCCATCTTTCAATCCGGTATAGCTGTCATAAGGGACAATCCCGTATTTTTTCCAGATACGGGTAACGGCATTAGCTTCTGATCCTTCTTCAAATGCTGAATTACCACGTTCCCTGATAAATCTTCCGGCTTTCTCCACATATTCCCAGTACACAGTATGTATCTCTGATAATTTAACTTTCATTTTACTCAAACGGTATACTTCTGATTCAAGCATTGATGTTGTTGAAAAACTCCAGCAAGTACCTGTTGCCCCCTGTGAGACCGGTGAATTGTGCCATTGCTTCTCCCTGTACAGTTCAATCCTGTTGGGTAGCGACACAGAAGACAGATCGACTGCAAAACTCTTTCCCGGTATTGACAGATCTTTACTTTCTTTTACAATCCGGTCATCAGGCAAAATATATTTCTGATAAAAACCGGGTTTTTGTTCCCTGAAAATAGCTTTGTCTTTATTCTGACCTGTAAGATTCAGAGCAAAAGGAAACAACAAAAAAATAAATATAATCCTTTTCATATGTTTGAAAATTAGTGATTAAAACACCTGTTCGCTAAAACTTAATTCATATAACCGTTCTCTCTCCTTCCAGGAAAACAATTCTCTTGCAGTACTCAAAACATAATATTACAACAATCCATTAGTTTCCCTGTCCTGATAAAGATAATAAAATACAGCTATAAATATTTATAGTAAAACATTCAAAATTATAGCACTCTTGTAAATGATTCCGCCAGATAAATTTTTTTTCAGACTGTTTTGTATTGATCTGACCATTCCGGATGTATAAAACACTAACGAATACATACATGTATTAAGCAGTCAGAGGAGAATCTCATCAGATAAATTAAAAGATATTAATAAAAAATGATTACATTAATGGCACAGTACTTATAACAAATCTGATATTGTTTCACCGGATAATCATCAAAGAGCAGGTCATGAAAAACATTGTATATTCATCAATCCCTTATCATTATCTGAAAAGATTCGCACTTGTACTGTTTTTTATCAACACCCCTTTCGCAGGAGCGCAGATACTCGACGATCAGTCTGCTATTAACACTATTACAAGAGGCATTAAAAAGATCTATAACTGGCAGTTCGAAGAAGCAGAAAAAGTGTCGGATACAATAGCTTATTTATTCCCTGGTCATCCTGTCAATCATCTTTATAATGGTATGATGATCTATTGGATGAATTTTCCTATGCTTCCTTCTTCTCCGGCAAGAGAGGAATTTGAAGAAGAAATGAATAAATGTATCGAACTATCTGACAGCAATAAAGTACCTTATACAGCTTATGAAGCAGAATATCTGCTTGCAAGCTTATGTGCAAAAGGGCTTCTTTTGTTATTTTACGCCGACAATAATCTTAGCTGGCAGGCTATTCCGGTTGTGAGAAAAGTATACAGACCTCTGATGCGTTCTTTCGACTATACCGATTCATCTACTGACCTGCTGTATTTTACAGGTCTGTATAACTATTACCGCGAAGCTTATCCGAAGATACACCCTGTTTATAAGGCAGTAGCCTTTCTTTTCCCTTCCGGAGATATGGAACTGGGCCTTAAGGAGCTGGAAAAATGCTCAAAAGAGTCTATGGCAATGAGGGCTGAAGCACTTAATATCCTTACATGGATCAGGATGTATTTTGAGAATGATTATGAAAAATCTTTCCCCCTCTGTAAAAACCTAATCACATATTATCCCGACAATGTTCATTACAGAATAATGTACATTAAGAATCTCATTCTTTTGAAAAGATATGATGAAGCGGAATCTATAATAAACGATTCCTATAAAAATAACTCACATCCTTTTTACTCTGCCATATTAAATATTCTGAATGGTCTGATCAGCGAAAAAAAGTATAAAGATATGGTACACGCAGAAGAATTATTTAATATAGGGATAGAGGCTCTTACTGCATTCTCTCCATACGGTGACAGTTATGCTGCCTTTGGTTATTTCGGATTAAGCCGTGTAAGTGATAAAAACAACGACAGCCGTCTGAGGAGATTATATCGTAAAAAAGCAATGGATCTTACAGACTTTGAAAAAATGACTTTTGACGACTAAACTGTATGGTTTTTCTCTAAGCAAATAATTTGTCAAGTACAAGAACAATAAAAGGAAGTGTTATTATACTTAAAATAGTGGATACAAATACATTTGCCACGGCAAGTCTGTCATCGGATCCGAATTCCTTTGCCATAATTACCACTGTTGCCATACAAGGCATGGCAATTTCAAGTATAATTACAGATGTAACAAGTTTATCGGGAGCAAGTCCTGTCAATACACCGGTCAGATAGAATAATATAATTAGAATTAGAGGTACAAGCACTAAACGGTTGAAGCTTAACAGGTATATACTTGCTTTTTTTAATAAGCCTCCCACATTTGAAAAAGCCAGGATGGCTCCTATGTAAAGCATTGACAGCCACGTGTTTGCTGAGCCAAGCTCTGTCATAGGCTGTAATATCACTGACGGTAGTTTTACTGAAAAAACAAAGCACATCAGGCCCAACAGAGTAGCTATGGTGTTTGGATTGAACACTTTCATGAGGCTTTTTTTCCATGTTGTACCGTTACCATGGCTTATTATGACGACGCCTGCACTCCAGAGCATCAACGAAGAAACAAGTTGATACATGCTGGCATATAAAAGACCTTCCTGTCCATAAAGAGCTGTTATAAGTGGAAATCCCAGGAAAATGGTATTGCCAAACATAGAATGTGCTTTAAAAACGGCTGCTTCAGAACCTCTGAGCTTCATAATTTTTGAAGCCGTAAGTCCTGCCAGAAAAAGGAAAAGATTGACAAAACCTGTAAGAAGGAGTATGATCATGCTGTTCGTTATAAGACGGGGACTGGCTTCCAGCCTGAGAAAATTAGTGAACAGCATTAGGGGAAGAGAAATATTGAAGATTATCTTTGATAGTACATCCTTGGAGTCATTGGTAAAAATCCTGAACTTTGCAGCAACAGCGCCAATGACCACTACCACGGCAAGAATGAAGATCTGTGTTATGACTATCTCTGTCTGCATGTCAGAAAAAAGGCATAAAGGTAATGTTTTCCAACAATAACGATATAGAATATTATGTTTTTAAAATAGTAAGTGTTAATTTCAAATTAACGTGGGATCAGGTTTGTGAAAAATAAATCCTGTTTCTTTCTTTAGTAAGAATATAGTTTCACCCCCGGAATATTATCAAAATGTCTGATTATATAAAAAGTTTGATTGAAGGAGGAGAAAATCAACAACTTGATTTTAAATACTGTGTATCTGACAGCAGGAAGATTGCCAGAACGCTGGTAGCTTTTTCAAACACTGATGGAGGCAGATTACTCATCGGAGTAAGGGATAACGGAAGTATTGCAGGGATCAAATCGGATGAAGAGATATATATGGTTGATACTGCAGCACAACTGTTTTGCAGACCGGAGATCTCTTATAAAATAAAGCAACATGTCATTGTATCTAAAACAGTCCTGGAAATTGAAGTACAAAAGGGAAAGAAAAGACCTTACCGGGCTAAAGATGTAAACAACAAATGGATTGTCTATTTCCGGCACAATGATCAAAACCTTGTAGCCAATAAAGTACTTCTTCAGGTGTGGAGGAAAAAACAGAAGAAAACAGGTGTAACGGTGAAATTCGGGAAAGTTGAGAACTTCCTGATGAACTATATTAAAGAAAACGAATCAGTCACATTATCTAAATTTATAAAAATCACAGGCATATCATCTTACAGGGCTATTTCAATCCTTGCAAATCTTATCGTATTACAGGTTCTGGTGATGAATGCATCTGAGAAAGGTTTTACCTATTCTCTCAATCCGGATAATACATATTATAATATCACAAGGGAGGCTTCTGACCAGTTCCGTCTTTCTTAAGCATAAGAGCTACTTTAAAGGCTTCATCAATATGATTGTCAATCTTTGTCTGCGAATTATATACACTAATTATTTTACCCTGTTTATTAGCCACATAGGTTACCCTACCGGGAATAAGGCCAAAAAATGATGAAGGGACACCAAACATTTTTCTCACTTTGTTCCCCGTATCACTCAACAGAGGATACACAAGGTTGTATTTGTCAGCAAAAACCTTATGGCTCTCAACTGACTGCCCGCTTATTCCTATAACTACGGCGCCAGCCTCATCAAATGCATCGGAATGGTCACGAAAATTGCATGCCTGTCTGGTACAGCCCGGAGAACTGTCTTTTGGATAAAAATAAATGACTATATTTTTCCTGCCGAGAACACTTTTGATATCGAAAATATTGCCGTTCTGATCTCTCAGGGAAAATTCGGGAATAATATCTCCCTCTTTTAATGAATTCATATATGACTTTGTAACTTGTATTAAAGTTTGGAATTAATCAGAAAGTAAGGAATAATCCTGCAGCTGCATAATGAAATAATGAGAAAGTATATACCTCATCATTATCAGCTCCTCCTTCGAGAATACGATATCCTGCTTTAATTCCCATTTTATCAGACACCTTGTAGGTAACAGCTGCCAGAATATCTTCTGCTCTGCCCTGTGGTGCAGCCAGAGCATCGCCTTCCAGCAATAGTCCTATTTTTTCTTCCGGATACCATGCAAGCCGGAAATTAATTATCGGAACAAAACCCACATTTACTTTTTCGGCATAAATATTACCCGATTCAAGTGCCACTTTAGCATCTCTTATTTTGGCAGTAAACCCAAGTCCAAATTCAAATTTTTCCTTCTGCACCAGCTTATACCTGTAGGTTATACGGTATGAATTGAATTTATAGCTTGCATCTATCGGACTTCCTGAAGTAAATAATGCATCCTCAAATAATACATCCCGCGGAATACTTCCATTGGAGCTTACTGTCAAAGGAGCATATAATACTGAAACAGTATTACGGTCATTGAAATTATAATTCAGTCGCAAACGGTAATACACTTTCCCTTTCGCTTCAAGTTCCTCATTCAGTGAAAACATAGTACCCAGATCTCCCGGACTGCGTATGTCATTATAACCCGTGGTAACATAACCTGATTCCAGGTCAACAGTGACCTGTCCGTGATTCATCTGAAAAGGAAGTGCTGCAAGAAACACTATTAACCCATACCCTAATAATATTTTTTTCTTCATTTTAATATTTCTTAATCTTTCATATAACCAAATTAGATGCATTTATGTTCAAAGCCCAGGTCACAATAATTCTTCCAATATAACTTATCTTTCTGTTCCTCCGTCATTAAGTGTATAAGAAATCCGCTATGACGGCATACAGTGATTATTATTCATATTTATTTTCTTTTTCTGTGTAGGCCTGAGCGGTATGAACTGCTCTTTCCCATCCTCGTATAAGAATATCTCTTTCTTTCTCTCCTGTTTGTGGAGAGAAGGTATTATCTGCCCTCCATTGTTTTCTTATTTCTTCGGGGCCGGACCAGAATCCTGTAGCCAGCCCTGCAAGACAGGCTGCGCCCAGTGCAGTTGTCTCTGTTATAAGTTGTCTGACCACTCTGGCCTGTAGCAGGTCAGCCTGAAACTGCATGAGTTTATTGTTAACAGATGCGCCACCATCGACTCTGAGTTCTGATATATGTAATCCAGAATCTTTTTCCATTGCTCTGATTACTTCAAGGCTTTGAAAAGCTATGCTTTCAAGTGCTGCTCTGGCTATATGTGCAGCTGTTGATCCACGTGTGAGCCCTGTGATGATTCCTCTTGCATGCTGGTTCCAGTAAGGAGCACCCAGGCCGGCAAATGCCGGGACAAAATGTACTCCCTCACTGCTTTTTACCCTGGCAGCCAGTTTTTCTATGTCTGCTGATTTTTTGATTATACCCAGACCGTCGCGTAACCATTGTACAACAGCTCCTGCAATAAAAATACTGCCTTCCAGCGCATAAACTACCTCGTTCCCAATTTGCCAGGCTACAGTAGTAAGTAACCTGTTTGCCGACCTGACGGGTTTTGTGCCGGTATTCATCATCAGGAAACATCCGGTACCGTAAGTATTCTTGACCATACCCTCTTCGGTGCACATCTGCCCGAAAAGAGCCGCCTGCTGATCTCCTGCAATACCTCCTATTGCTACAGGAGAAGAAAAATTGCCGGCAGTATGAGCGTACACTTCACTAGATGAGCATACTTCGGGAAGTATCCCTTCCGGAATATTAAAGATCCGTAGTAAGTCTTCATCCCATTTCATGGTGTGAATATTGAAAAGCATTGTCCGGCAGGCATTCGTTACATCAGTGATATGCAATTTCCCCTTTGTAAGGTTCCATATCAGCCACGAATCGACCGTCCCAAAAGCAAGTTGCCCTTTATCTGCCAATTTACGGGCACCGGAGACATTATCAAGTATCCATTTAATCTTCGAAGCGGAGAAATAGGCATCAATAATAAGGCCTGTCTTCTCACAGATAGTCTGGCTATAAGCATCTTTTTTCAACTGATCACAGTAATCAGATGTGCGCCTGTCCTGCCATACAATAGCCCTGTAAACAGGTTTACCCGTAAGCCTGTTCCATACAACCACTGTTTCACGCTGATTTGTTATCCCTATGGCTTCTATTTCGGAACTGTCAATAGCCGCAGAAGTAAGAGCTTCCAGTGCTACTCCTGCCTGTGTCGACCATATCTCTTCAGGTCGGTGCTCAACCCACCCGGGCCGTGGAAATAACTGCGTAAACTCTTTCCGGGCAGAAGCAACAGGCCTGCCCTGTCTGTCAAAAACAATGGCCCTTGAACTTGTTGTACCCTGATCAAAAGCCAGAATATATTTTCTCATTTTATCCTGATATTCTTGTGAAGATATAAAATAACTTGTACACTTAATAGTTTTAATTATATTATGAACATAATGAAAAATTAACTCCTCTGGCCCGAATTTCAGAAAGAAAGCAATAATAAAAAAATGAGTACATATACCCTGACCCCAATGGGAGTAAATTGATTTTGACTTCGTCGAGCTCTCCCGACAAGTCGGGATCGGTTCTTCGCTTCCCTTGTGGTCGGGGCAGACGAAGAAAATCAATGAAATATTGTGTGTCATTCCGGATACTCATTATAAAAAACCGGTACTTTTATGAAAAAATATTACAGAATGAAAAAATATGTGTTGATAACTGTTTTTTTAATGATGGTTATCAACCTCTCTGCCCATCCCTGGAAGCCATCAAACTATATTATTATTGACACTGACGGAGGTATTGATGATATAAGAACAATATCCATGCTCCTTTCATCACCCGATGTAAGAGTCCTGGCAATCTCTGTATCACCGGGAGTTCTTTCTGCAGAAAATGCATATATCAAGGTAAAAAGCCTTTTAAATGCATATTTTCACGAAGGTGTCCCGGTAGGAATAAACCGTAAAGCTGTATACAGAGATGAAAAATTTGATCTTGCTCAGAACAGTATATGGGGAGATGAAAAAGATATTGCTTCACATGAAGCCCCTGACATTATTCCCCTGTTAAACACCATACTGACAGCTGAAGACAGTAAAATCCGTTTTGTTGCTCTCGGCAGCATGTCAACTCTCAAAATGGCACTGGACGAACTGCCTTTGCTGAAAGAACGTCTGAATGACATAGTTTGGAGTGCTGACGGTGCAAATGACACTAACGGTTTTAACTACAATGTTGACAAACACTCATCTGTCAGTATGCTGAAAAAGGATATCCCGCTTAAAATAATCAAACCATTTGATACAAACGCTTCCCCTTTTTATAGTCCAGGGTTTCTGGCAGCTCTCAGTCAGACAGAGACTCCCTATGCGAAAATGATTAAGCGTTTCATGACATCAGATGAAACAAAGGAATCATCTTATGCTTTCTCTGCCACTGATGAACTGGTTGCAATATTTCTTCACTATCCTGAACTTTTTACCATCAATAAAACCCAGGAGAATATTTCCCGTTTTACTCCGGACAACATGGATAAAATAAGGGAAGGTGCAATAAAAATTCTCAAAGGTGAAACTGTTGACTTGAACCAGGTCATAAAAGACATTCCCCTGACCGGGGATTTTTATTTTGATGACATAGGTCCCTCAGTAAAAGAGATTGTTGACAATTATGGAAAAGATGAATGGTTATCCGGAGTTTTTGCAAGTGAGATGCACAGACATCTGGGTATTTTTGAAATCATAGGTGTCAAGATGGGTATCCGTGCAAGAGAATATTTCCGAACCGGTGTTGATGAGTTTAGTGTTGTTTCCTATGCAGGATCGGTTCCTCCGCTGAGTTGCATGAATGACGGACTGATAGTAAGTACCGGAGCCACTCCCGGCCATGGGCTTATAAAAATCAGCGACGACACTCACAAAAGGGCATCAGCAGATTTTCGCTATATGGACCGGGAAATACGTCTGACACTGAAGCCTGAATTAGCTGATAAGATAAGTTCCGAACTGGAGGAAATAGATTTTATTTATGGTCTTGACAGTGATATTTACTGGGAGCTTGTCAGAGAAAAAACTATCAGGTACTGGAAGACCCTTGACAGACATGACATATTTGATATTGAAGTATTAACTGAATAAAAAAAGTATTTATTCTATCTCATTAATTACTTGTTATACTCATCAAAAAAGTCATTTCCCTTATCGTCTGTCAGAATAAAGGCCGGCATATTTTTAACTTTTATTTTTCTGACTGCTTCCATTCCAAGATCTTCAAAATCTATTAATTCCACTGATTTAATGTTTTCGGCAGCAAGAACGGCTGCAGGTCCTCCTATTGATCCGAGGTAAAAACCTCCGTGTTTTTTGCATGCATTAATAACCTCCCGGCTTCTGTTCCCCTTAGCAACCATAACGAGTGATCCTCCCATGCTCTGGAAGAGATCAACATAAGAATCCATTCTGCCTGCTGTCGTTGGGCCGAAACTTCCGGAAGGCATACCTTCCGGAGTCTTTGCCGGACCGGCATAATAAACAGGATGGTCCTTTAAATATGCTGGCATTGGTTTCCCCTGGTCAATCATCTTTTTTATTCTGGCATGTGCAATATCTCTGGCAACAATAAGAGTCCCGCTCAGATTAAGTCTTGTTCTGACAGGATACCTGCCAAGTTGTTTCAATATTTCCTTCATTGGTCTGTCAAGATCAATATCAACCGGCTCTTCCATATCCGGAGCAATAACAGGCAAAAAGCCTTCGGGATTTCTTTCGAGTGCTTCGAGGAATATACCTTCAGAATTTATTCTAGCCTTTATATTCCTGTGAGCACTGCAACTCACACTTATTCCCACAGGACAGGAAGCTGCATGACGCGGAAGACGTATGACGCGTACATCATGAATAAAATATTTGCCGCCGAACTGGGCTCCTACTCCATATTCATGACATATTTTACTGATCTTTTTCTCCCATTCAATATCTCTGAAAGCCCGGCCACTTTCGCTACCGGTCACCGGAAGATTATCAAGATAACCTGAGGAGGCTTCTTTAACAGTTCTTAAAGTTGTTTCAGCAGAACTTCCGCCTATTACTAATGCCAGATGATAAGGCGGACAAGCGGAAGTCCCAAGCTCTTTAATTTTTTCCTTTACAAAAAGAGTCAGAGATTCTTCATTCAGAAGAGATTTCGATTGCTGGTAAAGAAAAGTTTTATTAGCTGATCCTCCTCCCTTTGTTATAAAAAGAAAATCATAACTATTGCCTTCTGCGGCATAAATATCTATCTGAGCCGGGAGGTTAGTTCCACTGTTCTCTTCTTCAAACATTGAAAAAGGCACTACCTGTGAGTATCGTAAATTTTTTTCCTGAAAGGTCTCATAGATCCCTTTTGATAACCAAAGTGCATCATCAACTCCCGTCCAGACTTTTTCTCCTTTCCAGCCCATTACAATAGCTGTACCTGTATCCTGACACCATGGAAGCTCTCCCATGGATGACACTACCGTATTACGCAACATAGTATAAGCTACAAAACGATCATTGTCACTGGCCTCCGGATCATCCAGAATGGCTGCAAGTTTTTCAAGATGTGATGTCCTGAGAAAAAAAGACAGATCCGACACAGCAGTCTTTGCAAGTAACTCAAGTCCTAATGGATCCACTTTCAGTATCTTCTCCCCTCCGGCTTCAATAAGCTTAACAAAATTTTTTGTTAAAAGCCGGTAGCAAGTATTATCCTTTTCAACAGGAAAAGGTTTTTCATAAATGAATTCTGCCATTGGTCTGCCCTGTTAATTAATAAATTAAATATTGTTTCCGGAAATTGCCTGACAGATCAGGTTATACCAAATATAAAAAAAACTTACACTAAAAACACTTAAAAATCATGTAAATAAGATGTATCACACAAAGATATAACTTCTTTCAGGTTCAGCGGAAAACCTTTTTTCAGGTGTCCTGAGATGATTAGCAATCCTGTATTCTATTGATCCGTTATCTCTTTAAAAGTAAATGTCTTCGCCGCCCTTATCCCTTTTGCAGTCATCCCCAGAGTACAACACTCGACATTCGCGTCATGCTGAAATATTAGTATCCAGTCATTCTCCAGAGCTTCGTTGAGGATTTGTCTTTTTTCTTCTATTGTTTTCAAAGACTCTATATCATAGCTCATATTCCATATAAGTGGTATATGGGCTATTGTCGGTATCAGATCACCGGCATATACAAAAGTGCGGTTATTATATTTTATAAGTAGTATCATAAGTCCGGGTGTATGTCCGTAACAAATTCTGATAGATAAATTCTTAAACAGTTCTCCTTCCTCATCAACCAGATTAAGTCTTCCACTTTCTGCAACAGGCAGAATATTTTCTTCAAGAAACGCATCTTCCTCTCTCGGATTATTTTTTACAGCCCATTCCCATTGTGTTCTGCTCACATGATAAATGGCATTTGGGAATACTGTTTCATATCCTTCTCCTCTTTCTTTTCTTCTGATACACCCCCCACTGTGATCAGCGTGCAGGTGAGTAAGGATAACATCTGTCACACTCTCCCTGCTGTAGCCCCTTGAGGCAAGCCCTTCCAGCAAACCTTCTCCGTTATGCAGATAAACATGACGAAAAAATTTCTCATCCTGCTTGTCTCCCCATCCGGTGTCGATAAGAATTATATGACCCTCCGTTTCAATGATCAACGATCTCAGGGTCAGCACGATCATATTATTTTCATCTGAAGGATAAACCCTTGACCACAAGGCTTTTGGGACCACTCCGAACATTGCCCCTCCATCGACCCTGAAATTTGCTATGTTAAAAAGATGTAAGTTCATGGCTGACCATTATTTTATAAAAACAGATATTGCATAAGGGTATGCTGAACTGATAATCCATTCTCTTCCATGATATAACAGCTATAAGAATGCATTTTTATTCTTTTAAAAGATAATCATCTTATTTACTCTTTCAATGCTTTTTCTTCCTTGATGTCATCTGGTACATTATCCTCATCAATAAACGGATTATCTGATA
>Ga0123335_1003228_pt1 | contig 23042 bp, 21 predicted proteins | sample BiotimSIPDNA_2_FD_89707 | JGI IMG/M metagenome (GOLD analysis project Ga0123335, IMG submission 89707) | Anaerobic biogas reactor microbial communites from Washington, USA - Biogas_R2 time_0 SIP DNA | ecosystem: Engineered > Bioreactor > Anaerobic > Unclassified | place: Washington, USA...
CTAGTTTTATTGTTACTAGTCTACCTGCCCGATCTTTCCCTCTACATTCCGAGGGTCCTCATGGATTAAGCAAAACAGGCGGATCCACCTGGAAACAGGTGGATCCTTTTTTTCAACCGGCAGGCCCGCCGGGTTTTGCTGGATTTAAGCGCCGCACCACAGGGTGCCTGACACCAACTTATCAACTTATGGTATGGTAAGCCTGGTAGCCTAGCCCAGGCGCCCAGTCGGTAGCCTAACCCATGGTCTCTGAGGCGGCACCAGCAGAAGGTTGTAAATGTCTCTTTTCAGGATAAACGTCCAAGTTATGTTTGCTTAGTCCAGCTCCAGGATAGCCTCCATGATTTCCCTGAAAACAGGCGCTGCTGCCGCACTGCCGCCGGCTTCCCCTTCGCTTAAGACGGCTGCCACATAGCGGGGATTGGCCCGGGGAGCGTATCCGGCGAACCAGGCGTTTACAGAAAGACTTTTGTCGCCTACCTGGGCGGTCCCGGTCTTTCCCGCGCTGCCGAAAACAGGCACCAGGGCCTCTTGTCCGGTGCCCTCCTCCGCGGCCATTTCCAGCAGCTTGCACAGCTTTTCCGCGGTTTCTGAAGAAATAACCCTTTGACCCGGGTCGTAAGGCAGCATCTGCACGGTATCCCCGTTGCTGTTGCATATTCTCTGCACCAAACGGGGCTGCCGGTAGAATCCGCCTGAAACAACCGTGTTGATCATCGCAGCAACCTGTACCGGTGTAACCAGCACAGGGCCTTGGCCGATGCTGCTGTTGACCAGGTTGTAAGGGCCGGCTATTAGTTTCAAATCCTGCCGGGGATCCCGAGGCGCCGGGTAGCCCAGGACGGACTGATTGTCCAAGCCAAACAGCCCGGCGTAGTCAATTACCTTCTGTGCCCCCAGCTGCAAACCCAGCTTGGCGAAAACGGGGTTGCAGGATTCCGCAAAAGCCTGAACAAAAGTTATTGCGCCATGTCCTTGCGGCTTCCAGCAGCGCAGCAGCGTTTCCCCTGCGCCACGACAATGAAATTGGCCTGCAAAGTCTGCCACACCCTCTTCCAGGGCGGCGGCGGCAATGACAACTTTAAATACCGAGCCGGGCTGGTAGAGGGCTGTACAGTGGTCGAGAAAACAGTTTTCCCCACCCGCGGCGTCCAGGTAGTCTTCCGGACGGGCTGGATGGTAACCGGGCCGGCTGGCCATTGCCAGGATATCTCCCGAGCCGGCGTCCATGACCACCACAGCCCCTCTGGCTACACTATGATCCATTATTTCCTCGACAATCTTCTGGATCCGGGCGTCGATGGTAAGGACCAGATCACACCTGGCGTAGTCCTCTGTTTGCTCCTCGACAAAAAACCCCGGTCCCCCCAGCAGCCTGCCCGCAGCATCGGTGTACACCCGGACTGCCCTTTGGGGCAGGGAGCCCTTGAGGACATCTTCATAATACATTTCCAGCCCTGTTTTGCCCACCAGATCATCGTAATGGTAGACCTTATTATTCCTCCCCGACAAATCAGTGAACTCCTCCGGCGTGGAGATTTTACCCATGTGTCCGATGACCTGGGCTGCCAGCTGCTGTTCGCCGTAGCGAAACTGCACCGGGAGCGCCATTACGCCGGTCCACCCTCTGTTCTGAACGGCCGCAGACTGTTCGGGAGTGACAACATAGGGCAGCAGGCAGGGTTCTCCGTCAAAATAAGGGCTCAGATTATCCTGTTCCACCCCCAGGATCCCGGCCAGTTCAGAGCTGACCTCTTCCCTGTTCCCGACGGCCGCCGGAAACAATACGACCCTTTCTTCCGTCCGTTCACCTGTAAGGGGTACCAGGTTGCGGTCAAGGATCCGGCCCCTGGGGGTATTCTCCAGGGAGACCCAGCGGCTGCCCTGTTCCAGGGCCAGGCAGGCGTAGAGCTCCCCGTCCCTGTACTGAATGAGAAAAAGCTGGGAAACCAGTCCCAGAAAGCAGCTAAAAAAAATCAAAAAAAGATAGACCAGCCTTTTTTGTCTTAAGTGATCCAAGGAAATCAACCTGCCGGAATAAGACATATATTTTTAGGATGGCCTTTAAGCTCAAGTTTTATACTTTTTTCCGAAGCATGGAATAGGGGGGTGCGGGCTTTTCCAGGTGAAGCCGGAGCATTTGCCGGGGATGGGGTGCGGAATTGACGGGGCAGCCTGCTTGATCATAGAGAAGCTCAATCTTCTGCTTGAAGTTTTTACCGGCTGGAACGAGTATTTCCACCTCATCGCCAAGGGCAAAATGATTGCGCTGTTCCACCAGGGCCATCCCGGAGGCACCGTCGTAACCCCTGATAATTCCTGTAAAGCTGTGACTTCGCCTGTAGATCTCACCAGCGTAGTGCTGCCCTGAAGGACCCGGGTCGCCGAAAAGAAATCCTTTAGTGTATTCACGGTGGCTCACTTTACTGATCTCGTCAAGCCAGGCAGGGTCGGGGCGATAATTGTCCGGGTCCTCCCGGTAGGCGTTCAGGGCTTCCCTGTAGGTTTTGACAACTGTAGCCACATAATGAGCGCTTTTCATTCTGCCTTCGATCTTGAAGCTGTGAACGCCCGCCCGGACCAGTTCCGGAATGTGTTCAATCAGGCAAAGATCCCGGGAGCCCAGAATATATGAACCCCGGTCATCTTCCTCAAGGGCCAGGTACTCACCGGGTCTTTTTTCTTCAACCAGCCTGTAGCGCCAGCGGCAGGACTGGGCGCAGTCACCCAGGTTGGCGTCCCGGCCGGCAAGGTAGGAGCTTAAGAGGCAGCGCCCGGAATAAGCAATACACATGGCGCCGTGAACGAATACTTCCAAGTCCAGCTCCACCCGCTCCCTGATTTCCCTGATCTCATCCAGGGAGAGCTCCCGGGCCAGCACAATCCTGGAAACACCGAGTTTTTTCCAGAAGAGCGCTGCAGCCCAGTTTGTGGTATTGGCCTGTGTACTGAGGTGGACGGCCAGTTCCGGATGCATTTGCCTGACATAAGCGACAATCCCCGGGTCAGAAACGATAATCCCGTCCACCCCCGCAGAATAGATCCGGTGAATGTATTCCCGGAGGTCCACAAGGTCACTGTTGCGGGCAAAAATATTTACTGTTACATAGACCCGGGCGCCCTTTTGATGAGCAAACCGGATCCCTTCGGCCATTTCTTTTTCGTCAAAGTTTCCGGCCCCGGCCCGCAGGCTGAAATGCCGTCCACCGAGGTAGACGGCATCGGCGCCGTAGGTTACGGCAACCTTCAATTTTTCCAGACTTCCCGCTGGCGCCAGTAGTTCAGGAATCACTGCTGATACCTCTCTTTGTTTGCTTCATGGTCGGTATTGTTCGTAGCAAAGGCATGGGAACCGTCCGGCCTGGCCACGTAATAAAGGTAAGCTGTTTCGGCCGGTTCCACAGCGGCCAGGAGGGAGGAGCGCCCCGGCATGGCAATGGGCCCCGGCGGCAACCCGTTGTTTTTATATGTGTTATAGGGAGAATCTACTTCCAGATCTTTATAATAAATTTGCGCCTTGTTCGTGCCCAGGGCGTACTGGACGGTAGCGTCGATCTGCAGCAGCATGGATTTTTCCATGCGGTTGTGGATAACTCCCGAGATGAGGGGCCTCTCTTCATCGATCTTGGCCTCCCGCTCTATCAGGGAAGCAATGGTAACGGCCTCATGCAGGGTGAGCCCGGCTTTTTCCGCCCTGGACGGGTAATCCAGTTCTTCCATCTCCAGGTCAAACCTCTTCAGCATATTATCAATAAGAAAGCGAACACTGTCACCCCTGGTAACCCGGTAAGTGTCCGGGAAGAGATAACCTTCCAGGCGTCTCTCTCCCTTTGGCCGTTCCTCTAAAAACTTGTAGGAAAAATCTTCCCGGGCGGCAACAGCGAAGAATTCTTCCCTCTCCGCCAAACCTTTTGTTTCCAGCAACTCTGCTACCTGTGTCATGGTAAAGCCTTCCGGAATGGTGATTGTTTCAGAGGCAAGTCGCCCTTCCACCAGTTCATTCAGCATTTCAGGCGTGGACAGTCCGTTGTTGAGCAGGTATTCACCCGCCTTGAGACTGCCGTCAAGGTTTTTCCACCTGGCATAGAGGACAAAGACAAAAGGACTGTGGATTAATTCATGGTCCTTTAAGATCTGCCCTACCTGAGTGGCCGTGGACTGTTGGGGTACAACCACCACGATGTCTCTGGCCTTGCTTTTTGACGTAACCGGGGATAGAGCTATAAGAAAATAGAGCGCCCCCAGACAAGCGAGTCCCAATACAGTTAATAAAATATTCAGGTGCCGGGCAGGTTGTTTTACAGCCCGCCACCTCCACTTTTTTTGATTAAAAAAGAAACTCATAGCATTTTTGAATCAGGCGCCTGGAAGGGTGTGCGGCGCAATTTCCGGTACTGGCAACCCTCTCCCCTGCCCTGCAGTTCCCTCCAATCCAGGCCTGCCTCTTTCACCGGCTTCATTGCCGTCCGGCGCATAATAATTACTGCCGGGAAGGGGTAAGCCTGTGTTAATATTGGCGCTGCTGCCTGTAATGCCGCCCGTTGAAAACCCGCTGCCATCGTCTGTAACGGCACCGGCAGGCTGTCCGTCCAGTTCCGGACCGTAAGGCCCGCCCGGGTTTTCCGTGGGAGGAGTAACTGGACTAACTGTTCCCGGAACAGGTGTGGAAGGAGCAATCTGAGGCAGGTCCTGTTCCATGGAACCTACGGCGATTACTTTATTTACCGGGCTGTAATAACTGGATGGAATGGATTCCTTCTTTTCCACCACTCCGTTATTTTTGACAATCCTCTCTGCTGCTGTCTTAAATCCCTTGGAACCCTCTTGTTTAACCACCTCTTCACCGAGGGGAAGGTTCGGGTCCGTTTCATAAATAATCTGGGGTTCTATTTCTTCCGTGATCCAGGTATTGATGGTCACATCCCTTTTATAGGCTGTGTTGCCGTAAATCTTTATCGTCAACTGACCTCCGGTTACGTAGGTTTTCAGGTACAGGGAACTGTCCGTATTGTTGCGGAAGGTCAGGTCAACTGTATCGTAGACCACTGTGGCGTCACGTCCGATGGGTACATAACTGACAGGCAAGGAATGGCACGTCCTGCCGACAATATCCAGGTTTGCCAGGAGAATTGCATTGTACAGGGTTGTGGAGACCTGGCAGACTCCTCCCCCGAGGCCGTCAACAAACTCGTTGTTTACAATCACAGGAGCGTTTTTGTAGCCTGCTTCGGAACTGCGGGGTCCCACAACATTATTGAAGGAAACTTTGTGTCCGGGCAAAATCAACATTTCATCGAAGGCCTGCGCTGCCACGCTGATGTTATATGTCCGGCTGGTCTTGGCAGGATCAAATTTTGTTGTATAACTGCCAAGCAGGCCCTTGACGTTCATGGATTCCAGGAAAGCAGTGGTCCTGGAGGGAGCCCGGGTTACCGTGACCAGTGTCACCTCGGGATTCAAGCTGCCGGCCAGAACAGCAGCCAGATCTTTTTCCAGCAGCTCAAAGTCTACGTCCACTCCGTTTTCACCGGGAATGATCGAAACGGTTTCGTTCCGGTTGATTGAAAACCTGGCGTCCCTGGGCTCAACAATAATATCTGCGCATAGCTCCTTCACCCGCCGCTCCAATCTGTCCCTGTCAAATTCTATTGCGGGCAGCAAGGAGATCCCCGTTTTATTAAACATTCTCCTTTCCCGCCAGCGCTGATACAGGGAACCATGCCTGCCTGCGCTCAAGGCGGCATCCATAATAGCCTCTTCGTTCAGCTCAAAACCCGTTTCATTTAAGAGGAGTTGCCAGCTGCGGTCTTCAAAACGCAGAGTCACCCTTGTTCCCCGGAGATTCTTTTCCAACTCCAGGAGCCTGTCAGTACCTTCCGCCCTGTTAAGCCCACCCAGTTTTACATCCATAACTTCAACTCCGGGCAGGACCTTCTCCGACGCTGTTGAAAAGAAGCCTGAAGTTAAAAAGAACATGAACACAATAAAAGCTGCGGCTAAGATGAGGCTGATAATTATGCGTGTGGCTTTAACAGACATGCCCGTCACACCTCGTCATAAAAAAAGCCGGATTGGGGCACCCCCGCAACCAGCTTGTTTTTTTCTAAAAGTCACTCTACTTCTTCCTCGGCAAGCATTTCTTCCCAGGCGTCTGCAACCTTTTCCCACTCATCATCGTCCTCAATATCAACAAGAAGCTCATTTCCGTCTTCATCCTGGCTGAATTTTAGAATAATGGCCTCATCGCTTTCTTCCTCCACCGGCAGCAGGATAGCATATTCTGATTGATCGACATTTATAATATCAACGACCGTAAAGTCATGTTCTGCTCCTTCCTCATCTACCAGAGTGATAATCTCATCCTGTTCGGTCAAAACTTTCACCTCTTCCAGAGTTTATAGCTCATTTTATATTAAATTTTTCCACATGTCAAGGAAACTGTGTCTATCACAGCTAATCAAGGCGATTTTCATTTTTATCCTTAAGGGCCAGGGCATCGAGATAACCCTGCAGGATAAAAACCGCAGCCATTTTATCAATGACTTTTCGACGCCTGCTCCTGCTTAGATCGGCCTCAAGCAATACTCTCTCCGCAGCCCGGGTGGTCAGCCGCTCATCATACATTTCCACAGGAATGCCCAGTCTCTTTGACAGCAAGCCGGCAAACTCTTTTATCTTTTTGGCAACAGGACTTAAACTTCCATCCATGTTCCTGGGCAGACCTACAATTACCCTCTCCACTTCATACTGACGCGCAATCCTTTGAATACTTGCAATGCTATTTTCCAGGGAACCACTGACTGGAATCACCTGCAGCCCCTGGGCGGTCCAGCCCAGGGGGTCGCTTAAGGCCACCCCGATTCTTTTTTCTCCCAGATCCAGACCCATGATCCGCACTTTAAACCACCTTTATGCAAAAATTCGGGCAAACAGAACCACAGTATCCGCAGAGGGTGCAAAGCTGACTGTCCACCACGGCCCTGCCTCCGGACAGGCTTAAGGCGCCGGAGCGGCATCTCAAGATACATTTCCCGCAGCCGGTGCACCAGTTATCCAGGTGCAGACGCCTTGGAAGGCGCCTTACGGCGGATTTTATTTGCTCCGGTACGCTCTGACCACTGAAGAGGCGTGTATTGTATTCCACCTCTTCCCGGGTCCTCATACCAACAGCTACTGAGGCAAATTCGGGAAGAGAAAGAATAAAATCAAAAGCTTCCTCCGTCCGTTCGAGGAGGTTCCCGCCACCCAGGGCCTTCATGGCATAGAGCCCCTTGCCGGCGCCGGCAGCTTTTTTAATTGCCTCTAACATATCCTCCAGCGTTCCCCCTCTAATGCCGATACCTGCTATATTGATCAGGGGCTGGATCACATCGATTTCAGGAACTGAGGCGGCTCCCAGGACACCTTCTACATGGTGGGTTGAAATGCCGATAGCCCGTACAGTGCCTTGTTTTTTGGCCTTGACCAGGTATTCGATAGCTTCCCAGTGTCCCTTGATGGTTAATATTGATTCCTGTTCGTGAAGCATAAAGATATCAATATAATCCCTGCCCAGTTCTTTAAGCGCCTTTTCTACACTGTCCCGCATACCTTCATAGGTATAGGCGTAGCATTTTGAGGCGATTACAACATCCCGCTCAAAGCCCTTGATGGCCTGTCTGATATATTTATAAGTGTCGTAAAGCTCTGCCGTATCAATAAAATTAACCCCTGCTTCCAGGGCTTTTCGGATAACCCCCGCTCCTTCAGCCAGGGGCAAATCAGCCTGGAGTGAACCGATGGTCAATGCCCCGAAACAAAGGCGGGATACTTCCATTCTGGTTTCTCCAAGAAGCCGGTAATGCAACGGATTCCATCTCCCCTGCCCATTATTTCCGTTTAATTCTATTTTTTATTTAAATAGTTTTTGACCAGTTCCTCCAGTAAATCGTCCCTTTCCAGGCGGCGAATCAGGCTGCGGGCATTTCCGTGACTGGTAATATAAGCAGGGTCACCTGATAACAGGTACCCTACAAGCTGATTAATCGGGTTGTAACCTTTTTCCTTTAAAGCTGCATAAACCTGGTGTAAAATGTCGCGGGCCTGGTTTACTTCTTCGGCCTGAACGTTAAACATCATGGTTTTTTCTGAATCCTCCCAGGACATTTAGGTAACCTCCTTCCTGTCAAATTACAATAAAGAGAATATTATTAACAGCTTTTTTAAAGCTCAAAGAAAATCCGGCTTAAAATCTTCCCTGTTATAATTTCATTCTATCATTAGTTTATAGTTTTTGCTAAATCTTTATATATTCGTCAGTGGAATTTCTTTTCCTTCACAGCTACAGACTAGAACCTATTTAAAAAAAATATTGAGCGGTTCGTTTAAGTAATATATAATAATGACTAATTCTAGGGAAAGGTGAACTATAAATGAACTTCAGGAAAGCAAAAATTACCGATGTTGAAGCAATCCACGCTTTAATTACTTACTATGCGGAAAAGGGTCTGATGCTGGCCCGACCCCGGACCTTGCTTTATGAAAGCCTGCGGGAATTTACCATTGCCTGTGACGGGGGAAAGGTTATCGCAGCCGGTTCGCTTCATATCATTTGGGAAGACCTTGCCGAAATCAGGGCGCTGGCTGTATTGCCGGAGTATGCCGGGCAAGGTGTGGGCCGGCAGCTGGTCAACATGTTTCTTCAAGAAGCGTGTGAATTGGCCATACCCCAGGTCTTCGTGCTTACCTACCAACAAAAGTTTTTCGAAAAGTGCGGCTTTAAAGTTATAAGCAAAGAATCACTGCCTCAAAAAGTATGGAAGGAATGCGTCAACTGCCCCAAATTCCCCAATTGTGAAGAAATTGCCATGATCTATAGTCCCATGACAACTACCGGATAAGCGCAACGTGATTTTCTGTGTATAATTATATTATAGGTGCTTTTGCATAGTATTTCCTTAAAATTGGATCTCCTTACCTGAAAGCTTAAAAACACGCTTAAAAAAACCCGGTTTTGCCGGGTTTTTAATTTATTTTAGCTGACTTTCAACAACTCTGAAGGCTCGCTCAAGGGCCTCATCCAGACGGGACAGGTCTTTACCCCCTGCTTGAGCCAGATCAGGTCGGCCTCCACCGCCACCCCCTATTACAGCGGCTACTTCCTTGACCAGTTTACCGGCATGAAGCCCCCTTTTCAATAAGTCCCTGGTTACAGCAGCAACCAAATTGACTTTTTCACCTGTAGTATTGCCGCTGCCAAGCACGATAACCCCTGACCCGATTTTGTCCCTTAAGAGATCGACCATCCCCCGCAGGCTGTCCATGTCGGGCACCACAGTCCGCCCTGCAAGAACTTTAACTCCCCTTACGGTTTTTACGCTGTCAAGCAGGTCGTTGACCTGGTACCTGGCCAGCCTGGCTTGAAGCGCTTCGCTCTCGGCCTCCAGGTCTTTAATGGTCTTTAACAGGCCTTCCACACGGTGCAAAATCTCGTGCGGCGCCGCTTTTACCAGACGGGCAACCCCGGCCAGTTGCTCTTCCCTGGCCTCAATGTAGCCCAGGGCGCCCTCTCCGGTTACTGCCTCTACGCGGCGAAGTCCCGCCCCTACACTGCTCTCTCCGGTCAACTTAAACAAACCAACCTCTGAAGTAGAACGCAAATGCGTCCCCCCGCATAACTCCAGGCTGAAATCCCCCATTTTTACAACCCTGACCCGCTCTCCGTACTTTTCACCGAAAAGGGCTGCGGCACCCATGGAACGGGCCTCTGCCAGTGAGGTTTCGGTAGCTTCTACCTTCAGGTTGGCCATCACGGCGCGGTTGACAGTGTCTTCAATTTTCTTTAATTCATCCTGGGAAAGCGCTGAATAATGAGTAAAGTCAAAGCGCAGCCGTTCAGGTTCCACTAAAGAGCCGGCCTGGTTGACATGGTTGCCCAGCACTTCCTTCAAAGCCCTGTGCAGCAGGTGAGTAGCCGAGTGGTTCCGGCATATCGCCAGTCTTCTGCGCTGGTCCACTTGCGCAACTACCGGAGCATACTCCTTTAAAACGCCCTTTATCACTTTGCCGCGGTGAACGAAGAGGTTCTCTACAGGCTTGAAAACTTCCTCGATTTCTACACTTAACTCAGGCCCCGTAATTTGACCGCGGTCGCTTACCTGACCTCCCGATTCAGCGTAAAATGGGGTAACGTCCAGAATAAATTCCACCTCTGCCCCTGCTGCAACCGATTCTACTTTCTTACCGGCCTGAAATAAACCAAGGACAATAGAATTTGCTTCCAGGGAATCGTACCCGACAAAACTGGTTTCACCCTTTGCTTCACGGATTTCCCTGAAAAGGGCATCCCGCTCAGAGATATACTCAACCTCCTGCCGGGCGCTCCTGGCCCTTTTCCTTTGATCTTCCATGGCCTTTTCAAAAGCGTCCACGTCAACGGACAGGCCTTGCTCAGAAGCCATTTCCTGGGTCAATTCCAGTGGAAAACCGTAAGTATCATAAAGCTTGAAGGCATCCACTCCCAAGATTGATGAACTCCCGGCTTTCTTTGCTTCCACCATAATCCGGCTTAACATTTCCGTACCCTGGCTTAAGGTTTCCCCAAAGCGCTCTTCCTCGCTCCTGATAACCCTGAGTACGTGGTCCCGGCGTTCAACAAGTTCAGGATAGGTATGGCCCATCTGCCGGATCACAGCACCGGCAACTTTGTCTAAAAAGAGTTCCTGAATGCCCAGGAGTCTGCCAAAGCGAACGGCCCGCCTGAGCAGGCGCCGGATTACGTAACCTCTCCCTTCGTTGGAAGGAAGGGCTCCGTCTGTAACAGCAAATGTAATTGCCCGGCAGTGGTCGGCAATCACCTTTAAAGCGACATCAACCTTTTCCTCCGTTCCGTAGACCAGACCGAAAAGACCTGCCGTGAAATCCATTATCTCCCTTAGAAGGTCGGTATCGAAATTGGAGGAAACGCCTTGCATTACTGATGCCACCCGCTCCAGGCCAAACCCTGTATCAATACCTTTTTTCTCCAGAGGCGTGTAGTTGCCCTGTTCGTCTCTAAAAAACTGGATAAACACAAGGTTCCAGATTTCAAGAAAGCGGTCACAGTCGCAGCCAACCTTGCATTCGGGCGAACCGCATCCCCTTTCCGCACCTAGATCCACGTATATTTCCGAACAGGGGCCACAGGGCCCCACACCGATCTCCCAGAAGTTCGTATCCTTGTCCAACCTGACAATGCGCCCGGCCGGGACCTTGACGACCTTGTGCCAAATTTCATAAGCTTCGTCGTCATCCAGATAGATGGTAACCCAGAGCTTGTCCGCCGGCAGTTTAAGGTGTTCAGTGACGTATTCCCAGGCCCAGGGTATGGCGGATTCTTTAAAATAATCGCCGAAGGAAAAATTACCGAGCATTTCGAAAAATGTATGGTGTCTGGCAGTTCTGCCCACAGATTCAATATCCGGTGTGCGAATGCATTTCTGACAGGTTGTAACCCTGTTGAACTCAGGCCTGGCCGCTCCGGTGAAAAAAGGCTTGAAGGGCACCATACCCGCCGCTGTCCAAAGAATACTGGGGTCGTTCAAGGGAATCAGGGAGGCGCTTGGCAGTCTTTTATGTCCCTTGCTTTCAAAAAACTTTAAGAAACTCTCTCTAATTTCATTACCGGTCATCAAGATTAATAACCTCCTGTATAAATAACTCGGGAAAAGCGCAATTCACCAAAACCGGTTTAAATTCAGCTCTGCCAAAACTAATTTGGGCTTACTGGCAACGGAACTGCAACGCTGTATTGTCTTTTAAACTGCAATCAAAAAACCTTTCCTCCTTAAAGAAATTCTTTACGGGTCGGAAAGGCTCCTCCAAGGCGCCACCCCGGTAAAGGTCAAAGCAATAAATCTATCATTATTTACTACATTATTTGTCTAATATGCGTTTTAAGCAACCTAATTTATAATTTGTTGTTATTTTTGCGCTATAATTATACAAAATATAACTCTTCTGTGTCAAGAATACCCCTGTTTTAATTACCAGCAGCCTTAAATCTATAAATAAAATACTTAATTATAACTTTTAGTACTGCTGAAACCGGCACTGCCAGAATCATTCCCACCAGTCCATACAACTCTCCTCCGATTAAAAGGCTGACAATAACCACTAATGGATGCAGGCCAACTTTATCTCCCAGGATCTTGGGGGAAATAATGCTCCCTTCCAACTGGTGGATGACAATAAAGGCAAGGACTACTTTTAAGGCCAGCCATTTTGACTGCAGAACGGCCAGGCTAACTGCGGGAACCGCCCCGATGACAGGACCGAAATAGGGTATTAATTCGGTCAGACCTGCAAAAATGCCGAGCATAAGCGCAAAATCCATACCCAGCAAGGCCATGGCCAGGGTAGTCAAGCCTCCAACAATTGCAGCCACCAGAAGGTAGCCCCTGGTGTAACTGGTTAATATTTTGTTTATCTCTTGAAATAGTTGAACAATATCTTCCTTTCTTTCTTCAGGTATGATTGAAACAGCTTTGCGATGGATGTTTTCGATGTCTTTTAAAAAGTAAAAAGCCAGGACCGGGGCCAGGATAATTTTAAAGATATAACCAACCATTCCAATCAAAGCGGCAACAGCCCCTCTGACTAATTGAAGCATGTTTTCTTCAAACCAGGAGACCCTTTCATCAATCACCTGCCTGACACTTTCACCAACCCCAAGATTAGTTAGGCGCACCTGGATAGAATGGATCATTTCATAGAATTGTTCAGTATAGAGAGGAATCGTTTCCTCCAGGCCGTGCAGTTGTCTCACTATACGGGGTACTCCATACATAAATATACCGGCAACTACAAAAAAAAGTGCGAGGTAGGCAATCAGGATGGCCCATACCCTTGGCGTGCCTCTTTTTTCAATGGCAAAAACCAGGGGATGGATCAGGTATATAATCAAAACCGCCAGAATAAAGGAAATAAACAACCCCCGCAGCAGGTATAAAAAATACAAGCCGATTGTCAAAAGGATTAATGATAAAAACAGCCGCCCTGTTTTAGGCTCAATCCGCCAGGCCATTTTCACACACCACCAAGGAAAAAGTGAGGAGAATGTTCTCCCCACTTCTATGTGTCTTATTTAATCATGTTGTTAACTGTTTTCGAGACTCTCCGCATCATCCTGTCGGCCCGGTTTCTGCCCCTGGCGGTGTATCCCAGGATGCTTTTTTTCCCCTGCCTTTGTATTCCGCCGGTTGCCATCATGCTCACAGCAGCCCCCAGAATACCACCGGCTATCACGCCTCTCCAAAATGTCGTTCGCACGCTTAGGTCACCCCCGTCCATCTCAAAGTAAGAACTCATTTTGCGGGTCAAAAGCGACAAGACTTCCATCCTCGGCAACTTCGTAAATCTGAACGCCTTCCTTGTTAATTCTGTATTCAACGCAGCAGTCCCAGCAGTAAAACTGGTCAATACCTACCTTCCCGGTAGCTTTTCCGCCGCAGATCGGGCATCTCAAATATTTCGCCCCCCAGTAAATCATTGATAAATCCCAATAACTGGCTGATTATTCGGCCTTTAAGAACTATTATGTCCACTCTCAAAAAAAAAATTCAATCAGAAATGAAACCAATTATAAAATGGTGGTCATTTAAGATAGAAAGTATTGGATAGCTCGGAAACACAAAAATTAAGAAGAAAAAGAAAAAACACAGGCAGTTTTACATAAGAGCCCAAAAAAATAAATAGCTGTCAAAGGGAGCTGTTTTCAGCCGGGTGGGTAAATTTTAAAAGATTAGAGCTCCCTGTTGTTTAAAGATTCCTCAATGGTTGCACCGCCAACCAGGTAATCCCCCAGGTAGAAGACAACAGACTGTCCCGGCGTGATGGAACGCTGGGGGCTTAAAAAACAGACTTGCAAAGCACTGCCGTCAATAGCTTCCAGAATTGCCCTGGCCGGGCGGCCGTTATAGCGCACTTGTGCCTCTACCTCAATTTTTCCCGGCATTTCTTCAAACAGGATCAAATTCGCCTCTTCTGCTCTCAAACATTTCCCAAAAACAGCTTTTTCAGGGCCCAGGGTAATGGTATTGTTTTCGGCATCAATCCGGACCACGTAAAGACGCTCTCCTGCCGCCAGGTTTAAACCCCTGCGCTGGCCTATTGTGTAAAATGGTATTCCTCTGTGGGTTCCGATAATTTCACCATTCAAGTTTAAAAATGGACCGGGCTGATAATTGATTGCTTTTTCCCGCAGGTAATCACGGTAGCTGCCCTGCATGATAAAACAGAGATCCTGGCTTTCAGCTTTATCTGCAACCTGCAGACCAAAGCCGGCTGCCATTTTCCGTACCTGTTCTTTAGTGTATTCCCCCAGAGGCATTAGAGTACGGGCAATCTGCTCCTGGGTCAGGCCGTACAGGACATAAGTCTGGTCTTTTTTGCGGTCAAGCGGGCGGCGGACTGTATAACGGCCGTAGCGGCTGCTGAAACCCAGCCGGGCATAATGACCGGTAGCCATGTAATCAGCTCCCATTTCGAGGGTTTTTGTCAACAGCGCGCCGAATTTTATATACCGGTTACAGGCAATGCAGGGGTTGGGTGTACGCCCGCCAAGGTATTCCGAAGTAAAATACCGGACTACCTTTTCTTCGAAGAGATCCCGGAAGTCCAGGACATGAAAAGGAATGCCCAGTTGTTCGGCTACCCGCCCGGCATCTTCAACTGGATCACGGGAAGGGCATCCGCCGTTTTCCCCTTTTGCCGGGGCCGTCTCCGGCTTCTGGATTTGCATCGTTACCCCGATCACTTCATAACCCTGTTCTAATAAAACGGCGGCGGTGACAGAACTATCTACCCCGCCGCTCATAGCCACAACTACCCTTTTACTGGCTCCCACCGGATTCACCTTTCACTAATCATTAATTTAAACAATCTTTGTTAACGCTTCTTTTTTCAACCTGTAGTTTTCAATGGCTTTATGCATAGCATCTGCGGCCATGTTCGAGCAGTGCATTTTTTGAGGAGGAAGACCGTCCAGCATATCCGCAACCGCTTGATCCGTAATTTGAAGAGCTTCTTCAATAGTCTTGCCTTTGGCCATTTCCGTCAACATACTACTGGAAGCAATGGCCGCGCCGCAACCGAATGTTTTAAATTTAATATCATTTATAATATTTCCCTCAATTTTAAGATAAATCTTTGTAGTATCACCGCAAACAGGGTTTCCCACTTCGCCAACACCGTCAGCGTCAGGGATCTCACCGACATTTCTGGGGTTCTTAAAATGATCCATTACTTTCTCACTATACATTTTTTATAGCCTCCTCTTTTACATTTGAATTAAGGCGGAAGGGGAAACATACGGGAATAATTAAGTAAATACGCGACCATAAGCAGTGCTTCTTTTCCCAGGCTCATAAATACATCAAAAGTTCGAGACCAGCTCATTCTCCCTGCCTTAAAGTTTTTTTGCTTCGCGACATAAGTCTTCCAGCGTGATGGAATCAATAACGGCGACTATTCCATCACGAACCCTTGCCCAAACGGAACGTGAAATACAATAATCTGCTTCATCACAGCCAACCGGATTCTCCTCACTAACGCAGAGCAAGGGTGCAACAGGGCCTTCCATAGCGCGAAAAACATCTCCTACCGTAAGCTGGGAAGGTTCCCTGGCCAGGATGTAGCCTCCCTGTGAGCCACGAACGCTTTTCACAAGCGCCGCTTTTTTCAACATGGCAATTAGTTGTTCCAAATAGTGCTCGGATAGATTTTGCCGTACAGCAACACTTCTTAAAGGTATGGGTTTTTCTCCGAAGTTTTGCGCCAGGTCAAGCATAGCTTTCAGACCATAGTGTCCCCTGCTTGAAAGCCGCAAAAATACACCCCCCTCGATAACCAGCGAACTAATTTTCAAGATGATCTCTTTGTGTAATTGATCTTTGTGGATTATTTCCCCGGGACAATTATAGTAGAGACGCTGGCAGGGTAGTTCAACTACCCTTATCTATTTACAAGGGATATCATAGCACGCTACTAGGGTATTGTCAATTTAATTATAGCTCTATCTGAATGATTTTTTACTGAATCCAGCAAATTCGCCTGAATTGCCGAAAATCAACACATTAAAAACCTTCCCTTAAAGGGAAGGTTTTCAGGATCCGTAACAACCGCGCTCCAGCATTACACCGGTTCTCACAGCCCTCTCCATATTGATTGTTGCAGCTTATTAACGGTAACCGTAAATGCTCCTTTCTGACCAGCATGGAATAACGGGGAGCCTCAACAATTGTTGAACTATTGAAAACCTCCCGTTTTTCAATAAAACCATGCTAATCCGGCCCGGCCAATAGTCTCCCTTGAGACCACCGGAGCAACCACCAGGACTGCTTTGGCCGGTCTGCCGGACGTTGATTGTTTGCGGCCTGTACAGCCAGGCCTGATCATGTCCTGAACCGAACCTTGCGTTGAGCATGGCAAGCTGCGAAGGTCCTGTGCCGGCATGTCTGCGGTCATTACGATCCTTGTAGTTTATTCTGCCCGGAACATTAAAAAAAATTCAGGATAATAATTGTATTATTACTTTTTATTCATTTTCTCCTTTATTTTACGTTCAAATCCATATTCCGAAGGTTCGTAAAAAACCCGCCCTGCCATATTATCAGGCAAATAATCCTGTTTTACATATCCCCCGGGATAATCATGGGGGTATTTATAGCCCTCACCGTGTCCCAATACCGCCGCTCCTTGATATCCCGTACCCCTTAAGTGGGGCGGCACCGGTTCGGCGCGTTCTTTCTCCACAGCTGAAAGGGCCATTTCAATCCCCTTGACTACTGAATTGCTTTTGGGAGCAGCGGCAATGTAAAGCGCTGCCTCGGCCAGCACAATTCGGGCCTCGGGCATCCCAATCCTGTCCACAGCCTGCGCTGCTGCAGAGGCGACAACTAGTGCCCGGGGGTCGGCCAGCCCCACGTCTTCAGCGGCGTGGATCATAATCCGGCGGCAAATGAAGGACGGATCTTCTCCGGCATAGAGCATTCTGGCCAGCCAGTACAGAGTGGCCTGGGGATCGCTTCCCCTCATGCTTTTGATAAAGGCAGATATCACATCATAATGCTCATCTTCCCGGTCGTACCTCAGGACACGTTTTTGAATGGCCTCTTCCGCTTCAGCAAGGGTTATTCTTCGAATTCCCCTGGAATCAGGCAGTGTGGTCATAACCGCCAGTTCCAGAGCATTTAAAGCAACCCTGGCATCTCCGTTGGCTATCCCGGCCAGATGTTCCAGAGCCTCTGGCAGGACCTCCGTGCGGTAGCCGCCCAGTCCCCTTTCCTCGTCCTGGAGCGCCCTGGTTAAGAGCCGCAACACAGCCTCCCTGGAGAGGAGACTGAAGCGGTACAACTGGGAACGTGACAGGAGGGGCCGGTTAACTGCAAACATGGGGTTTTCAGTGGTGGAACCAATCAAGGTAATCAGGCCGTTTTCTACGAAGGGAAGCAGCGCATCCTGCTGCAATTTATTAAAACGGTGAATTTCATCTATGAACAGGATGGTTTTTTTATTAAAAAGCGAGCGCCTCTCCTTTGTTTCTTCCACAACACGCCTGATGTCTGCTACACCTGCTATTACGGCGTTGATGGTTTCAAAATGAGCTCTGGTCATACCGGCAATTATTTTAGCCAGAGTTGTTTTTCCGGTTCCCGGCGGGCCAAAAAATATGACGGACATCAAGTTGTCAGCTTCAATGGAACGTCTCAAAAGAGTGCCTTTGCCAACGATTTCAGTCTGCTCTTCAAATTCCTCCAGAGTTCTGGGCCTCATCCTGACAGCTAAAGGGGCTGTACTGGAGAGATTCTTTTCCATGGCCTGTTCAAACAGGTTCACTCTCTTTCACTCCTGTTGCTTTTTTCCAGAGGTTAGTATTATTAATTTGGAATTATGATTAAATCATACCGTTAATCGCATAATAAAAAAAGCACGTTAAACGTGCTTAACCCTGAAAAACTATTTTTTTCCGTTAAAACCCTTGCTGGTTGAATACCAGACAAAATTTGTCTGATGCTTTGAATTGAGGTTTATAAGTACTTGTTCAGTAGGCGCCGTAATTCATCCTTGTTCTTGTAACCGATAGAGCGCTCCATTTCTTTGCCTTCTTTAAAGAGAATCAGAGTCGGTATACTTACTACCTTATAATTAGAGGCAGTGTTTTGATTTTCGTCAACATCCAGTTTGGCCACCTGAACTTTTCCCTCAAATTCGGATGCGATCTCTTCGACGACCGGGCCAATCATTTTACAGGGACCGCACCATTCCGCCCAGAAATCCACCAGAATTGGTATTGTGGTTTCACTGATCACTTGGTTAAAGTTAGATTCATTTAATATCATGATTTTTTCGCTAGCCAAAGATTCCTCTCCCCTCTCTTTAATACTGTAATACTACTCTCCCAAACACACCACAACAATTCAATCATGTTAAATAGTTTGAATAGTCAAGCAATAGATACCCGTTGAGACATCAACCCATATAATTATAATACCTGTGAAAACTCTTTGTCAATTACACATAATTTTGCCTTGCATTACCTCACTTCGCTTGATTTATAAAATATTAATAAGAAGGACACGTTTATTGTGACTTTAGTCGGAAAATAAGATGTTTTCTAATTTTTCATATCATTCTTTAGAGAAATGTGCTGCTTTTCAATTTCTATTTTGGCTCCTCTTTACCGGTACGGATTTCCAACAAATCCTTAACCACTTCACCGGCAATGATTAAACCTGCAACAGAAGGAACAAAGGAAATACTGCCGCAAACGCGTTCGTCAATAGCGCCTGCGTTTGCCTTACCGGCTTCACTCCTGATATGTGAAAAAGGTCTTAAGGGTATCTCCTTTGAGTAAACAACTTTCACACCCCGGCTAATACCCGCCTCCCGTAGTCTTCTGCGGACAACTCTGGCCAGGGGACAGACGGACGTTTGAGTTATATCCGCAACCTCAAATGATTTTGGCTCGAGTTTATTGCCTGTACCCATGGCGGAAATAACTGGTATGCCTTTATTCACTGAGTATGTGATCAAGTCCACCTTAGCGGCTACATCATCAACTGCGTCCACAAGGTAGTCCAAAGGCACGGGAATCATGTTTTCACCCTTGCCGGGCAAATACCTGGCACATTTGGCGCAGACAAGAGCTTCAGGATTTATTTGCAGAATCCGTTCTGCCATTAATTCTGCTTTGAACCTGCCCAGGGTATTCGTTAAGGCGTGGATTTGACGGTTGATATTTGATTCCTCAACAAGGTCAAAGTCCACCAGGTAAAAATGACCGATACCAGCCCTGGCAAGTCCTTCAACGACATAGGACCCTACACCGCCCAGTCCGAATATTGCTACTTTTGAGCTCATCAACCGGGCAAGGCCTTCTTTGCCGATAATCATAGACGTACGGGAAAAACGATCAGGCAATTTTAATCTCACCTCAATAATGAATCAAATTCCTTTTGATCATAAACAAAGGGTTTTCAGCCACCGGCCCAATTAAGCCGTAACTGAAAACCCATCAGCTTAAAAACCAACTAAAACCCCACTGATGCCGTGAATCCCAAAAGTTTGAACCTGCTGTAACAGGTGGATGCCCTCCTGAATGATTTTTGTGTCCTCAACATGGAGGCATGCAAGCCACATTCAGAGCTCAGGCTCCATTTTAATTGTGTTGGCAAAAACTTCAAGGCTTATCACGTACATAGCAGGGCTTTTCATTGACACCTTAATGTTAACATAACATATAGCCCTTTTCAAGTATCAATAGCTTTAACTTTGCTGTTAGTGTTTGCAAAAATTTCATCTATATACATTTTAATGCCTATTTCTTTAAGACCGGCTTTAAATGTAATTCCTTAAGCTGTGCCGCCGTTGCCGGGCCCGGCGCCTGGGTCATCAGGTCGCTTGCGCTCTGGGTTTTGGGAAAGGCGATTACATCGCGTATTGTCTTTTTACCGGCCAGCAGCATAACAAGACGATCGAATCCGAAGGCAAACCCCCCATGGGGCGGGGTGCCGTATTCAAAAGCTTCCAGCATATATCCGAACTTTTCCGCTGCTTCCTCGCGGCTGATCCCAATGAGAGAAAACAGTTTTTCCTGGACATCCCTGCGGTGAATCCTGATACTGCCACCGCCTACTTCCACCCCGTTCAAAACCAAATCGTAGGCCTTGGCTTTGACCCTGCCGGGCTCTTTCTCAAGCAGCGGCAAGTCGCTGTCCTTTGGAGAAGTAAAGGGATGGTGCATAGCCACATAACGATTCTCTCCGGGATCGTATTCTAACAGGGGGAAGTCAACCACCCATAAAAAGTTGAAGGTGTTTCTGGGTATCAGCTCCAGGCGCTCTGCCAGATGCAGGCGCAAGGCACCTAAAGAGTCGGCCACCACCTGAGGCCTGTCGGCAACGAACAGCAAAAGATCGCCGGGGCCGGCTTCCATTTTAGCCAGGATGGCCTGTAGTTCACTTTCTGTAAAAAACTTGGCGATAGCGGACTTTACTCCATCTTCTGTGACTATAAAGTAAGCAAGTCCCCTGGCTTTGTAGATTGAAGCGTAGGCCGTGAGATCATCGATCTCCTTGCGGCTGAAGGAACCGCAACCCTTTGCGTTAATCCCCTTGACCTGGCCCCCTCCGGCGACTGTTGAAGCAAAAACCTTGAAGCCGCAACCTGCAGCAATGCTGGAAATATCTATAAGCTCCAGGCCGAAGCGGGTATCCGGTTTGTCCGAACCAAAACGGTCTATAGCTTCCTGGTAAGAAAGCTTCAAAAACGGGCGGGGAATATCTAATCCCGCCGTGTCACGGCAAAGCCTGACTACAAGCTCCTCCATGCAGCTCCTGACCTCATCCTCACTGACAAATGACATTTCGATATCAATTTGTGTGAATTCAGGCTGGCGATCAGCCCGCAGGTCTTCGTCACGGAAGCAGCGCACAATCTGATAGTAACGGTCCATTCCCGCCACCATAAGAATTTGTTTGAGAAGCTGAGGTGATTGAGGAAGAGCGTAAAACTTGCCGGGGTTAACCCGGCTGGGAACCAGGTAATCCCGGGCGCCTTCCGGTGTGCTTTTGGTCAGCATCGGCGTTTCAATCTCTAAAAACCCTTGCCCGTTAAGAAAATCACGGACCGACCTGGCTGCCCGGTGGCGCAAAATAAGAGCTTCCTGCATCTCCGGACGGCGCAGATCCAGGTAGCGGTAACGGAGCCGCAGGTTTTCATCCACATCCACTCCGTCCTCAATATAAAAAGGCGGTGTCTTGGCCCTGTTTAATACCCGGAGTTCATGAGCCAGTACTTCAACCTGACCTGTGGCCAGGTTTGGGTTTGCCGTTCCTTCAGGCCGCATCCTGACAGTTCCCCGCACAGCCAGGACGTACTCACTGCGTATTCCCTCGGCCTTATGAAAAGCCTCCTTGTGTAAATCAGGACTGAAGACAACCTGGACTAAACCTTTGATGTCCCTTAGATCGACAAAGATCAAGCCTCCGTGATCGCGCCGGCGCTGGACCCAGCCCATCAAAACCACTATTTCCCCGTTGTGGCCGGTATTTATATCACCACAGTAGTGACTGCGTTTCAATCCCTCTATAGAATCAATATGGCTTTGTTTAAACCATTCAATTTGCTGTTCTTCGATCATCTTTAAGAGCCCTCCCGCACAATTTAGCTATAGTTAAACCCGGAAAACAGGCTTGTCTTCGCTTACAATTCTATTTATTATTCCTGCTGTTTTGGTCTTGAATGTATTGTATTGTTTGCTCTGCTGCTATGGTCTCCTGTCCTCCTGTTCTCATATCCCGAACCACCACTACACCCTTTTTCATTTCCTCCTCGCCGATAATGACGGCATACCTGACACCTGTTTTCCCGGCATACTTCATTTGGGCTTTTAAACTCCTGCCCAAATAGTCCTTGTCGGCGGGAATACCGCCGTAGCGGAGTTGGAAGAGCATGCGGAAAGCTGCATCGGCAGCCGGGGCACCGGCTGTAACCACAAAGACGTCGGGCCGCGCAAAACCCGGTAGTTTAATACCCTGGCGCTCCATGGCTAAAAGGATTCGCTCGATGCCCAGGGCAAAGCCGATACCCGGGACAGGGGGACCACCGCAGATTTCCACCAGACCATTATAGCGGCCTCCACCACCGATGGAGCTCTGGGCTCCGATATCCTCCGCAGTTATTTCGAAAGCTGTGTGGGTATAGTAGTCCAGCCCGCGGACCAGACGCCGGTCCACGATATGGGAAATATCCAACAAGTTCAGGTGCCGCTTGACCTCCTCGAAATGCTCCCGGCAGTCCTGACACAGGCAGTCCAGGATCACTGGAGCGCCTTCTCCTGCCTCTGCGCATTTGTTCTCTTTGCAGTCCAGAATTCTCAGGGGATTCTTATTAAAGCGTTCCCGGCAGTTATGGCAAAGGTTTTCCAACTTTGGCCGGAAATAATCCTGCAGCTCTTGACGCAGGCCCGGGCGGCATTCGGGGCAACCGACACTGTTTATCAGTAGTTTCAGGTTGCGCAAACCCAGCCGGCCGTAAAAGTCCATAGCCATAGCCATGACCTCGGCGTCAACCGCCGGATCATGTGAACCGAAAACTTCAACCCCAAATTGGTGAAACTGCCTGAAGCGTCCGGCCTGGGGCCGGTCATAGCGGAACATGGGACCGCAGTAATAAAGCTTAACCGGCTGGGGGCCGGCGTAAAGATTCTCCTCTAAATAAGCCCTGACTACAGACGCTGTATTTTCAGGCCGCAGGGTGATACTCCGTTTACCTCTATCGATAAAGGTGTACATCTCTTTTTCAACGATGTCAGTTGTATCACCTACACCACGCAGAAATAGCTCGGTATGCTCGAAAATGGGTGTCCTGACTTCTGAGTACCCGTATTCGCGGCAGATGCCGCGGATTTGGCGCTCGAGAAAATGCCATTTTTCCACTTCTCCGGGCAGAATGTCATTGGTACCGCGCGGACGGGTTGTCAGCATCGATCTAAGCCTCCTTTAAATTACCGTTAACAACAAAAA
>Ga0123335_1003230_pt1 | contig 23031 bp, 23 predicted proteins | sample BiotimSIPDNA_2_FD_89707 | JGI IMG/M metagenome (GOLD analysis project Ga0123335, IMG submission 89707) | Anaerobic biogas reactor microbial communites from Washington, USA - Biogas_R2 time_0 SIP DNA | ecosystem: Engineered > Bioreactor > Anaerobic > Unclassified | place: Washington, USA...
AGCCTGTTCGTCCCGGCAGGAACTTCGCTGGCAATCGTAGGTCACACCGGGAGCGGCAAATCGACCCTCGTCAACCTCATCCCGAGGCTCTTTGATCCGCCTCCGGGAACGGTTTTTGTCGACGGCAAAGACGTGCGCGACTGGCCCCTGGCCCAGCTGCGCAAAACAATCGGAAGCGTGCCGCAGGAGACCTTCCTGTTCTCCGATACGATACGCGAAAACATCGCATTCGGCAGCGATTCCGACATCTCTGACGAGAAACTCGACTGGGCGGCCCAGGTGTCTCAGATCGCGGACGACATCAGCTCATTCTCGAAGAAGATGCAGACCTATGTCGGGGAGCGGGGCATTACGCTTTCCGGAGGGCAGAAACAGCGCGTCGCAATCAGCAGAGCCGTCGCGATCCTCCCGAAAATCCTGATTTTCGACGATTCATTGTCGAGCGTCGATACATATACCGAAGAACGCATTCTGGGTGAGTTGGCCAAAATCATGAACGAGCGCACATCGATTCTGGTCTCGCACAGGATCTCGACCATAAAGGGCGCCGACCAGATCGTGGTGCTCAAGGACGGCGAAATCGTCGAGCGCGGCACGCACGATTCGCTGACGGCTTTCGACGGCGTGTATGCTGATCTCTACCGCAAGCAGCTTCTTGAAGAGGAACTTGCAACCACATAAAAAGGAAAGTTGGAATTCTGAACTCCTATGTCTGATTTCACCGAAGAACAGGTACTGGGAAAGGCGTACGACGCGCGGCTCATGCGCAGGCTGCTCACCTATATCAAGCCTTACCGCAAGTCCGCACTGCTGGCCATCCTGTGCCTGATCGCGGGTTCGGCTCTCTCGATCGTCCAGCCTTATCTGACCAAGGTCGCAATCGACCGCTACATCGGGACCGGTGATTTCACGGGCCTGAATCAGATCGCGTTTCTGTACATTCTCACCCTGATTTTTGTATTTGCCTTCAGCTATGGCCAGACGTGGCTGATAAACCTCATGGGGCAGAAAACGATGCTCGATCTGAGAATGGAAATATTCCAGCACCTGCAGAAGCTGGATGTCTCGTTTTTTGACCGCAACCCCGTCGGACGCCTCATGACCCGCGTCACGACCGATGTCGACGCCCTGAACGAATTGTTCACATCGGGAGTCATTTCGGTCTTCGACGACATCTTCACCCTCTCGGGAATTATCATTGCGCTGTTTCTGCTCGACTACAGGCTCGCATTCGCCATCCTCTGCATTCTTCCTATCCTTCTTCTTGTCACGCTCCTCTTCAAGATCAAGGTGCGTGATTCATACCGGCGCGTGCGCACCGCCATCGCCCGCATCAATGCCTTCCTGCAGGAGAACATAACCGGCGCAGCCGTGGTCCAGCTCTTCGGCCGCGAGAAGCGGCAGCACCGTCAGTTCAGCCGTATTAACAAAGAGCATTTCGATGCCAACCTGCAGTCAATCTTCTATTACGCGATTTTCTTTCCGCTGCTCGAGGTCGTGTCGGCTCTCGCGATCGCAACCATTATCTGGATCGGCGGGCATGAGGTCCTCGCGGGAACCCTGACGCTGGGGAAGCTCGTGGCCTTCATCCAGTATTCCGACCGGTTCTTCAGGCCGATCTCTGATCTGAGTGAGAAATACACGATTCTGCAGGCGGCAATGGCTTCCTCGGAACGTATCTTCAAACTCCTGGACACGCAGCCGACCATCAGCACGACCGCAAACCCCGTCGCCCGGAAGGTGGAAAAGGGGAGCATCGAATTCAGGAATGTCAGCTTCTGCTACAATCCGGGCGAGCCCGTCCTCAACGACATCTCTTTCAAGGTGGGACCGGGCGAGAGAGTGGCTGTCGTCGGCCATACCGGTGCCGGGAAATCGACACTCATCTCGCTTCTCAGCCGCTTCTATGACGTGCAACAGGGAGAGATCCTGATAGACGGCGCCAATGTAAAGGATTTCGATCTGCAGGAATTGAGAAGATCGATCGGGATTGTGTTGCAGGACGTCTTCCTCTTCTCCGGCAGCGTCTCAGAGAATATCCGCCTCGGAAACAAAGCCATCAATGACGAACAGATCATTCATGCAGCAGACACCGTCCACGCCTCCAGCTTCATCCGGAAACTCGATGCCCAGTTCAATACCAGGGTCGGCGAACGCGGGTCATCTCTTTCGGTCGGACAGAGGCAGCTGCTGGCGTTTGCAAGGGCGCTGGCGTACGATCCCAGGATCCTGATTCTCGATGAGGCAACGTCGAGCATCGACACCGAAACCGAACTCCTCATCCGCGATGCCCTTGCAAAGCTGATGGCCAACCGGACGTCCATCATAATCGCTCACCGGCTCTCGACCATCCAGAACGCCGACCGCATTGTCGTGCTTCATCGCGGCCGCATCAGGGAAACCGGAACGCATCAGGAACTGCTGAGGCTCAAGGGGATCTACTGGCGGCTCTACCAGCTGCAATACCGGGATCAGCCGGATCCCGCGCTCGTAACTTCTCCTAAATCACTAGATTCATGAGTGTTATGACCCGGTGCCGGGGGTAAATCACCCGAAACTGCCGGCCTCATAGCGCTCATGCTTCAGCACAATCCATCTAATTGCTGCAATAGCTTAACTTGCGCCCTCATGGACGGTTTGTACCCAAGATTGCATGAGTGTTACTACGCAATCTGAGAGTTGAAGTGGTTAGATTTTGATGTACATAAAACTCCCCAAATTTTTTCATCTCTACCTGGTTATACCGGTGATCGCGCTGTTGCCCTTAGCCGGCATGTGTGAGCAGGCCGAAAGCCGCAGGACGGCCATGGGAAGGACGACAGTGCCGGAACCGGCACCATCGTTGCTCCGGCCCCCGCTCCGTTCACCGCATGTCTCGGGCAGAGCTGCACTGGCACTGATCAAGTTCCCCTGGCAGCAGCTGGGATACAAGGTGCAGTTCCATCCACGTCGCCCGGGCTACAGGGCGCTGACCTTCGTCGACGAGTACAGGATCGAAGTGTACGTCAAGGCCGGGGAGTCGCCCGAGGCGCTCGCATTCGACCTTGCCCATGAATTCGGGCATATCATCGATCTCAAGTTCAACAACAGGGAACGTCGCGAACGGTGGATGAAACTGCGCGGTATAGATCCCTCGATGCCATGGTACGGTCCGAGCGGGTGCTCCGATTACGCTACTCCGGCAGGAGACTTTGCCGAGACCTTCGCCTACCTCCTGCTTGGCCCGGGGAGTTTTCACAGCCGGATGGCTCCTCCTCCGCGCACTGAGCAGATCAGGGAACTGGCCGAACTGTGCCAAATCGAGCACATCAGCGCAGCGGTCGCCCAAAACAACGAATGAGCGGCGCTTCGCGTCACCTTGCTCCTTTGCCGAAAAGAACGACGGGAAATGTCCGAAGCAGTATCTTGAAGTCGAGCAGCAGGGACCAGTTGTCGATGTAGTGCAGATCCAGCTTCATCCATTCATGGAAGTCGATTTCGTTGCGGCCTGATATCTGCCACAGGCACGTGATGCCCGGCTTGACCGACAACCTTCGTCGCTGCCACCGGGTGTACTCCTTCACTTCGTCCGGCAGCGGAGCGCGCGGTCCGACCAGGCTCATATCCCCTTTGAGAACGTTCCAGAACTGCGGCCACTCGTCTATGGAGCTCTTGCGCAGGAAACGGCCCACCGGCGTGACCCTCGGATCATTGCGCATTTTGAACACCGGGCCATCCATCTCGTTGAGGTGTCTGATCTCCCAGAGTGCATCCTCGGCTCCGACGCGCATGCTCCGGATCTTGTACAGGACGAACTTCCGTCCGTAGAGTCCGCATCGGACCTGCCGGTAAATGACCGGCCCCTTTGACGTCAATTTCACCACCAGCCCGATGATAAGCATGAATGGAGACAGGATAACGAGCATTATAGAAGAGACGATGATGTCCACTGTCCTCTTGATCAGAAGCGACCAGGCATGTTCCGGCGAGGAGCTGAAGGTAAGAATCGGGATGTTTTCAAGGAACTCCATCGAGAGCTTGGTCACACGCGCGGGGAAGAAATCGGCGGCCACGCGGAACCGTATCCCCTGTTCCTTGCAGATTTCGAGCACAGTGTCGATGAGATCAAAGCCGTTACGGTCGCCCACGAAGATGATCTCGTCCACAATGTTGTTATCAATTATGCCGTAAAGGTCCGAAACAGACCCGAGCACGTCACTGCCGTTTTCAGAATCTCCGTTGCCGTCGACCGTTATGTACCCGAGCACATGAAGACCCCACTCCGAGTACCTGGAAATCAGATCTCCCATGCTTCTGGCTTTCTCCGACGTCCCGATAATCAGAATGTTCCGGACATCCTGCAGGGCGGACGGGCGATTCTTTCTCAGCTTCAGCCTCAGATGCAACAGCAACCTGACCGCCCCGAGCGCGATTGCCTGGTAGGCTGCGAATGCTGTGATCAGGAGCCGGCTGAGATCGAGTTTCAGCACAAAGGAAAGGAAGCCCAAAAAGAGCCACAACAGGATAGAACTTTCTACGACGATTCTTACCTTCTTCCCTCCCGAGCGCCGCATCGAAATTCGATACAGCCCGAGAGAAGAGGCCGCCATCGCCCAGAAACAGATCGAAAGGCCTATGATCCAGAAGTATTCATGCAGCGGAAGCAGCTCGGGGTTCAGGAAACGATTCAAATCCCACGGGAGCATCGCGGCAACGTAGCTGCGGCTCCAGGCGGCAAGCGGGAAAACGGCCAGTGAAACCGCGACATCGATGGCAAACTGAAGTCGGTTTTGAAGCTTCGCGTGTTCTCGAAACATCGATCATCTCTCTCAGGAACGCGCGCCGATTATACAACAGCAATCTTCACAGATCACTCAGTCAGTGTCTCTGACGGTAAACTGGCTGACGAGATCGTGCACTTCCATAATTCCTTTCAAATGGAATGCCTCGCCGGCCCGTTTCCCTATAAGCGTGCCGTAGTAAGAATGAACGGTTTCGACGTTCGCCAGAAACTCCGGATGACTGAGCCTTGTCATCGGCTCAGTGCTGGAAGGGTTGTACAGCTGCGAGCGGTACGCCTGGATGGCTGCATTGCGCCGCTCAACGAAGTCGGAGACGTCGACTATGAAAGTGGGGACTATATAAGATGGAACTTTGAAATAAAGAATCGTTGGAGGACGGTAGCGGCGCTGCCCGGTGTCGATCTTCGCCAGCCCGGAGTGATGCACCGCCTCGGTCACCAGCCGGGACGTGTTGACGTGGTCCGGATGCCTGTCATCCCAATAGTGCGTCAGCACAATCGGAGGACGATACTTGCGGAGTATCTTTATGATTTTAAGCCTCGCCTCAGGTGTCACGGTCATTTCGCCGTCCGAAAAGCCGAGGTTTTCGCGCACCTGCACCTTCAATATCTCTGCTGCTCTCCCGGCTTCTTCCCTGCGAGTTTCAGGATTTCCCCGTGTTCCCAGTTCCCCGCGCGACATATCGACAATTCCCGTCGAATAACCGAGGCTCGCCATTTTCGCAAGCGTTCCGCCGGCAAACAGTTCGACGTCGTCAGGGTGCGCACCGAAAGCAATAATATCCAGACGCATGTCTCAATCCAGATAGATCAGTTGATGTTCAAGGCCAAAAACATCCAGTTCATCATACACAAGACGGTATGCGGCGGTTGAGTACTTCAGCGGAAGCTGAATCCCGGCCAGCTCGCGTTCCTGCAGATTCCCGTTCGGCGCAAGGAAGTTGCAGGCTTTGCGAATGCGTCTGACCGCCGTCTCCATTCTGGCGGTCACCGACGCCTCAACCCGCTTCTCCATCTTAGACAACTGATACGCGATTCTCTCTTGGCAGGAATCTGCCGCCTTCAACACCCTTGTCTCGCCGGCCATACGCGCCTTCAGTTCGTCCATGGTCTTTTCCGTCTGCGCTCTCAGGCGTGCAAACCTTTCGGGGATTCCGGGCGGCAGCGACTCCCTGACATTTCCGACCGCCTCGCCCTCGCCTGCATAAAGCTGAATGAGATCAAGATTGTACTTCTCGAGAGTCTGGCGGCTCCGGGAATCGATGATGGTGGCGCCCGCCTGCGGCCAGAGGAGCGGCCCGGATGCCGCAGCAAAGTCGTACACGTCCACAATCGACACCAGAACAGGCAGCAGGGCATCGCGGACTGGCCCGGAGCCGGACGCATTGCCGATGGCGCGCTGAAGTTCAGGATCGGACGGGTTCAGTACTATCAGCCCCCATTCGCCCAGAAACGCTTCGAGGAGTCTCCCCGATGCTTCGGCCAGTGAAGCGCCGCAGAATTCTCTCTCCAGCAGCGCCAGGGTATCCGGGTCGAACTTCCCCTCGCCGATTCCTTCTATTTCGCTGATAAGCGCGGCGGTCCCGTCCTGAGGCACTTCAAGCCTGCGGAGTTCACCTGCGCCGTCCGCCAGTGTCACCGACCAGGCCGGAAATCCCGGGCGTTCCGGGACCATCCATCCGACTGGAATAGTCGTCACCGACCGTGCGGCAAGTTCTTCACAGACCTTTGCAGCCGTCAGACACTTCAGGAACTGAAAGAGAGGGCCGCCAAACAGGCCGGCCCGGATGTCTGCCGCTACGACCACCGTTCCTGGGCGGCCGAAGCGCTCGATATTTTCTCCGGTCTTCGCCGACGGAACGCCCCTTTTTTCATACAGATCGACCAGATAGCCGCGCAGTTCCTCGCTCCCCGCCGCCGTTTTTATGTCCCGGACGGCAGAGAAGAAGAAACCGGCGGCATCGGGAGAACGCCTTGACTCGAGGAACTCGACCCACTTCTGCGGCATACCGGGGAGTCTGTCGATGCTCACGTTTGCGCTCTTATCTGTCATCTTGTTTCCCCGGGAGGGATGATGTTCAGTTCCCGACGGTCTCCTCCCGCATCTACGATCCGGATTACCGTCGCACCTGCAAACCCGCCGGCCAGACGCTCGCTCCACTCAATAACCGTAACGCCCTCTCTTCCGACGAAGTCGTCAATCCCTGTCGAGTATAGATCACGCTCTCCTTCGAGACGGTACAGGTCGACATGATAGATGGGACAACGGGCCTGATAGACATTCACCAGGGTGTAGGACGGACTGCTGACAAGGCTGAGATCCTCGAGCCCCAGACCTTCTGCGATCCCACGGGTCAGGGTCGTCTTGCCGCTGCCGAGGTCGCCATAGAGGAGAACGACTGCCGGAATGAAAAGGGACTGAGCGACTTCAACGCCGATTTTCCGGGTCTCCTCCGGAGAGCTGCTTATGTACCGCTTTCCGCCGATCCGGGCCTGCCTCTTCTTCGTCTTCATTCCTGTGAGACTCTTCTGAAGGCTTCAGGAAGGAAGGTCAGGATATCGGTCGCAATCAGGGAATCCACACCCTCTTTTTCGGCCGCCACGTCTCCTGCAAGACCGTGCAGATGGACGGCAGAAGAAAGGAAATGCAGCAGGCTTCTCGAATCCTGCTTCTTCCATGCGGCGACAAAACGGCCTACCATCCCGGACAGAATGTCCCCCGTTCCGCCGCTCGCCATCCCGGGATTTCCGGTGTTGTTTATGAAAACGTCGCCCTCCGGTCCCGCAACGACGGTCTGGAATCCTTTGAAAACAACGAAGCAGCCGAACCGGGCGGCGCATTCTCTGGCATTATCGATCCTGCTTTCCTGAACCTGGGAAGTATTCTTCCCTGTAAGCCGTGCCATTTCCCCCGGATGAGGAGTGATAACGACGGGCTGTCCCAACTCATTCACCAGCGGCTCAGCTGGAGGGACGAATGCGTTGATGCCGTCGGCGTCGAGAACTACCGGAACTGGAGAACGATGCACGAGTTCCCATACGAGGCGCTTCGTTGACTCGTTTGTGGTCAGGCCGGGACCCAAAACCAGGGCATCTGCCTGCCGGAGTTGTTCCAGGAGTCTCTCGGCGCCCGCCCTTGTCGAAGTCCCTTCATCTGTCTCGGGGAGGGGTTCTGTCATGAGTTCAGGGAACCGGCCCGAGACGTTCTGCTGAAGGCTTTGGGGCAGCCACAGGGTCACAAGGCCCGCACCGGCTCGCAGTGCCGCAAGCCCGGTCATCAGCGCCGCCCCGCCTTTACCCCGTGATCCTGCAACGACATAGACATGCCCGAAGGAACCCTTGTGGCTGTCCCTGTCACGTACAGGAACGGTAGACCGCACCAGTGCAGAATCAATCAGGTTCAGCCGGTACTCCGGATTGTCAAGCAGCTCTGAAGGCGACCCGATTTGCGCCAAAACCACTCTCCCGGCCAGATCGGCTGCCGGCGGCATGATCTGGGCAAGCTTCAGAGCAGTGAAAGTCACCGTCAATTGTGCCTTTACGGCCGGGCCGGGAATCAGGGGAGAATCGGCCACGAGGCCTGAAGGAATATCGACGGCGACCACATAAGAGCGTCGTGAGCACTTGTTGATCCAATTGACAACCTGACCGAACCCCGGTCCGATCGGCTTTGACAGACCCGTCCCGAACAAAGCGTCAACGATGATGTCAGGAGGAATCCCTTCCGCGAGGAACGACTTGGAAGACGCAGGAACCGGCAGTATCGATATCGGGATTTTCATTGCGGAAGCGATCTTGAAATTGGTCAGGGCGTCTCCCTTAAGCCTCTCCGGTTCAGCAAAAAGGACAACGGAAGGACGGGCATTCCGCAGCGCGAGATGCCGAGCCACGACAAATCCGTCTCCGCCGTTATTCCCCGGGCCGCACAGGATCGAGATGCTCTTGTTCTGCAATCCGGGGCAGGACCTTTCTATCTCGTCGGCCACAGATCGACCTGCGTTCTCCATCAAGAGGATGGAAGGCACGAGGTACCTCTCGGTTGTAAGGCTGTCGACTTCCGCCATCTGTCTTGCGTTCAGTATCTTCATCTCGGCCTCGCTATGGTTGACACCCTTCTTCGGAGAAGCCTAATATCATGAAAGTGAAACATCCGGAGGTCAGATACATCTAAGCCTTTGGGAAAAAACGTCGGCCGGCTTCGATTTTCATATCAAAATCGTAAGCATAGCGAGGCTCGCCGAAGAATACAATCACTCCCGTTTTGGAGGATCTATGAAGGGACTGTCTGCGAAATTACTCATCATGGCGCTGGCAACGACTCTTGCGGCGTTACCGGTGTATGCCGACAGGAAACATGGGGATGTCGAGAACATCGGCAATCGCAGCGTCTCGGGGCGGGTCTTCGGTATCTTCCCCAACTTTGTCTCTCTCGAAAAAGAGGTGGAGCTCGGGGCTCAGATAGCGTCGGAGTTCGAGCAGACGGCCAAGCTGGTGGAAGATCCGGTCGTCACCGAGTACGTAGACCGTGTCGGCCAGAACATCGTAAAGCACTCCGATGCCAAAGTTCCCTTTCACATCAAGGTCGTCGATTCGGATGAAGTGAATGCGTTTGCGTTTCCTGGCGGCTATTTCTATGTAAACAAAGGCCTCATTCTGGCTGCCGACAATGAAGCCGAGCTGGCCGGAGTGATGGCGCACGAAATCTCCCACGTCACCGCACGACATGCCACGATGCGCATGTCCAAAGCGCAGTACCTGCAGATTGCAGCCATCCCCGCCCTGTTTGTCGGTGGTTATCTGGCCCAGATGGGGATTCAGAACGCGCTCGGGTTGGGAATCAATCTGGAACTGATGGGCATCACGCGGGAATCCGAGAGGGAGGCGGATCAGCTGGGCATTCAGTATCTGTGGAATACAGGGTACGACCCGAACGCTTTTGTTTCCTTCTTTGAAAAATTGCAGGAACAGGAAAAGAGCAAGCCCGGCCGTCTGGCCGGATGGTTCCGCACCCATCCGTCGACAGACGACCGTATCGTCGCTTCGATGAACGAGCAGAGATACCTGTCTGAAAAGGAGTACTACATAGTCAATACCTCCGAGTTCGAGAGCGTGAAGGCGCGACTGCAGTCGATCGACAACGCCCAGAAGTCGGAAGATGCGGATCTGGCGAAACAGCAGAAGCGGCCCACACTTAAGCGCAGAACTGAAGGGGGCGGGGGTCAGGATCCGGGCGACACCGGCGATGTCGATGTCGAAGAAGATGAACCGAAGAAGCGTCCGACGCTTAAACGCCCCGGCGATCCGGATTCGGAACCATAGCCTGCTTTTCAGCTTCGGAATCAACCAGGGCTGTGGGGGCGCGAAAGACGCGTCCCCACAGCCCTGGGCTGACGTCCGGCAGCCCCACCAATCGATCCGCCGTGATTTTCCACACGCCCTGAATTCCGCTCTATAGTACAATCCTCAGCTTCTTGAAACAGTTTACAACCGTTCTTCGTATTGAATAGTGTTTCACGCAGCTCGCTGTTTCTCACATCAAGGAGTAGGGTATGAATTCACGTTCTTCTCTGCCTCGTTGGACCATGTTGGTCCTCGGCACATTGAGTCTGGTTTTCCTGTCCATCGGGGTCTCCTCCCCACTTGCCGCGCAAGAAGGCGCCTCTCTCACAGACGACGGCTTGCCACCTCTCCCGCAAAGCCCGATTGAACGAGCTCAGAAGGACGGAACGGCTCTTTCGCTTTCGCTGAAGGAACTCACCAAGCTGGCCCTGCAGAATAACCTCGACATCGCCATCCAGGACACAAACGAGGAGCTCTCCCAGCTCAAGATTTTGCAGAGCTATGGCAGCTACGATCCCACCCTGAGGATTTCGCTCGGTACGACCTCAACAAAGAGCGCCAACATCAGATCGACCGAAACAGGCGAGGACGAATATCAAAAGAACAACACGGCGCAGTGGAACTTTACCTTCACCAAACCTGTACAAACGGGTGGACAGATTCAGGCGCAATGGAACTCGAATCGTTCAGACAGCAACCTTACCCAGAATCTGTTCAATCCGCGCTATAACAGCAGAGGCAGCATCTCGTTCACTCAGCCGCTGTTGCGCAATCTTAGAATCGACAGCACACGTACGCAGATCAAGATCGCCAATCTCGATCTGAAGACTTCCGACAGCCAGTTCAAGCAGAGGGTCACCGACACCATTTCGAACATCCAGACGCAGTACTGGAACCTGGTACTGGCCATCCAGGACTACAACATCAGACGGAATTCAGTGAGACTGGCGCAGATCACACTGCGCGACAACAAGAAGAAAGTCGAGGTCGGCACCATGGCCCCCATAGAAATCACGGACGCCGAGGCGAACATGGCGCAGCGTGAAGTCGACCTGATTACGGCGGAAGAGAACATTCTCAGCCAGCAGAACGCGCTCCGGGCCCTCATCTCCAACGATAGGAATTCGGAAATCTGGAGCCAGGTGATCGTCCCCACGGACATGCCGGACTTTCAGGAATACAGTATTGATCTGAGCACTGCCATCGACACGGCATTGGCCAACCGCCCCGAACTCGAGCAGTCGGACATAAGCCTGACAAAAATTGATGTGAACCGCAGGCTGCTGGAAAACAACCGGAAATGGACGCTGGACTTCACCGTCAGCTATGGAAGCACCGGCGATGCCAGAGAGTTTCTGAAAGTCTACGACAGCCTGTTCGGTGACGGTTTCACCAACTGGAACGTAGGCTTCGATCTCCAGATTCCGCTGCGCAACCGGAGTATGGATGCGCAGATTGCCCAGCAGAAGATACAGCGGCAGCAGGAGCTGATGAGGCGGAAACAGACAGAGCAGAGCATTCAGGTGGACGTCCGCAATGCGGTCCAGCAGCTCGAAACGCGCCGCAAGCAAGTGGCGACAGCAGGGGCTTCCAAGAGGCTTTCGAAGGAAAGGCTGGAAGGCGAACAGAAACGCGTCGAGGCCGGACTCAGCCAGAACTACCTCGTCCTGGAACGGCAGCAGCAGCTGGCACAGGCCGAGCTGGCCGAGATGCAGGCCATCATCAACTACAAGAGGGCCGTCATCAACCTGCAGAAGGCGATGTACACCCTGCTTGAAGCAAACGACTTCGAGATCGCCAAGGAGAGTTCCAGCAACATCCCCGACCTGAAGTGAATTCCGGACGACCGACGTCGAACTGTCCGTAGTCTTCGGGACGACGTAGGAAAACCAACGGAGGACGCGTCCCTAAACATCGGGACGCGTTCGCACACCGGTTCCAGACGGAATGGTCGACCGTCCGTGATACCGATCCGAAACGTTCTTTCGCGCCGCGATAACGTGAACCACTGCCCCGGGCTGCAATTATTTTTGACCCCGCAAAATCAAATACTCTAGAATAGCCCGATGCAGATAGAATCGTTTCTCTACGGGCTTTTCGGACTCATAATCGGCAGTTTTCTTAATGTTTGCATCTACCGCATCCCCCGGCGGAAATCAATCGCCTTCCCCGGCTCCAGCTGCCCCGGGTGCGGCAAACCGATTCGCTTTTATGACAACATCCCGGTGCTTTCCTACCTGCTCCTGCGCGGCAAGTGCCGCGCTTGCGGCACAAGCATTTCCGTCCGGTATCCGCTGGTAGAACTCCTCACCGGACTGGTTTTCTTTGTCTGCTGGCAAAGCTGGGGTCTTTCGTCTGCGACATTCGTCAATTCACTTTTCCTGGCAATTGTCATTACCCTGTCATTCATCGACTCCCATCACCAGATCCTGCCTAACGTGATCACACTGCCGGGACTGGCGGCAGGCATCCTGCTGAGCCCGCTTCAGCTGTTTTCGTTCTACTCCGACGGCGTTACCGCCAGGATCGCGTCTGCGCTGTCGCCCGGCAATCCGTTTGCCGCCCTTCCATGGACGGGTTCTCTCCTGGGCGCCCTTATCGGAGGCGGAAGTCTTCTCCTGGTGGGAGTGGGTTACCTCAGGCTGCGAAAGAGACAGGGGCTTGGGATGGGAGACGTGAAAATGATGGCTATGGTCGGCGCATTCCTTGGCTGGCCGCTTGCACTCCTGACGATTTTTGCCGGATCTGTCCTGGGAACAATCGTCGGAATCTTCATGATCGTTTTCCGTCAGAGCAACCTTCAGACAAAGCTGCCTTTCGGAGTCTTCCTGGGAATAGCCTCTGCACTTATGCTCTTCTACGGCCTACCGTTCCTTTCCTGGTACCTCGGATCGTTCCGGATCTGATTGCCTTGTCTTCCGGCATTTCCTTGGCTCAAAAACGGGGAGGGGCAATTACATATGCATGAGCAGAACACAGGCAGGCTTCAGCCTTACGGAACTTGTCATCGTGACGGCCTGCACAGCTACGCTGCTTTGCGCCGCCGTCCCGAATATCCACCATCTGAACAAGGCATGGCTGCTCTGGGGAGAGGTGAGGTCGCTCGAACAATCATTGCAGTGGGGGAAAATGCACGCGATCTCGGCCAACACTCCGATGCTCTTCGAGGTCGATACCGAGCAGCAACGCTATTGCTGGACTGATCCCGTAACCGGTCGCTCCTACCTGGAGTCGGAGCGACGGCTTGCCCGCGGCGTCGAAATCACCTCCTGCCCGAAGCGTCCGCTCCGCTTTTACCAGCATGGGAACGCGGCGCCCGCCGGCACCTACAGGATAGAAGGGATGGCAGGTTCGTACTCCGTGATCGTCAGCCCGGGAGGCAGAATCCGGATCCAGAAGAACTCCTGACGTTATCGTGTCAGCTCGATCAGTCTCTCGAGGCAGGACAGAGCTCTTCCGGAGGCGATTGATTCCCTTGCGAGCTGGATCCCCTCGCGAAGCCCGGAAGCTTTGCCGCCCACTACGAGTCCGGCGGCCGCATTCAGAAGAACGACATTCTGCCGGGGTCCGCCGCGATTGGAGAGAATTTCGTGAATAATGACCGCGTTCTCTTTGGCGTCGCCTCCCTGAATCGCGCTGATCGGAGCGCGGGCGATACCGAAATCCTCCGGGGTCACGTAGTAGGTCCTGACTTCTCCGTCGCGCACTTCGGAAATCTTGCTCTCTCCCGTAATCGTGATCTCGTCGAGTCCGTCGGAGCCGTGAACTACAAACGCGCGCTCAGTTCCGAGTTCGCACAGGACCTGCGCCATCACTTCCGTCAGATCTTCGTTGTACACGCCGAGAACCTGGGCGGTCGCCCGGGCGGGATTACAGATAGGGCCGAGCAGATTGAATACGGTCCGGATCTTCATTTCACGACGGGCGAGAACCACAAAACGCATCGCGTCATGCAGCAGGGGGGCGTAAAGAAAACCGATCCCGACCTCGTCTATGCATCGGGCGACGGCATCCGCCGGAATGTCGATCCTGATTCCGAGGGCCTCCACTACGTCGGCGCTTCCGCAGAGGCTGGAGACGCTCCGGTTTCCGTGTTTTGCAACCCTTACTCCGGCGCCCGCCACCACGAAAGCGGTCGCGGTAGAAATGTTGAAGGTGCCGGTTGCATCCCCGCCGGTTCCGCAGGTGTCCACCAGCATCTCCCTGTCCGTGCCCGAGAACGATGCATTAACCGCGGACCTGGGACGCACGGGCGACGCTTTCTCGCGAATCACCTTCGCAAAACCGATCAGTTCATCGACCGTCTCGGCCTTCATCCGCAGTGCCGTCAAAAAGGAAGCGATCTGCGCATCCGTCGCCTTGCCGGTCATGATTTCGTTCATGATCGATTCGGCTTCGGAAAGGCTGAGATGCTGCCCCTCAACGACTCTCTTGATTCCGTCAACGATATGCATTTCGCGAGTATATCCGGATCGGGAACAAGAAACCAGTTTCATTGCGCAACTCGCGTCTCAAGAATCCGGCGTTAATGCCGATGAGATAAAGGGGTGTTATGGCTATGCAGTGCAGGGACTGTTTCAACGAATCGGAGGGATTCGGCCTTATCGAAATCAGCGTCGCTCTCTTTCTGCTGGCTTTCGGGCTCCTGGCCGCCGGACAGATGCTGTTCGTTGCGACAGCATCGAATTCCCTCGCCCGCTCCATTGGGACCGCAGCCCTTGAGGGGCAGTCCAGAATGGAGTCCCTTGCTGCGTCTTACCGGCACGATCCGGCTGTGGCGGATCTTTCGCCCGGGAACCACGGCCCGTTTTATACGCAGGTGGAGAATCCGAACAACCGAACCGTGCTCAACCGATACGAAACAGTCTGGAGCGTCAGCGTCATCCCGGACCCGAGGCCGGGCAAGCTGATGGACACGAAGCTCGTGACGGTCACAGTCACTCCGGCACTGGCTGACGGTGTGCACAACCGAAAGCCTCTGTTGAACAAATCTTTCAGTCTTACAACCGTTCTCAGTCCGGCGGCAGAATGAAGAACTCACTGGATGCTTCAGACGAAGCGGGATTCACCCTTGCGGAACTGATGATATCGATGCTGATATTTCTTGTCCTGTCCTCCGGCGTGTTTGCTCTCATCATCGAGATGGAACGTGCCGCGGGCTATCAGGCCGAGGTACAGGCAGTGCTCAACAATTCCCGACTCGCAATTCAGACAGTCGGCCGCCTTTTGCGGCAGGCCGGGAACGATCCGGGGAACAGCGGCCTGGCGGGCATCACGATAGTCAGCCCATCCGAATTGCGCGTCCGCGCGGACATTACCGGGTCGGCAGGAGCAGGCAATCCGGACAAAGGAGATCCGGATGGAGACACCGTCGATTCGGGAGAAGATGTCACGATCAGGTACAACAGCGCCGGCAGGTCTCTGGAACTTGTCCCCGATGGAGGCCCCGCCCAGATAGTGGCCCTGGATATCTCGGATGTGAGATTCGACTACTACGACTCCAGTGGAAGCACGACGTCCAACAGTGCCGACGTGCGCAGGATCGGGGTTTCCGTTTCGGGTTCGGCAACGACTCCTGATCCCCGCTCGCGCCAGGTCTTTGCCGTCACCCTCTCGAGCGAGTTCCATGTCCAGAACCAGTGGGCTGGTTTATGATCTATGTACTTATGCACTAAAGAAAAGCAACGAGGTGGCAAAATGCGAAAGTGCGCTGCAGTATTGGTGATGATGTTGCTGCCGGCGATCGCCGTATATTCGCAATCGCTGGCGGATCTTGCAAACAAGGAGAGGGAGAGGCGGCAGGCAATCAGCAACGACAAGGTGATTACACCCGACGAGGTGGCGAAGTTCAGTACCGGTCCATCGAAATCGGAGCCTGACGCGGAACCTGAAGAGCCGGCATCGAAGGAAGAATCCGGTGTGGCCGCCGTCGAGCCCGTCGACTTTCAGGGGAGAACGGAAAGCTACTGGCGCAAAACGATGGCCGACGCCCGGAAGAAAGTGGAGGATCTCGAAAGGGAGGCGAATGTCATCACCCTGCGGATTTCCGACCTGCAGAACAAGTTCTACAGTGAAGACAATGGATTCGCCCGCGAGGGAATACAGAGGGAACTACAGAAGAGCTACTACGAACAGGACAAGAACAAGGAAGAGCTGGCAAAAGCAAAAGAAGCGCTCCGGGACCTCCAGAACGAAGCGCGCAAGAGCGGGGCGCTTCCCGGATGGATCGAGTGAGCGTCGGAACTATGCTGCATTGGCCGTCAGGAGCACCGCCACTCCCCCGGTCAGCAGGAGGCATTCCACATCAGTGAAACCGGCGCTTTCGACCCGTTTCTTCAATTGATCCGCGGCAGGAAAGGTCTGGACGCTCGAGGGGAGATACCGGTACGGGCCGTTGACTCCCGATATCAACTTTCCTATTCCTGGAAGCAGGTGCAGGAAATATCCCCTGTAAAGGCGGGAGACAAGCGGTCCGCCGGGCATCCCGAATTCCAGAAATCCCATCACACCACGGGGACGGAGCACGCGACGCATCTCCCTGAGACCGCCGTCGATATCAGCCAGGTTTCTCAACACAAACGCGGAGACGACTATATCGAACGTCCCGTCTGCAAACGGAAGGGCAAGGGCATCGCCCTCGAGCAGCAGAACAGACCTGCGGCTCTTCTCTCTCACCTTCCGCATGGCCAGCTGGAGCATGGGATGGCAGAAGTCGCATCCGACCACCGGACCCAGTCTCGAAAATGAAAGCGACAGGTCGCCGGTACCGCATCCTACATCAAGGATGCGTGGAACAGGCGACGGAATCCTTCTTTCGATTTCCCGCACGCAGGCTTCTCTCCACCTGCGGTCAAAATTCGCCGACAGAAAATGGTTCAGGAAGTCGTACCGTCTTGCTATCGAGCCAAACATATCGCGCACTCTGCGCGACTTCTCGTTCTCGTCCATGCTATGTACGTCCGGCCGTGTTGGCAGAGAGAAAACTCTTCAGGAAGCGTTTGAGAGAAACGGGATCGATCCCGCTTCGGATTTCGGCCTCGCCGGGATTGCGCAGAAGCACCATCCGGATGTCTCCCGCAAGAAATTTCTTATCGCGGGCAAGAGCACTCCACAGATCGCGTAATGAGATTCCCTGCAGCGAGGGAAGGCGGCCTGTACGATGCACAAGCTGCGCCAGCCTGTCGGCTTCTCCCGAATCCATCATGCCCAGTTCCTTTCCATACTCGAGGGCGGCGATCATTCCCCATGCGACAGCTTCTCCGTGTTTGAACCGCCTGTAGTCGGTTGCTGTTTCGAAGGCGTGGCCGATCGTATGGCCGAAATTCAGGATCGTGCGCAATCCGCCTTCTTTCTCGTCGAGCGAAACCACCTCAGCCTTGATCTTCGCTGCTTCCCCGACAATGTGCTCCATCTGCTGCGATTCACACGCCAGGATTGCGGGGAGATTCCGCTCCAGGTAGCGCAATAGCGATTTGGAACGAATGGCTGCGCTCTTGATGATTTCCTGGAGCCCTGAGACCAGTTCGCGTTTCGGCAAAGTCTTCAGGACTTCGGGATCGGTCAGCACCGCGGCGGGCTGGTGGAACGCGCCGATAAGGTTCTTCCCTTCCGCCACATTGATCCCGACCTTGCCGCCGATGGAGCTGTCCACCTGAGAAAGAAGGGTCGTCGGTGCCATGACACATGGAATTCCCCGCATGAAGGTGGCGGCGGCAAACCCCGCGATATCTCCGACAACGCCGCCGCCGAATGCGAGGACCCACGATCCGCGGTCCGCGTGCGCCCGGAACATCCCCCGGTAAATCTTCATCAGGGTTGAATGGTTTTTGTATCTCTCGCCGTCGCCTATGTGTATGACCGGCACCCGGCCGTACTCCTGCTGCAATGATCTCATCAGGGTCGAGCCGTGAAGACGCCACACTCGGGCGTTTGAGACGACAATGGGGGCCTGCGTAAACTCGAGGCTTTTCAACAGAGGGCCGGCCGTGGCAACTACCCCCTGCCCTATCATGATGGGGTATTTTCGTTCAGCGAGATCGACGTAAACCTTTTTCAAGAGATCAACTCCTCCAACAGCCGCTCCGCCAGGATCCGCGGGGCGAGGCCGCCAAAGCCCAGTTCGCGGCACAATTCGTCAGCTCCATAGAGCTGGCCTGTCTCCCAGATCTCCTTGAGAAACCCTGAAGCCTGACGGCTGCTGATCCATCCTTTTCCATACCGGGTCCTGAGATACTCCCTCAGGACGGCTTCGAGCGCCCAACCGCGCAGATAGTCGGCGGACTCGAAGGCATCCATAAAATCTCCCAGCCACGCCTGCGGATTATGGCGCAGCCCGGTTGCGGATGTCATCAGCTCTGAATAAATGTGCGGTGCATCGCTGGGCCCGTCCGCAAACAGCTTCAGCGCGAACCGAGTCTTTCCGACGCTACGGCGGACCAGGTAGATCCGGTGCAGTACCTGAAACTGAAGGAACTGCTTCGGCTCCGCAAAACGCAGCCGTGCAAGGATCTGCGGTTCGAAGACGATGTTCTCGAGGAGAAAAGCGTATCCTTCCGAAAGGGCCTTGTCTCCCCACACTCGCGTCTCCACCGGGAGAGAAGGGCTCGTCCAGGCAAAATGACAGGCGTGGCCGTACTCATGGAGCAAGGCAGCGTAGTGCCTCGAGCCTTCGCCCGACGGCATTACGATCCTGATCTCGTCCGGAATCCTTACCGGAATACAGCAGGGCCGGCTGTCTCTTCCCTTCTGTTCCAGGTCGACGGAAATGACCTCCGGTTTCTCCGGCCGGATGTTCAGTTCGGACAAGATCGTGTCGACAAACGGAAGAAGGTTTCGCGCGGGGAAGAACTCCGGACGGTCGTTCCTGGTCTGCCAGAACGCCGTATCCCAGACGCCCGCCTCCGCGCATGATATTCCGAGTGAAGTCTCCAGCGAAACACGGAAGCGCCCGGCGAATTCCTCCTCAACCAGCGAGAGCACCTCTTCGAAGCTATTCAGCAGCGTGGCATAGTCGATACCACTTATTCCTTCCCTCGCCCTTGCGTAGTTTGCAAAGCCCAGCCTCGCAGCCACAGACTGCAGCCGTTCGAAATACCTGAGCCTGATTTCTTCGGTTTCTGCCAGTGCGTCTGCCTGCAGCCCGGCGAGTTTCCGTCTCTCGTCCGCATCCGGTTCACTTCTCAACCGCGAAACAGACCGGATCGACTCGAGAGCGGCTAGTTCCTCGTTCAGGCGAGCAAGCTGCAGTTCAAAGTGCTGGTCTGTGAGAAACGCTATGATCCGTCCCCAGCTCTTACGCCGGCTTTCAAATGATTCTGCGGTGCTCTTGAGTTCGGACTCGGCTTCGCGGATGGTGTCGAGGGAGAAAAGATCGGAGTACTCGGAATATACGGGTGTCAGTTCAAGCCGATCTTTCCGGCCGGAGAAGTAGTGGTACAACTCCCGGTCCAGCTTCTGCTCGAATTCTTCCAGGCGTTTTCTGACGGTTTCTATCTGCATGCCGGGTTCCCGTTGGGAATCCCACCTCTTCTCAACGGGAGATTCCCTGGAGTGGGCTGCTGGCCGCGGCGTACATCTGCCTGGGGATACGTCCGGCCTTACTTGCTATTCTGCCGGCCTGGACCGCCAGCTTCATGGCTTCCGCCATAGCCACCGGATCCTGCGCTCCGGCGATCCCGGTGTTCATCAGCACGGCGTCGCAACCCAGTTCCATCGCGATCGCCGCATCTGAGGCCGTTCCCACTCCCGCATCCACGATGACGGGAACCGAAACACTTTCCAGAATTATCCTGATATTGGACGGATTCTGGATCCCCATCCCGGAGCCGATCGGAGCACCCAGAGGCATCACGGCTGCTGCACCCGCATCCTCCAGCTTCCTGGCCATAATGGGGTCGTCATTCGTGTACGGGAGGACCGTGAATCCCTCCTTCACAAGAGTCCTGGTGGCGGAGAGCAGAGCCTCCGTATCGGGGAAAAGAGTCTTCGGATCTCCGATGACTTCCAGTTTCACCCAGTCAGACAGCCCCGCTTCGCGGCCCATGAGCGCAGTCCTGACGGCGTCTTCCGCCGTATAGCACCCGGCAGTGTTCGGCAGCAGAGTGAACCGTTTCGTATCGACGTAGTCGAGAAGCGATTCGCTCGAGCGGTCCAGATTCACGCGCCGCACCGCGACCGTCACTATCTCGGCACCTGATTTTTCGAGCGCCTCTTTCATCAGTGGAAAGCTCAGGTATTTCCCTGTCCCCACGAGAAGACGTGAGCTGAACGAGCGCCCTCCCAGGATGAATCTGTCGTCTGATAGTGAATATGTCATTTGGAAGCTCCGAAGAGTCGAGGGCTATCCCCCTCCCACGAATTGTACGATTTCCACCCGGTCCCGATCCGATACAGGGGTGTGGTCCCAGTCTGCACGGCGGATAATCCTACGGTTAATCTCTACGGCAACGTGAGTCTCAACGATTCCGAGGAGCTTAAGCAGCTCGCTCACGTTCGAGACCGGGAGGATGGTCCGGGTTTCACCATTTATTTCAAGCGTCATGCTATTCATTCGAAGCATCATCATACGCACCGTGTTTCATGCAAATCAAGGTTTGACCCCTAAAATCTGTTGAATCCATTTTGCTTTTGTTATCCTGATACGTGATGAACGAGGAAACTGAGATCTTGCTGGGAAAGCTGCGGAACATATACTCCGAGACGACCGTCAGTCACATCCTGCGGCCGCGCAATACGGAGAGCATTCCGGATCCCGATGGTTTCGCTGCCTGTAAGAGCGGCTGTGGCGAAAGCATGAAGATCTGGCTGAGGGTCAGGAATGATACTGTCGCGCAGGCCGGCTACTGGACCGACGGCTGTGCGGCAACGATCGCCTGCGGCAGCATGGCAACCGACCTTGTTCTAGGCAGGTCGGTTAACCAGGCACTGAGCATCACGGCCGAGCATATCGCGAATGCGCTGGAGGACCTCCCCGCGGGGAATCTGCATTGCGCCGAACTGGCGGCAGAGACACTCAGGGCGGCCCTCAGGGATTGCCTTCTGACTCAGCAACAACCATGGAAAAAACTGTACCGAAGGTGAAAGGCCCCCCGATGACCTACGAACGAGAGCTCGAAAACGCTATCCGGATCGCGCGAAAAGCAGGAGAACTGGCGCTTCGCTACTACAATCTCGACACCCCGGCGGAAGAAAAAGCCGATCTATCCCCCGTAACGGCAGCGGACCGCGAAAGCGAGAAGTTGATCTGCGGCATGTTGCAGGAGGAGTTCCCCGATGACGGAATCCTGGGGGAAGAAGGAGCCGACATACCTTCCCGCTCCGGGCGCCGCTGGCTGATCGATCCGATAGACGGGACGAGGGACTTCGTCCGGCGCATCCCGTTCTGGTCCGTCCAGCTGGCGCTGCAGATCGGCGACCGGGTAGTGCTCGGGATAATCTACTGCCCGGGGACAAATGAAATGCTGCACGCAGTAGACGGTCAGGGTTGCTATCTGAACGACGCGCGCGTGTCGGCATCGGCAATATCCCGGTTGGACAAGTCAGTTCTTATGGTCAGCGGATTCAAGGCGGCATGGACATCGTGGCCGGCCGAAGGGGTCAGGCACCTGACGGAAACGTGCTGGACGGTGCGTTGTTACGGCGGATGCTATGACGTCATAATGCTCGCCCGGGGAAAAGGAGAAATCTGGCTGAGTGGAAGCGGAATGGAGTGGGATTACGCCCCGGTCCAGGTGATCGCACGCGAATGCGGCGGGCGCTTCCTCACCAGAGATGGCAACGATCGTATAGATGCAAGACACTGCATGGTGTGCGCTCCCGGAATCGAAAGCGAACTCCGCCGGGTTCTGGGAATTTGCAGGACGCCGGAAGCAGATCCTGAACCTTAAATAACCGGAGTCGAGAAGATGAGTACTATACAGCTTTACAAAGAAGATCCGAATACCTACGAACGCACAATGATTGGAACCATAACCGAAGAGCAGCTCGAATTTCTGACGGACAATCTCGAGGAAGAGTTCGAGGAAGACGAAGACTATTTTCTCAATGCCGACACCATCGACTATCTTCGGGAACAGGGGGCTGATAAGGAACTGCTGGCGCTGCTCGAGAAGGCGCTCGCGGGGAACGATGACGGAATCGACATCGCCTACGTAATAGACTGATCAACAGGCCGGGCTGTACGGGTGGGCGGTAATCTGGTGATGGAAAGCTTCCGCCCACCTACCCGGAATCGCCGTGGAACATGAGGGGCAGGTTCCCTCCCTGGTCAGCCGGTAGTCGAGAATCCGGTATCCGTAGCGTTCGACGAGCAGCTCCCGGCAGACCGGACAGTAAGTGTTTTCCCACTCCCCTACCTTGCCGGGCAGGTTTCCAGCATACACATAATTGAGCCCGTTCTGTCTTCCGGTCTCGGCCGCCTTCAGCAGATCGTCTACGGTCGTATCTTCAGGATCGACCATTTTGTAGTCCTTGTGAAATGCCGTGACGTGCCACGGGATGTCCGGCGATATGCCCGCAATAAAAGAAGTCAGATCCGAAAGCTCCTCGGGCGAATCGTTGAATCCCGGCACCAGGAGGGTGACAATTTCCAGCCAGATTCCCATCCGGTGGAGGCTCCGGATCGTATCGAGGATAGGCTGCAGGCGTCCGCCCAGTTTCCGGTAATGGCGGTCATTAAAGCTTTTCAGATCGACCTTGTATAGGTCCACCCACGGACGCAGGTACTCGAGGACTTCAGGAGTCCCATTGCCGTTGGAGACATAGCCGGTGATCAGACCCGTTTTCCTCGCCTCCTTGAAGACGGTTACTACCCACTCACTGGTAATCAGCGGCTCATTGTAGGTGCTGACGACGATCTCGGCACCCTGGGATCTTGCGATCGCAATCAACTCCTCGGCCGTTGCCTTCAAAGG
>Ga0123335_1003234_pt1 | contig 22992 bp, 16 predicted proteins | sample BiotimSIPDNA_2_FD_89707 | JGI IMG/M metagenome (GOLD analysis project Ga0123335, IMG submission 89707) | Anaerobic biogas reactor microbial communites from Washington, USA - Biogas_R2 time_0 SIP DNA | ecosystem: Engineered > Bioreactor > Anaerobic > Unclassified | place: Washington, USA...
ATGGATATCAAAGACAATGAACTGTTTGCGCTGATAACTCCGTACGGCTATGCCGCCCGGACGAAGAACATAACAGAACGTGTCATGAGGAGTATGGTCAGGGCAGATCATCGAAAAGAGTGGGACAAGCTGTTTTTTCGGGACGATTTTCAAACGCCCCTGACAAAAAAGGAAGCGGGAGACTTTGCGTTCCCGCTTGAGATGGTCCGCCTGGGGCCATCGGCTTCAAACAAGCAGCCCTGGAGACTTGTACTGTCCGGCAAAACCTGTCACTTCTACGAGTGCAGGTCATTGAAGTACGGGGGCCTTTTCTCATTTGATATACAAAGAGTAGATATGGGGATCGCAGCCGCCCACTTCGACCTTGCGGTGAAGGAGATCGGAAAAAAGGGTTTCTTTGATCTGTCGCGCAGGCCGGATACAGTGCAGCCTGAAAATTGTCAGTATATGTTCTCGTGGGTCGAAGAAAAATAGGCAACCGTTTCGGTTTTCATCCGAAGCGCTAAGGCTATGGCTGTCAGTTCCGGAATATTTCTTCCAGCGGCCTGCCGTCGGTGTGATCGAAGGGGAGCCTCAGGATCCTTGCCATAGTCGGGGCTATATCCGTCATATCGACTTCGCCGGGTATCGGTCCCTTTTCTATGCGCTCACCCGATACGATCAGAGCACAGCGATAATCCGGCTTGTCCGGATGATATCCGTGATTTGCGCGTTTCTGCCCGTGGTCGTCCGGAGCCTCTATGACCGGACCTTCAAGCTCGTCGTCAAAACAATAACCCGCCTTGGCTTCCAGCATATACCTCACAGACGGGTGGATACGCTGCTTTCTGAGGTCGGCACCGGAGTACAGCCTCTCGATCCCGTATCGATCGTCTTCCTTGCATTTTTCCAGGACAGCCAGAGCCTTTTTTTCCGCGTCCGCGTCACCCTGCCTGATATGAAGATAGGCGGAGCCGCCTGCGCTCTGCAGATAGGCCCTCCACTCAAAGGAGCCGCCCTTGTCTTCGATCAGGCCTTCTTCTTTGAACAGCTTGTTCAACCTGACCAGATATACCGTGTTGATCTGCCCGTGATCTCCCAGAACGATGAAGGTCGTATCCTTCAGTATCCCGGCCTCCCTGACAGCCGCCATGATCTCCCCTATCCGCCTGTCCATGTGCATGATTGCCTGCCCGACCTCCGGACTGTCCGTTCCGAAGCGGTGCTTCGCGTCGTCAAGTTCGATAAAGTGCAGCATAAGAAGCCCGGGTTTTCTTCGCCTGATCGTATCCGAGGCGCACCTTGAAGTAAAGTCGTCCAGATAAGGCTGCTGCGTTCCCTTTCGATACTTCCCGAATCTCATCTCCATTCCCAACGTGAAGAGAGGGCTGCCGTTTTTCAGCACTTTTAGCGCCTGGTTCTCCTTCCTGACAGCCTTGATCTCGGGGATATTGTACTTTATTGCGGCTTTGCCTGTGACGGGCCACAAGATCGCCGCCGTCTTCATTCCGGATTTTCCGGCCGCGTCATATATGGTCGGAACTTTGACGTCCCTTCTGAACCAGAACCAGTTCTGGTCCTCTTCCGGGATAAAAGGCTGGAGCGGGTTGTTATGCAGAACACCGTGCTTATCGGCATTAACGCCCGTCACCATTGTAGTATGCGCTACGTAAGTCAAAGTCGGGTAGACACTCTTAAGCTTTGTGGTATAGGCTCCGTTATTTATCAGTTCCGCAAGATTGGGAAGCCGGCTCGCCGCTTCCCAATTGTCTTCGGAAAAGGCATCGTATGAGATCACCACCAGGTGCTCGGTTCCGTTTTCCGTCTTCTTCAAAGCCTCAACCCCCATTTTCGCTCTGCTCCCGCTCTTCTTTCGGGAGGGTCAGGAAAATGGCCAGCCCTATGACAAACAGCGGTATTATCGCAAAAATACTGAATTTCGCGTTGCCGGTCAGAGACGAAGTCAACGACATCATAAACGGCCCGACGATCGCCGCAAATTTCCCGAAAATATTGTAGAATCCGAAAAACTCGTTTGAATTCTCTTTCGGGATCAATCTTGCGAAATACGACCGGCTGAGAGCCTGTATGCCGCCCTGAGCCGAACCGATCAGCGCGCCCAATATGAATATATGCCAGACCGATGATATAAAATACGCGGCGATGCAGGAGATAACGTAGGTAACAATGCCCGCGATGATCATTGTCCTCGTGGAATATTTTTTCGCCAGATTCCCGTATATGATCGCACACGGAAAAGCGATAATCTGTATGACGAGCAATATACCGAGCAGAGTAAATGTATCGAGGGCGTCGCTTCCCAAAACCGAAGTCGCGTAAGGGACCACCATCTTGATTATCGTGTCGACGCCGTCTATGTAGAAAAAGTAAGCTATTAGGAAGACAAAGACCAGCTTGTGGCGCCTGATATTCCGAAACGTGTCGGCAAGCCTTTTGAAGCTGTTGAAAATGATGCGCGGCTCCGGCTCGATATAGTGCCTCTGCCTGACGTACTTTATCATCGGCACTGTCAGTGCTCCCCACCATACGGCCGTTATTATGAATCCGATCTGGTATCCCGCAGCATTGTCCATTCCCATCAGAAAGATTATCAGGAGGCTTATTCCGAACGGGATAACGCTTGAAATATAACCGAAGGCAAACCCCCGCGTGGAAACTTTGTCCATCCTCTCGTCGCTCGTTACGTCGACCAGGAAGGAATCGTAGAATATGTTCGATCCCGCAAAACCGATGGCAGACAACACAAAAAGAAGGATCAGCAGCTGCCATCTTCCGCTGTCCGGCGATATAAACGCCAGCGCGGCCGTCGAAAGTATCCCTATGAGCGCAAAAAACACGAAGAACCTTTTTTTACGGTCTTTGTAGTCCGCGATCGTACCCAGTATCGGGCTGAGAACTGCAACGAGAATACTGGCCAGCGAACTGAAATACCCCAGGTCCATGCTGCTGCTGACGCCTTTAAACATACCGAACACGATAGGCAGCAGGGCCGTAGTTACAGCCATGGAATACGCTGAGTTGCCGCAGTCATACATTATCCACGATTTTTCTTCTTTGCTCAGCTTCAAAAAATACTCCCCCTCACACTGAAAAATATCGCAAGAAAACGCCATGCCGTTTACCGGGGAGAACGGACGGGCAACCTCACGCAAATAACGCACAAAGGCGGTTCTTTCGTGTTATCCGACAAGCAGTCTTGTCACACGGAAGAACCGCCATACTGCGATCTATTGCTCGTCCAGGCTGTGCAGGGGCTTGAAATCGGGTGAATTGCTCAACACACGAAAATGTGAGATCCTGATACGGCTGAATTTACCCTTCTCATCAAAATCATATACACAGAACTGATTTACAGCTATATACTCGCCGCGTTTCATAAGCGAACCGTGAAACTGCGTATCGTTGATGCAATGAAACTCTGTGTGAAACTCAACGATCATATTTTTCTCGTCGCTCAGAAAAATACCCAGGTCGAGAAATTCTTTGAAGTTTTTATGGAGGGCCTTGTAGTTTTCAATGAACTCCGCAGGCCCGTGAAGCACCTTCGGTGTCTGTGGGCCGAGCCTGAAATCGTCCGCATATTCGATCGTGCAATCCGGATTAAAGTAGGAGACGACTTTATCGTATTGCCTGGTGTTAAAGTACCCCTCGTAGACCAGAAACTCCTCACGCGTCATGATCGGTTTTCCCATTTGTATCCTCCTTGCGTTATTTCACTCTCCCGCGCCGCGATGTTCCCCGCGGCTGTCCGGACAGCGAATCACTCCGTCAGCTTTCGTACTGTGTTTTTGAGCCGTCCCTGGCCTTCCACGGGGAATCGTGCGTCCCGTCAAGATTCATGACAATAAAGCCATATGGCTTATCGACCCAGCGGGTTGTCTGCGGCAGGTGGGAGAATCCTTTAGGTTGTATATAGACGGTCGGCTCCGTGCAGGCGTACCGCTCGTCCTCTTCCCCCATTGCTATCTCTATGCAGGCGCCGATCTCGTGCGGAGTGTCGGCGTCCAGCCCTACGTGCACCAGGATCTCCTCTTCCGGATGGCTGTGCGACTCTCCGCCGCGATGCCAGACACCGGGATGACTGTAGTGGCCCCACAGAAAGTTAAGGTTGAAGTTCATCAGGTCGTCTCCGTAGAGCCAGACCAGACTGTCGGCATTTCCCGGCCCCATCTTGCCTGGCCCCACTCTCTCCTGGGGATGCGATATGCCGCGCTCATCGAGTACGAAGCTGTATCCCATGCCGCTCCCGTCGTTTTTCCTGGTGCTGTCCGACCTCTTGTTCGCAAAGATATGCGCGTAGTCCTTGTATTTGTTTCCCGGGACAGGCGGTTTAAGGTCTTTCTCCGGTATATGTGCGGCGCTGTAAACCGGATCCAGCGATAACACGAAGTGTGCGAACGGGCGCCTGACGTTCTTTACCTTCACAGGTCCGTGCGGCGTCCCTTTCGGAACACATACGACATATGCCTGATCAAACGAACAGATCTCGCGCTCTTCGCCTATCTCCAGCTCTACATCGGCGCCGAGGTTCAGGATATCGTCAGTGTCCGTGGACGCAAAGACGAGGACTTCGTCATACGGGTGGACGACCATTCCTTCCATTGGGTGGAATACGCAGGGTTCTTTGACAAACATGAACGCGAAGCACCCGTTGAACCCCTCCATATCCTTTTTGCCCTCCATCCAGAAGACTTTCTCAAAAGGATAGAGTCCTGCGGGCGGCGCCGTCCAGTTCAGCTTCTTAACAAGATGGCTGTGCAGCTGCGATTTCATATTCAAGCCTCCATTGATATTCAGATGGACTATTGCCGGGCGGAAGCATTTGCCACGATCTCAGTATCTTCCGATATCGCGCGTTATGTAGTACGCCGCCTTTGTCGCCTCGGTGATATTCGCCGGTGTGAGACAGTCTCCTATCTGGTAGAACTCGGGAGCGTAGCAGCGCAGACTGTCCGCTTCCTCCCTGAGAGGCCTTTGTCCGACAGCGTAAATGATCGTGTCCGCCTCGATGAACGTCTGCTCCGGCTCATCCGTATCGGACTTGCAGATTTTTTCGCACAGGACCCCTTTTTCCGTCAGTTCAAGGGCTCTCGTGCCGAGATGCACGTCTATGCCAAGCCTCTCTATCTCCAGTCTGATGGACAGGCCCTGCAGCCTGTTGCCGCCGTCGTTGAGTTCGGGAAGCATCTCGACAACCGTAACCTTTCTGTCCATCATGGCGAGATAGATGCCCAGTTCGGTCCCCACAAGACCGCCTCCGAGGATGACGACCCTTTTTCCGGCCTTTTCCGGGTCATAATAGATCTCTTCCGCGCTGAAAACGTTATCCCCGTCGATACCGGCGATCTTCGGCTTAACGGGGCGCGCGCCCAAAGCCGCGATAATTACGTCGGGCGAGATCTCCGCCGCCACCTCGGGCGTGACCTCCGTGTTAAGGCGGACATCTATCGAGGTCCTGGAGACAGCCGCTGCCTGGCGTTCAAGGTATTCCGCAAGATGTTTCTTGAAAGGAACGTTATCCTCACACCTGAGAGCGCCGCCGAGAGCGCCTGTCTTTTCGCACAGCACGACCTCATGCCCGTGTTCCGCGGCTGTCAAAGCTGCCTGCATACCGCCGATGCCGCCGCCCGCGACCAGGATCTTCTTCTTAAATTTGGTCTGTACGGGCCACTTGTTCTCAAACTCATGGCCTATCTCCGGGTTGATGGCGCACAGGTACTGCCCTCTCGTCATAAGGCTTGAAAAACAGGCCAGGCACCGCATGCATTTGTTGATCTCGTTCTCCCTGCCGGTGCGGGCTTTGAGAGGAAGGTCGGGGTCGGCAAAAAGAGCGCGGGCGAGTTCGACTACGTCGGCCTTTCCCGAGGCGATTATTTCTTCCATCATGCCGGGGTCGCTGAGGGCACCCACGGTCGCGACAGCGGATTTCTTTATATGCTTTTTAACCTCTGCCGCATATTTCACGTTTACTCCGTCAGGCAAAAACATGCTCGGGTGCGTCACCGTGAAAACTTCCCAGACCTCGTGATCCCCCGCCGAGACGTGAATGAGGTCCGCGTGGCCGTCGAGCTGTTTTGCGATTGCGATACCCTCGTCAATGTCGTAGCCGCCCTGATGGCACTCGGAACCGCTGATACGTATCTCGATCGGGAATCCCGGACCGACAGCTTTGCGGATAGCGTCCAGGATCGCCACAGGCAATCTGCAGCGGTTCTCCACACTGCCTCCCCATCTGTCCGTACGTTTATTGTGTATCGGCGAGACGAATTGAGATATCAGCCAGCCGTGACCGCCGTGCACCGTCACCATGCCGAACCCGCAGCTTTTTGCCCAGGCCGCGGCATCCGCAAACTTTTTAATGGTCTTTTCTATTATTTCCTCGGTCATCGGGAGTATCAGGTTGCCGGAATCATCAACTTGTTCGACCACGCCGTACACCTGGTTGCCATCCTGCTGGGAGCCCTTCGAGTGGCTGCCGCCGTGCTGAAGCTCGATGGACGCTATAGCGCCGTGGCGGCTGATCGCCGACGAGAGGAGGTTCAGCGCCGGACGGGAGCGCGGATTGTCCAGCGGCACGTGGCTGCTGAACGTCCTGCCGTTCACGGAATCGACAGAGCAATCTCCGATACAGACCGAGGCGGCTCCCCCCACAGCTTTTCTCTCATAATAAGCTATTGTTTCCGACAACGGGAAGCCTTCCGACGAAAGATAATGAGGACCTGTCGGCGAACCGAAGATCCTGTTTCTGAAAACAGTGTTGCCGAGTGTAATGGGGGAAAAGAGATTGGGGTATTTCTTACAATATGGCGCCTTTTCCATAATCCGCCTTGCAGCTGCTGCCGCGTCTCCTTTTCTCATAATATTTTTCAAAGAGAATGTTCCGTTCTGCTGATCAGATCATTCTGGTTGTTTTCATGCAGTTCCACAAAATAAACCGAAAAGCCCGCGACCCGGACGATCAGGTTTTTATATTCTTCCGGCCTCTTCTGAGCGGCTCTGAGAATATCCGCGCTGACTATATTGATCTGCATCTCCATTCCACCCATCTCAAAATACGTCTGTATCAGTGAAGACAGCTTCTGTACGCTGTGCTGCCCGGCCATAGATCTTGGGTGGAATTTCATGTTCAGAAGAGTACCGTTAGAGAATTTCCTCTGGTCGATCACGGCAACGGAGAGCAACGCGGCTGTCGGCCCGTTTACATCCATCTGCTGCACGGGTGAGATGCCGTCCGCAAGCGGTTCCCCGGAACGGCGGCCGTCGGGAGTGGCAGCCGTTTTTTGCCCGAACAATACGTTTGTCGTGACCGGATACAGCCCGGCGCTGTAGCGCCCCCGGGGGCCTGTACATGAGTTGACAGCGTCGGCAAATACTCCGGCTGCCCAGCGCGTGTGACAGTCGGCAGCCTCGATCCCGTTTCCGTAGTGCGGGGCCTCGTTTTTTATATATTGGAGCAGGTCCTCCCTGCCCTCCCAGTCAGACATGAGGGCATCGTAAAGCTCGCGCGCCGTGCATATTTTCTTTTCGTAGACCAGATGGTTTATGATGTTGAGACTATCCCCGACATTGCCTATGCCGACTCCGGCGACTCCTGTGGAGTTGTAGCGCGCTCCGCCGTACATAACGTCCTTCCCGCTCTCCATGCAGCCGTCCATCGTGGCCGAGACGACCGGCTGCGGCAACACCTCACGGGCAATATATTCAAAATTGTTCGTATTTGCGCAGTGCCATTTTACAAAAAACTCCACCTGTTTCTTAAAAGCATCCTGAACTTGAGCGAACGTCTCCATCTCATAGAGATATCCGGTGGGCAATCCGACCTGCTTGTCGGGCACGCAGTCGTCGACCTGTTTGGGATTATATCCGTTGTTTATTGCAAGCCAAAGAGCGTTGACCAGGTTCCAGTATGTTTCGCTGCCGGTCCCGCCGCAGGCGGGCCATTCGTCGCCAGTTCCGGCAGGTTCCACGCAACCTATCAGGCAGTAGTTCCTAGCGCTCGAAAGAGAGAGCCCCCTGTCGATCAGAGCCGGTATGATTATTTCGTCGTTCTCAAACGTCGGGACTCCGCCGGCAAGTTTTGTTGTCTCGATCGCCGCCTCCCAAAGCTCGGGCGGCGTACCTTTATGTATGCGCAAAGCCTGCGGAGGGTCGTGCAGCAGCAGCCTCCCCGAAGCCTGCAGCATCATGTATGTGACCGCGTTTGTCGCGTCGCTCCCGTCCTCGCGCACACCTCCCAGGGTCATCAGCTGGCCGCTTGTGTATCCTCCGCTCCCGCTGCCCGGCATTGATCCGAAATACTTGTTCATCTCGGCTACTTTAAGATAGAACAGATCCATAAGCTCCTGCGCGTATTCGGGCGTAATTTTCCCGGCCGCAATGTCACGTTCATAAAACTCGCCGAGGTACTGATCGACGCGTCCAAAGCTTATGCCGTGCATATTCGCGTCAAGGCACAGGCAGGTCTGGTACATATACAGGCATTGAACCGCGTCATGAAAGTTCCGGCATGGCTTTTCCATACACCAATCGAGCGTGTCCGCCATCGTTTCCAGTTCTTTCTTCCGGACGGGGTCCTTTTCCTTTTCCGCCAGGTCTGACGCGAGCTTTGAATAGCGTTTTGTCAGCGTGATCATCCCGTCGCATACGATGGAAACAGCTCTGTAGAAGTTGTATTTGTTTATCGAGTCACCTCCGACTCCCTCCGACTCCAGCTCGCTCATATATGTCTCGGCTTCGGCTTTTATTGCGGCAAAGCCCTTCCTGACGGCTCGGTCGTAACCCGCGCAGAAATGCCCGACGGGCGCGATACTTTGACCTTTCAGTTTGAAAGTTGTCGTCCCGCTGCCCGTGTGGGGGATGTACCCGTTGAGGGTGTTGGCGTCAACTTTGGCGCTGAGGCACTCTTTGAGCCAGAATCCGCCTGTCCTGAGGATATACTCCCTGTCTTCTTCAGAAATAATATACGGGTCGATCTGTCTTGTTGATATTCTCCCCGACCTCACCTCGTCCAGCAGCGTGCTTATCGAATTCTCGGGATACAGAGCACAGGCCCGGTATTTTCCTGACTGCGCGCCGACGATAACCTCGCCTTCGTCGATGCGGACCGGGATGTTCAGGCATATGTTCCGGAAATTCATGGCGCGCTTGAGTATTCCGGTGAGTTGCGGGTTCTCCATATAGAACTCGGTGACCAGCCTGTATCTGGCTGTGCAGATCTCGGGCTTTGTGTCGCGGTACTTCTCCCTGAGCGCGGCGACTCGTGCGGATATCGGGCTTAACGTATACATTGAATGCCTTTCCCAAACACATGAAAATATCAGATCGTTCTCTGTTCAGTATATCCAGTGCCGTGAATGAAGTCAACCTGTTCGCCGGTCAATATACAGTGCCTCTTTCGGACTTTTGATACAAGATCCCCGGGCACTCCCTGTCTTCTGCCAGGCACATGCCCGTGCCCGGATCGGCTGAATATCGCTCAAAAACAGACCTGCAGCCTGAACGTGTCAACCCCGAAACCCGATTGCGGGTTTCGGGGTATCATTATTCCGGCCGGCTCACCGGACGCATCGTACGGCGTCAGGGCCAGAGTTCTGGGTCGAATCTTTTCGATTCGGGATCGTGGACCCGGAAATGAGCAATGCGTATATGGCTGAATCTTCCGTCCGGCGAGAAATCGTAGCATACCCAGTTTGTCACGCAGAGCGCCTCGCCCTTTTTCAGCTTGCCTGCCGAAAAAGCCGTGTCCTCCAGCGCGTGGAATTCTGTATATAGCTCAACGATCAAATGCTCTCCGTCAAAAAGACAAAAGCCGAGATCGAGGAACTCCCTGACTGTGCGATGCAGGTTCATGTAGTTTGCAACGAATTCATCCTTCCCGTGAAGTGTCTTGGGGTTTTGTTTTTCCACGGCAAAATTGTCAAAATACTCTACTACGATATCATCCGAGAAGTATTTTGTCAGCTCGTCGTACTCCTTGTTGTTGAAATGATTCATATACACCAGAAATTCTTCTCTTGTCATGCTCGTACACTCCTTTAAGTATTTTCCTGCGGTTGCCGGGGCTTCTTTTTCTCTTGTCTTGCTTTTTTTGACTGCGTTCCTTATGATGATAACAAACTTTATACAATTATGCCAGATTTATTCAAAGGATGTAATTATATGCTGAAACCGTCCAGACCCGAATACTATGCGCCTCTTCCCGATATCGGCATGGCGCTGGAGCGTATAGGTCTCGATCCGAACGGCGACTATTCCCCGAGCGTCGACAACCTCAGGAAACTGATGTATCACCATTTGACCCACGTACCCTATGAAAATCTTGATATCTATGATTACAAAAGGAAGGTCGACTTCGCGCCCGCACACCTTTTTGAGAAATTCGTCCTCAACAGAAGGGGCGGATACTGTTATGAGATAAACGGATTTTTCATGGCCATCCTCGAATCTCAAGGATATGATTGTTACGCTCTGTCAGGCAGGCTCCTGTTCGGAAGAGAATTCGCAGACCCGTTGGGCCACAGGACGACGGTCGTCAACATTGACGGCGAGTCGTATCTTTGCGACGTCGGCTACGGATCCGGCTGCGCCGAGGACCCCGTAAACCTGAATGCCGCGGGTATACAGGACATACGGGGCGGAAAGTTCTCGGTCAGGCACCACGACGGAGGGGTCTACGGGGATCTGACTCTCGTGAAGCACCTTGACGACGGAACAGAAGCTGATTTCTATACGGTCTATAAAAGGCCTCACACTCTGCTGGAGTTTATCTTTCCCAACGAGTATATCTCCACGGACCCGAACTCTCTGTTCCAGAAAAAGCGGATCGTCAGGCTGAAAACCGAGACCGGCAGCATAGTGATCGACGGGACGCTCTTCAAAAGAAAGGTCGGAAACGAGGTCTTTGAGGAGGAGATCACAACAAACAAAAGACTCTACGAAATCCTGACAAACGATTTCAATATGATCGTTCCGAGGCTCACTTTCAGCACCGACTTCCCCAGGGAATGGTTCTGACCTGGTCGCGCGGGTATTTGCTACGATTTCGCAAGGTCAAACGTCATTACCATAGACTTGTCGAATCCCGTTACGCCCTCTGTTGTGTTTGTGTGATATATTTTCCCTGCCGCCCTCGTCTGGGCAGCTCCACCGATGACTGACATGGTAAACTCGATTTCCATCCGTACGGTAACGTATACGCTCTGTTGGACATTCCCGCCGCCCTCCTCAAACATTTTGCCGAAGTATGACAAGGCGGAAATGAAGTAAAAATCATTAGTCGTATACCGGCCCGAATATCCGGTTTCGGTCTCCGTAAGGTAAATCCCTGTCCAGTTAACGGGCATCGTTGACGTACCTTCCATGGAAACGCCGTTTGCTTCATATGTGAACGAAGAGTCAAACGTGTAATTTCCGTACATGATCCCGCCCTCATATACCTCAATAGTCAAAGCAGGGATTCGCGAATGTGCTGCCGTAAGCGTTTATTCCGTTCGTCGGGCGGACAAGCTCTCCCGTATACGTTCCCCAGAAAGGTTCGTGGGCGTCAGTCTGCGTGGGCACTGCCGACAGAAGATCCCGTCATTTGTTATCTTAACATACCTGAAACATACCTGAAATTGCTGTCAATTATATCTTTTGACGCAAGGATCAGTGCAAGGATCAGCGGGCGGGAGCCTTCTTTTACGGCTTCCCTTTTCAGACCTGACGCCCGCAGCCCGTCTCCGGCTCATTCCTCTCATATAGCCAAGTGGTTCCGGCCCGCCCCCTGCCGGTCGCTGCCCCGGACAAAATAAGCTCCCGCGGACAGCGGAAGCTTTGCAGGCATCTGTATTCAACACGCAGTCGGCCGTTTGCGCAAGGCTGATATCAATCAGCCGGCTCGAAGCCGAACTGCCTTTTTATTTTCTCAACGTAAATATAATGTTCAAGCCCTTTCAGCTTTGAGGCAGCGCCCCTGTCCAGGACCACTGTTATACCTCCGCTGTGCAGCTGTATCGCGGACGCCGTTATCTGGGACGTAACAGGGCCCTCTATACTTTTTGCCACCACGTCGGCTTTTCTGACCCCGTTTGCTATCATAATAATGTTCCTGGCTTCCAGAATCGTTCCGATGCCCATGGTTATTGCGAAATGCGGCATATCCGCCCTGTCAATTCCGGCCTTTTTATAGAAACTCTCATAATTGTCGTCAAGTGTTTGCTGAGTCAGCGCCTGGAGCCTCGTTCTGGATCCAAGAGATGACCCGGGCTCGTTGAACGCCCAGTGCCCGTCTCCGCCTATGCCCAGAAGCTGCAGGTCTATTCCCCCGCAATTTCTGATCTCCTGTTCATACCACGCGCAGAACTCCTCCGGACTCGGAGTCAGGCCGTCCGGTATATGTATGTTCTCCTGCCTGATGTTGATATGCCGGAAAAGCTCTTCATACATAAATCTGGCGTAACTCTGATCTGCTTCGTATGGTTTTTCCAGATCGATACCCACTCCGTAGTACTCGTCAAGGTTGAATGTTCTGACCTGCGAAAAATCAAGCCCCTCTTCTTTATGCAGTCTTATGAGTTCTTTGTATGTGCCTATCGGGGTGCTTCCCGTTGCCAGCCCCAGCACGCAGTCCGGTTTCGATCTTACGGTGCGGGCAATGATGCCGGCCGTATATTTGCTTAATTCTTCATAATCGTTTTTGACGATGATATCCATTTTCTGCCTCCACCAATGCTCTGCCTGAAATTTCTCCCCGTTGTGCCAGATGCTTATAAAATTACCCGGATTTTTCGACACGCCGTATCCGCAGACGTAAATCCGAAAAATTACCGGGAGTCCGGCAATAGCATTTGCCGAACTCCACGGTCTTTCTGTGCAGAGCAATCATTACGATATATTGTATTGTCTCTTCTTGCCGGGGCGCAGCCGCCCACAACAGCATTGTGGGGGAGCGTCCGCTTTGCTTTGTATCCGAAAAAACGGTACAGAAACCGCCCTAGTTCGTGATCTCTTTCCCCTGGTTGTACACAAACAGTTTGCCGTCTTTCAGTATCGCGTAGAAATCGCTGTTCTTGACAAATTCTTCGGTAAATCCGCTGCCTCCGATGATGGACTCCGGCTGCGCCGAGGCGGTTGAGGAGCCGAAAGCCGCAATATTGTCTTTATCAAAGTAACACCTGATCAGATAGGATGCGTCCGTATCTGTGTAGTAATACTGCGATATATATGTATCTTTGTTTCTTACGTACTCAAAAAACATGATGATCCGACCGCTGTCGTCAAGCATTAGCGTCTTAAGCTGGTCCTTTGCGGCGTCATATTCACAGGTCAGTTCCGTATGAACACCTTCGGAATCGGTGTATGTGAGACGATATGTGTCTCCCGAGCCCTGAACATCTATATCGGTAAAGCCGAAAATCCCCAATGAGGTGGCCGCCAGCTTAGGGTCTTCGCCCAATACCGAGAGGGCCATCAGGTTTAAATCTATGACAGATACGCTCAGCATATTAAACCCGATCGCCAGTACAAGCTCATCGGAAGATTCATATGCTTCGGTCAGTCTTGTCAGAGCATCGCCCTTGGCGGTCTGATAATTTGAAAAGCCGGCTTGCGGGTGTGCTCCCGGGACAACATTGCTCCGGTCGCTTCCGCTGTCATCAGGATCAGGCTGTTTGACGCCGCCTTTATCCTCGCTTCCGTCATTTTTATCGCTTATCTCGCTGTCTGCGTCATCCGGTGATCCGTTCTTACCGGCTGCTTCGCTTTCCTGAACGCCCTCCTGTATGGGGGCGCGAGGTATCGGCTTAAAACAACCGGCGCACATCGACAAAATAAAAGCCACCAGCACGGCCGTTACCGCGATTTTCTTCATTATTTACTCCTCAAAACTGTGTGATAGATAATCCCCGGGGGAAATGCGCCTGCATGTGGATTTTATGCGCCGGTCCCGCCGCCCATTTTCCTGAATTTCATCGCGAGATTTCCGATCACGGGGATCTTATACTCGGCATATTTATAGGCCTTGATCATTGCCACTATTCCGAATATTCCGATAACAGCGAAAATGATCCACGACAACGTGCTTGCAAAAATGTATCCTGCCCCGTAACCGGCCCTGTAATAGAGACCGTAAACCATTGAACTGATAGAGGCCATCATGATCAGATACAAAATAAACCCGAGCACGGCGTTTATTATGTTGATCATGAAAGCCTGAAGCGCATGAAACTTAACGAAAGAGCTGTTTTTCTCAAGGAAAAAGATGACCAGAGGAGCCGCCCAGGCAATGTACTTGATGAATGGAATAAATGATAGAATGAGCGTTGCAAGGTAGCATAGCAGAGCCATCATATTTGCGTCCAGACCCAGTGAAGACTTGTGCGGTTCTACAGTTTCTGTTGTTTTCATTTTTTCCTCTCCTTTTTTATGAGCAAAATCTGCGGGGACTGCACTCCTGCCAAAAGCGGCAGCTGATCGCTTTACTACAGGGCCTTTCAGCAATATCGCAAATCCGCTCTTACAGGTTTTGTGCAACAATTCCGACAGGTGCGGAACCGGTACGTATATTCCGCATTGTCAAATATGCACACTTCCTTTTTACCATATCAAGCTGTCTAAAGCAAGAACTGTTTAGGCATGGCGCCCGAAAGCGACCGTGTCGGTTTGTCGGCCCCGATACTCCGTCTGTCATACGGCGGCATCGGGGTTATGAATCGCGGGGACGGCGTCGATAAAGCAAGCGGATGGCCGCGGCAGCATAAACGGACCTTTTCTCAGGTACCCTTATAATCGGCAGTGGACCCATACAAGCATTTCACCCGGCCCTCTGTTTGCCCAGGCATAATACGGGATCCATGTTGCGGCCCTCTCTTCAAATTCGGGAGAGCGGCCCGGACGGTAGAGCTGCCCGTCTTCCCACCCGCCTCCGGAAAGATATTTTGCGCGGCATCTCAGGACGACAGTGCCACCGTGGAACCCGGGCTCGAACGACGATTCGAATGCAGTGCGGCTGTCGATAAAGTACCTGTGAAGGCCCGTGCCGTTATCGGCTTGTTCAAGACAGTATACTATCGGGCCTCTCATCACGGCAGCTTTGCCCACATTCTCTTTCACACGTGGGTCTGCGCCGACAATTGCTACCGGCATATCCAGGGTCAGCTCGACAGTGTCCCCGCTTTCCCATACCCTTGAAACGTATGCATACCCCCTGTGTATGCGGTACCGCGCGGCGGTCCCGTTCAGTTTAAGACAGTGTTTTTCACACCAACCCGGTATCCTTACGGCGAGGCTGAAACCGACGGGGGCTTTCGCTTCGACCGAAATCCTGACTTTGTCTTTCCACGGGTATTCCGTCTGTACATGAAATATGACAGCCGCGCCGTCGATGTCGGCTTGTATTTTCCCTCCAATATACAGGTTGACGAAGAATGTGTCCGCACTCTGCGAATATGCGTAATTTCCGACAGACGACACAAGCCGGGCAAAGTTCGGCGGGCAGCACGCGCAATCGAACCACTTTTGGCGCTCCGGTCTGACGTGTCTTTTCCCGTAATCTTTTTCACAGGCCTCAGGGTCAGCTTCAAGAGGGTTGACATAGAAGAATTCCGTACCGTTGAGCGAGATCCCGCTGATTATCCCGTTGTAAAGTGCCCTCTCTATTACGTCCGTGTACTTGCTGTCGCCCGTAAGCTCAAAGAGCCTTATCGCGAAGAAGACAAGCCCGATCGAAGCGCAGGTCTCGCCGTAGACCGTGTCGTTCGGAAGGTCATAGTCGAAAGTGAAGGACTCCCCGTGGGCCCCCACCCCGATAGCTCCCGTTATATACATCTGTTTTCCGGTGATGTTGTCCCAGAGCCTGCAGCAAACCTCAAGCAGCTCTTCATCGTTGGTTTCAGCCGCCACGTCGGCCATGCCGCTGTACAGATACACCGCCCTCACGGCGTGGCCTTCCGCCGCTGTCTGAGCCCTGACGGGTTTCCCCGCCTGGTAGTACTGATACCGAAAATACGTGTCATGCCAGTAGAAATCCCGGTTGTACCGCTCCGTTTCTTCCCGGAAATACAGGGGTTCCTGCCCCCGCCGGTCTATAAAGAACACGGCAAGGCGCAGATACTTTTTATCACCGGTGAGCCTGTAGAGCTTCACCAGCGCCAGCTCAATGATCTCATGGCCCGGATATCCGGGGATCTGGTTCTCGCCGGTACCGAATATGCCGCAAACGCAGTCCGCAAAGCGAATGGCGGCATCGAGAAGTTTTCGTTTGCCCGTTGACCGATAATAGGCGACAGCCGCCTCGAACAGGTGTCCGAGGCAATACAGTTCGTGGTGATCCCGGAGAAACGTAAACCGTTTTTCCAGTCCGTTTATAATATAGTACGTGTTCAGGTAGCCGTCAGGCTGCTGCGCGGCGCAAATAATATCGATCGCACCGTCAGCAAGCGCCTCAAGCTTCGCATCGGGGCACATGCAAAGCGAATAAGCAACTGCTTCTATCCATTTATATACGTCGCTGTCCTGAAACACCATTCCCCCGAACGAACCCCGGATCTCGCCCGCCGCTATCCTGAAGTTCCGAATACAGCAGCTCGGTCCGGCCCCTTCGACCCGGTCGTTCAGGATATCCCACTGGTATGGTAAAACCGTACCCCTGACGAGCTCAACGTATCTTTTCCAGAAAGGGTCATCAACAACGACATTTCGAAGAGGAAGGGCATCAATGCTTTTTTTCATCTGGACGAACTCCGTATCAAGCGAGCAGGTTTGCCTGTTCCATTATCAGCCTGAGCTTTTTAACGTCCTGTTTTGCCGGTACCGGCATCGGGAAAGTGCTGAACGCCCGGATAGGTATACCCCTCAGGTTCATTGCAGCCTTTATATATGGGATAAAAGGTTTTCCCACGCTGTAGATGCCCATCAGCTTGTCAATGGTCTGTTGTATTGCCGCGACCCCGGCAAGATCGTCCTGCAAGAAAGCCGTGACCCATGCGCTGCATATCTCGGGGACCAGATTTGACAAGCCTCCGATACAGCCGTCCCCTCCGGCGAGAACGTTCTGGGCAAAGTTGTTGTCATAGCCGGAGTAAATTTTAAAATCGGGAAATTCCGGTTTTATGAGCTTAATCAGCTCCCTTGTGTGGTCCATTCCGGTCACGGTATCTTTATAGCCGACGATGTTCCTGTGCTTTCTGACAAGGTTCAGCGCTATCTCGGGGGACAGATCGTATCCCGTCCGTTCGGGAAAGTTATACAGGTAAATATCGCCCCGGCATCTTTCTGCCAGATAATCATAATATTCCTCGATACCGGACGGCGAGAGGGCAAAATAGTACGGTGACACGATTATCACGGCATCCGCCCCCTGGTCATATGCGTAGTTTGACAGTTCGACAACTTCGTTCACGTCCATGCTCGCGGTTCCGACAATGACCTGCGCCCTTTTGTTGATATGCATGATCGCTTCCCTGATAAGAGCTTTTTTCCGGTCAATGGGGATAGAAAAGAACTCTCCGATACTCCCCAGGATCAGGATGCCGCCGATTTTCCCGAGGATAAGATTATCGTATACGCTTTTTTGCGCCTGGAGATCAAGATCACCGCTTCTTGTAAAAGCGGTAACCGCCGGGCAAATATACGCTGCGTTCATTTTCATACCTTCTTTTCTTAAATGTCCTGGGTTCTCAATCTCCGTAGCCTGCGCCCTGCATCGCGGAGAGCGCTGTTTCGGTATATCGTTTGAAGAGGCCTTTCCTCCCGGGGCGCGGTATGACTCCGTTCCTTCTTTTTCGCTCGTCAAGAACGCGCTCGACCTCTTCGGGGGCAGCCTCTTTTCCGCATATGCCGACGACATTCAGCGTTCGTTTCTCAATGTCGAATTCTATGATGTCGCCGGTCTCCACAAACGCGATAGGGCCGCCGACCGCCGCCTCCGGTGAAACGTGTCCGATAGCCGCGCCGCGGGTGGCGCCTGAAAACCTCCCGTCAGTCACAAGGGAAACTTTGCCGTCCAGCCTTGAGTCGCAGACAATTGCCTCCGTCGTCATGAGCATCTCAGGCATGCCGCTGCCCCTCGGCCCTTCATACCTTATCACAATGATATCCCCCGGATCGATATCACCTTTAACTACAGCGTTAAATGCCCCCTCTTCGGAATCGTAGACCCGGGCGGGGCCTTTTTGCGAGCGCATATCCTCTGCGCACGCGGAGTACTTAACGACCGAACCTTCGGGTGCCAGATTGCCCTTGAGTATCGCGATGGAGCCTGTCTCCCTGGCTTTTTTGACCGGGATGAGAACGTCCTCCCTTTTCAGGCCGTAATTTGCGAGATATCCCTCGTTCCTTGCAAAAAAACCCTCTTTTTCCAATTGTTCAAGGTTTTCGCCGAGCGTTTTGCCCGTAACGGTCATAACGTCAAGATACAGATGCTCCTTTATCATGCACTGTACCATCGGAACTCCCCCGGCGAACCAGAACGATTCGGTAAGATGGGCGCCGCTCGGGTTAATATTACCGATATGAGGTATTTTATGGTTGATCTCATCAAATAATTCAGGTTCCAGCACAATGCCCAGTTCCCGGGCGATCGACGGCAGATGTATTGTCGCGTTCGTGGAACCGCCTATCGCACCGTGTACCGCGATCGCGTTTATAAAGGCCTCTTTTGTCATTATTTTTGCCGGTGTGAGGTTGTTTTTTACGAGCTCCATGATCGCCTTGCCCGCCCTTCGGGACAGGGAAAGGATATCACGCATTGTCGCCGGGGCGAGCGCGCTTCCGGGCAAGGACATGCCCAGAGCCTCCGCCATACATTGCATGGTGCTGGCTGTCCCCATAAACGTACATGCCCCGACGGAAGGGCAGCCTGTAAGTTTATAGTGGCGGACCTCTTCGGGGCTGATGGCGCCGTCACGCTTCTGCCGGAGCGATATGTCCCCCGCCACGAGGGATGTTGTCATGTTGGGCCCGGGCCGCATACTGCCTCCGGGGACAAATATAGCCGGAATGCCGATCCTCGCCGCCGCTTTCAGGTGCGCGGGTACGGACTTGTCGCATGAGGCCAGTAAGATCATCCCGTCCCACGGATTGACGCTCGCATGGACTTCGACCATATCGCAGATAGCCTCACGCGACGCCAGGATTATGTTCATGCCGTTATGGCCCTGCGCGCAGCCGTCGCAAATGTCCGTTGCATGGAACTGCGCCGGATAGCCCCCGGTCTCAAAAACGCCGAATTTCGCCTGTTCGGCCAGGCGGTTAAGATGGACACTCCCGGGGTGGCTGTCACCGAAAACGTCTTCAATAAGGATCTGCGGCTTTGTTATATCCTCCTCATTCCAGCCCGAGCCCAGTTGAAGCGCGTCAAACTGAGCCCACAACACTCTTTCCGGTGCGCTTTTTTGTTCCATATCATATACCTCCGGGCGGCAGTGTCCGCATGTCGCATCCGGGAACTGCCGCCTGACAGCTGCGGCAGGCGTTTTTCATATGCGGCCTGCGGTTATCACACAGATTCTACTATAGAAAAATCGATCATACAAGGCGGAATATCCCTGAGTATCGCGGGGAAAACCTGCAGAGCTTCGCGGACGGCAGGGGGCGCCGCGGCTGCATTTGCCTCGGCGCCCCCTTCATTTGGTTGTATTAAATTGATTTCAAGACTCCGGGCCTGCATATTCACGCATTTTCAGCGGGCTTTCCGACACCTCCCGATAATCGATTCCCGGGATCAATATCTGCTTCTGGGCTGATATGTCGTGTGCAGTATTTCGTGAGCCTTATGGGATCCCGGCTTTTCCAGGAACTCTTCGTAAAGTTTTTTTATCGTCTCGTTTTCGTGGCTCTTGCGAAGAGTCATCCCCCTGTCCTCGTCGTACAGAGCCTTGGCGCGAAGAGAGCGGAGATCTGTGAAACCGCGTACCGGACCCGGCTGGATCGGCTGGCCGCCGCCGTTCACGCAGCCTCCGGGACAACCCATGATCTCGACAAAGTGGTATTCGGCTTCGCCGTTTTTGATCCTGTCGAGCAGCTTCCGGGCATTCGCCAGACCGGAGGTAACGGCGACCCTGATCTTTTTCCCTGCGATGTCATATTCCGCTTCCTTGATGTTCTTTGTTCCGCGCACCTCATGAAATTCGGGTCTCTCCAGCGGTTTGCCCGTAAGGATCTCGGCTACCGTCCTCAAGGCGGCTTCCATGACTCCGCCCGTCGCTCCGAATATATGTGCGGCACCCGACGCCTCGCCGAAGGCGGAATCAAAGTCCTCTTTCGGAAGATTTACGAAATCTATGCCGGCCCTTGTGATCATCCGGCTAATCTCACGTGTTGTGAGAGCCACGTCCACATCGGGTATTCCGCTGCCGGCTGCGGACTGGCCGCTGCGTGTTATCTCATACTTTTTCGCCGTACACGGCATCACGGTCACAACAAAGATATCTTTGGGGTCGATACCCTTTTTCTTTGCGTAATAGGTTTTCATAATCGCGCCGAACATCTGCTGCGGTGACTTGCAAGAGGAGATGTTGGGCAGGAATTCGGGATAGAAATACTCCGCGAAGCCGATCCAGCCCGGACTGCAGGAAGTGATGAGCGGGAAGGGGCCGCCTTTCTCCAGGCGCTCGAGAAGTTCGGTGCCCTCCTCCATGATCGTCAGGTCCGCGGCCGTATCAACGTCAAACACGCCGTCAAAACCGAGCCTGCGAAGGGCTGCGACCATCTTTCCTTCCACGTTTGTTCCTATTGGCATACCGAAACACTCGCCGAGCGTCGCCCGCGCCGACGGAGCTGTTCCTATTACGACATGCTTGTCGGGATCCTCCAGCGCCTCCCAGACTTCCTGAGTATATTCTTTGTCGGTGAGCGCTCCCGTCGGGCATACCGCGATGCACTGTCCGCATTTCACACATGGCACGTCGGAGAGTTTTTTGTCAAAAGCCGTCGACACCTTTGTCCGGAAGCCGCGTTCGACGGGCGCAAGGACGCTCACACCCTGGACAGCCCCGCACATGGCTATACAGCGGCGGCAGAGGATGCACTTTGAGTTATCCCGTATGAGGTGTACCGTCGAGCTCTCCGGCATCGGCTCCTTTTCGTGTTTGCCAAAGCGCAGAAAATCTACCCCGAGGTCGTTTGACAGATTCTGCAGTTCACAGTTCTTGCTGCGCACACAGTTTACGCAGTCCTTGCGGTGGTCAGAGAGGATCAGTTCCAGCGTCATCCTTCTGGATTTCTGGACCTTGAGCGTGTTTGTTTTTACTTCCATACCCTCCGAGACCGGATATACGCACGCGGGGACAAGGGACTTCGCGTTCTTGACCTCAACGACGCATATGCGGCAGGCGCCGATCTCGTTGATACCTTTCAAATGACAGAGAGTCGGGATTTCGATATTGACCCGGCGCGCGGCCTCCAGGATCGTTGAGCCGGCGCGAGCTTGGACGGCCAGGCCGTTTATCTTCAGGTTGACCATTTTTTCATCCATCACCGTTTACCCCCTTAACCTTTTGATATTGCCCCGAATTTGCATTTTTCCGCGCAAACTCCGCAGTTGATGCATTTGTCGGTGTGGATGACGTGTTTTTCTTTGAGCTTTCCCGTGATCGCGCCGGTGGGGCAGTTTTTAGCGCACATACCGCATCCGACGCACTTGTCCGGGTCGATAACGTGTTTCAACAGGGCTTTGCATACGCCGGCCGGGCATTTCCTGTCTCTGATATGCGCGATATATTCATCTTTAAAATAACGCATCGTTGAAAGCACCGGGTTAGGCGCCGTTTGTCCGAGGCCGCAAAGAGAGTTCTCTTTAATATGCACCGCAAGCTCCTCAAGAAGCTCAAGATCCTCCATTTCGCCTTTGCCCTCGGTGATCTTCTCGAGGATTTCATACAGTCTCTTTGTCCCAATGCGGCAGGGGGCGCATTTGCCGCAGGACTCGTCAACCGTAAACTCAAGGAAGAACTTGGCGATATCAACCATGCAGTTGTCCTCATCCATAATAATGAGTCCGCCGGAACCCATCATGGATCCGATAGCCACCAGGCTCTCATATTCGATGGGCGTGTCGAGGTGAGACGCGGGTATGCATCCGCCGGAGGGCCCCCCCGTCTGAGCCGCTTTAAACCTTTTTCCGTTCGGCACACCGCCGCCGATATCCTCGACAATGGTGCGCAGCGTCGTCCCCATCGGTATCTCTACAAGACCCGTGTTCTTTATTTTGCCGCCGAGCGCGAAGACCTTCGTTCCTTTGGATTTCTCAGTTCCTACGGACGCGAATTCTTCGGGCCCTTCAAGGATTATCATCGGAATGTTCGCGAACGTCTCAACGTTGTTCAAAACAGTCGGCCTTTGGAACAATCCCTTGACGGCGGGGAAAGGCGGTCTCGGATGCGGTTCGCCCCTCTTGCCTTCGATAGAAGTCATAAGAGCGGTCTCTTCCCCGCATACAAAAGCGCCCGCGCCAAGCCTTATGTTGAGCTTGAAGTCAAAGCCGGAATCAAGGATGTTCTTTCCGATAAAACCGTGTTCCTCCGCCTGCTTTATTGCAATTTTGAGCCGCGATACGGCTACCGGATACTCGGCTCTGACATAGATATAGCCTTCTTCCGCTCCGATCGCATAACCCGCGATGATCATGGCTTCTATAACCGAATGAGGGTCTCCCTCAAGTACGGCCCTGTCCATGAACGCGCCCGGATCACCCTCGTCTGCGTTGCAGCAGATGTATTTCTGTCCCGGAGGCTCAGCGGCAGCAAAACTCCACTTTGCTCCCGTCGGAAAACCGGCGCCGCCCCGGCCTCTGAGCCCGGACGCTTTGACCGTGTCGATAATGTCGGCGGGTTTCATCTCCGTCAGCGCTTTTTTCAGCGCCAGATACCCGCCCGTAGCAATGTAGTCTTCAATGCTCTCAGGGTCGATTATTCCGCAATTACGCAGCGCTATCCTTCTTTGCTTGTCATAGAACTCAGTATCGGCTATGGATGTTATCGCGCTGTCAGCGGTTTCACCGCCCGTATCCAGCCGGAC
>Ga0123335_1003238_pt1 | contig 22979 bp, 17 predicted proteins | sample BiotimSIPDNA_2_FD_89707 | JGI IMG/M metagenome (GOLD analysis project Ga0123335, IMG submission 89707) | Anaerobic biogas reactor microbial communites from Washington, USA - Biogas_R2 time_0 SIP DNA | ecosystem: Engineered > Bioreactor > Anaerobic > Unclassified | place: Washington, USA...
TAACCACCATTGAGATTAAGAGTGCTTTTTTCATATTTTACAAAGATAAGTTGATTGTTTCAGTTCATTCTCGTAACCCGTCCAGTACGGCAGGCAGCTCGATTTAGCCACTACAAAAATCCAAATTCGTTTTGCCAAGTCTTCTGAAGTCCATTGTCATTCCGCACTTCCCTGAGGATTGAATACGAACCTAAATCTCGCGGGTGGCGCCGCGTTGCCAGTTTTGTAGAAGTGCATCGGATCCCCGTCCAATGGATTCCCGGAGTGCCACTTGAAGTCAAACCGAGGATCGCCTTGGAGCGATCGCGGGAAAATCGAAACTAACGGAACCTTGAGCTGGAGAACATTGTCCTTGACGGAAAATTCACCTTGTCCCGCAGGCGCGAAATTCCATCCTCCCGTGGATTTTTCCACGACGGCGGTACTGTCCTGCGGATTCCAAAGCTTGACCACATGGGTGAAGCCTTCCCAATGAGGCTGGGTACGGGACGAGTCAGCGTCGATAAAAAGTGAAATCCAGCCCGGCTTGGGCGATGGGAACGCCTGCTTCGCCCTGACAAGAAACGCAATGTGGGTCTTGTCGTAGGCAACCTTGCAGTCGACAAGCAGGATTTCCGACTCCGGGGAAACGAAATCAGGCTCGCCACGCCAGCCTTTCGAGTTGCGCCTTGAGGTCGAATTGGGGATGGCGACAAAGTTTGGCGCAATGTCATCCCACTGTTCGATACCCTTGCCAAGCTCGATGGTAGCCACTGCGCTTGTTTTTTGCGGTTGCGAAAGAAGCCCCTTGAATTTGCGGACATTATGCACGAGTTGCCAATAGAAGTGATCCTTCAGGATTCCATCATGGGGTTCGATGTCCCTGGAGAACTCAGGCGAAAACTGGTCTGGGAAGGCATTGGGCGAGTTCTGCCAGATTTCGAACCGCCCCGCAAGCCATTCGTTCCAGCCAGTGACGAAGACCAGATCCGGATCCAGTTGATGGGCGCGATCCCACTGTTGCTGGAAATTAAGTCCGTAGAGGAAGGCGTCCTTGGTAGTCCCATCCACAACCGCCTCTTTTCCGTTGATCCGGCAGGTATAGCTGAAATCCCCCTTGGTGTAGGCACGTCCCTGAACTCCGCCCCTGATGTCATTCATCGCAACAAGTCCGTGCTTCGAGGCATTTTGCGCCACGGAGACGGTGACTTCCCCGGTTCCGCCGTCAGGCTTGACTCCGAATCGAGTTTGCGGGAATGTTGAGCACCATCCCCAGACATGCTGGTCCAATCTGGTATCCTTGGCGAAATAACTTGGTTCATTTTGCTTGAAGCAGAAGAAATCAAGAATTTGCCGATCAAGCTCGACCGCTTCATCCAGGGCTTTCTTGTGCGCCATGATCACCGGCTTGCCGTCCCAGGCATACCAGAGTTCCTTGTATCTGCCTTTTGAGTAGATATCCTCATAGAGTTGCCTGAGTTCAACCGCCGTATTCTGATTGGGAGAAAAATTGAGCATGAAGGCGACTTTTGGCGGGTTGATTCCGTCTTTTCGCGCTTGCTCGAAGACCTTGAAGACGGTTTCGTAGCCCTCCTTCCAGGTGTGAGTCAAGTTGGTGCAATCAAAGAAGATGGCGTCAATGCCAGCACATGCCAAGAGTTCGGCGTGCTTCCTGATGACGTATTCGTCAGTATCGACATAGTATCCCCAAATTGGCTTGCCCCAATAGTGCGGCGTGCCGAAAGGCGTGTTCCCCCAGGCTTCATGTTTCGTATCGTGCAGTGCGTCGGGATGCTTGGCAAGGATTTCGGAGGCATTTCGAACCTGGCATCGCTCGGCGAAATGGTAGTGCCAAGTCCAATAGAAGATCGCCACGTCACGCTTTTTTTCAGGTTTAGGGCTGGATACCAAAGGCTGGATTTCCCGCCCTAGCCCATCGAACGCACTCCATGAATGAGGCTGTAGGAGGTCTATGGCTCCGCAAGCCAGAGATGCCGTGAGGATGATCGAGACAGCTTTCAGCATGGTTGGACTCCTTTTGACATGCTAGAACTCTACTTCAATATAGCTCGTCGAGTCGATCCTGCCACGATTTTTCAAGACTTCTGCTGTAATGCGCAACGATGTAAATTGTTGTCATGAAAATTGGACAGTTTTTGTTTTTGTGCTAAGCTTATTAGTTGTGTTTTTATTGGGTTCCAGCGTGTTTGGATTCCCGCAGGTATCGTTGAAACAACAAGAGGAATTGCAATGAAGCTTATCATCCAGAAAAACTACGACTTGATGTGCGAATGGGCTGCCAACCACATTATTGACGCAATCAACTCCCATAAGGAAGAAAGACCGTTTGTCCTGGGGCTTCCGACGGGTTCTTCGCCCCTCGGCGTCTACAAGCGTTTCATCATCGCCAACAAGGCAGGCAAGGTCTCGTTCAAGAACGTGGTCACCTTCAACATGGACGAATATGTCGGGCTGCCACGCGAGCATGACCAAAGCTACTGGTACTTCATGCACGAGAACCTCTTCAAACACATCGACATCCCCGCAGAAAACATCAATATCCTCGACGGCATGGCGGCTGACCTGGAAGAGGAATGCGCAAACTACGAAAAGAAAATCGAATCCTATGGCGGCATCGACCTGTTCCTCGGCGGCTGCGGCGTTGATGGACACATCGCCTTCAACGAGCCATTCACCTCATTGAACTCGCGCACCGGCATCCGCGACCTGACGGAAGATACCCGTATCGTCAACTCGCGCTTCTTCGGAAACGACCCCACGAAGGTCCCGGCCAAGGCCCTCTCAGTCGGCGTCGGCACCGTAACCGATTCCAAGGTAGTCCTCCTTCTGATCAGCGGGCACAACAAGGCGCGCGCCCTAAAGGAATGCGTGGAAGGCGGAGTCGACCAAATGTGGACAATCTCGGCGCTCAACCTCCACAATGACGCGATTATCGCCTGCGATGAAACGGCGTGTGGCGAACTCCAAGTCAATACCTACAAGTACTTCCGGGATATCTTCAAGAGCGAACGCCTCTAATACCGGATTTTTAATCCCGACCATCTCGCCGCTGGCGGTGGGCAAGCAGACAATGCGCTCCATCGCCAGCGGCGTTTTTTGGGTCATTGGCCAAGGGGCATGTAACATGCCCTTTGAGTACGAATTCGTGAAATTTTCGGATGTATTTTTGAACTTTGAAAATGAAAAAAATTGGAATTGCTTGCATTCCCTGAACCCCAATTTATAGTACAAAAGTTTTTTACATATGCCGGGGTGTTGCGGAGTTTTTTCCCGCGGCTGAGATCAAACCCGAGAACCTGAACTGAGTAATGTCAGCGTAGGAAGCAATCACTGCGAATGCCGTCAAACGGTCCGCATCCAACTCCTATTCTGACGAGGAGACGGACAAAAATGACGAGCAATTGGATTTCCAGAATTCGAGCGGCAAAACCGCTCATCGAATGCCTCACCAACGACGTGACCATCACGGATGTGGCCAACACCATCCTCGATGTGGGAGCCTCCCCAGTGATGGGAGTCGCAGAAGCTGAAATCCCAGGCCTGGTCAAAGCAGCATCAGCCGTAGTCATCAACATCGGAACCTTTTCCGCCGAACTGGAAGAACGTTACCTGCTGGCACTCAAGGTCGCACATGAATTCGGAAAACCTGTTGTCTTCGACCCAGTCGGAGCCGGTGCGACAGATTACAGGACCGACATCACCAAAAACCTGCTCCAAGCACATCCCATCGCAATCATCAGGGGAAACGCTTCTGAAATCAAGGCGTTGCTCAAAGGAAGAGGTTCAACTGTCGGAGTCGAAGCCGCAGACGATGACGTCATCAACGACAACACGCTCGTGGCACAAGCTGAAATCGCCCGGAACGTAGCAAAAACCTACCGTTGCGTCGTGTCGATGTCAGGTCAAATCGACGTGATTTGCGACTCTTGCAACGCCTATGCCTGCCGTAACGGCGTCCCCTGGCTATGCTCGGTCACGGGAACCGGGTGCTCGCTCACTGGCCTCCTCGCCGCCTTTGCCGCCGTCGCAACCAGGCAGGAACTTCTGGAAGCGGCCACCTTCGGAACCGCCATGATGGGCGTCGCCGGCGAACTCGCTTTCAACAGGACAGCAAACCTAGGTCTCGGATCCTTCCATGTGGCACTGCATGACGAACTCTCGATGATGACAGACCTGCGACTCGAACAACTTGCAAAACTCCAACCCATACAGGCATAGAAAATGAACCCGAACCTGCTGAAACTCTATGCGATAACCGACAGGGCATGGCTCGGGGAAAACTCCCTGGAAAGCGTCGTCGAACAAGTCCTGCAAGGCGGTGCGACGCTCTTGCAACTCAGGGAGAAGAACCTGGATGACGATGCATTTCTGGCCGAAGCCCGCTCGATCTTGAAGGTATGCAACCGCCATGGCGTTCCTTTGCTCATCAACGACAATCTCGAGGTGGCTCGGCAATTGGGCATCGGCGCGCACATTGGACAGGATGATGCTTCAATCCAGGAAGCCAGGCGCATCTTGGGACCTGACGCCATCATCGGCGTGTCATGCAATTGCGTGCAACAGGCGATTGAAGCGCAGCGCAACGGAGCTTCGTACCTTGGAGTCGGAGCTGTCTTCAAGACCGGGACCAAGCTGGATGCCGACTACGTCGATCGTCGGGAACTGGAAGCAATTTGCGCCAACACGACGATTCCAGTCGTCGCCATCGGCGGCATCAACGCCGACAACGCGGACCAACTCGCCGGCTCGGGAATTGCGGGAATCTCATTGATCTCCGCGCTATTCTCCGCCGAAAACCCCAAGCTCGCAACGCAAACCATCCTCGAAAAGGTCGAAAAGCTCCTCGAACCCCCTTTTAATCCACCGCCAGCAGCGATCATTGACCTGGACGGCACGCTTCTGGACAGCCTCCCGGAATGGGACAAGCTGGCGGATAACTACCTCATTTCAAAGGGCAAGACTCCTCAACCCAATCTCCTAAGCATCATCGGCGAAATGGAGCTCCCGCAAAGCGCAAAGTACCTCAAGGATGCATACGACCTAAGCGAAGACGTCGATACCATCCAGGATCAACTCAAAAAAGCAATCGAACATGTCTATTCGCACAAGGCACAACTCTTCCCAAACGCAAAATTCCTGCTCGAAAACCTGCAACGGCAGCAAGTCAGGATCGCACTCTTCTCCGCAACATCAGTGCCACTCGCAAAACAAGCGCTCAATAGGCTCAAGATCACCGAGTTCTTCGATGGAATCTACTCCACAGAAGACTTCGGCGTCACAAAGTCAAACCCTGACGCATTCCTCAAGGTTTTGGGACGGCTGGGCACAGCCCGAGACAAGACCATCGTCATCGAAGACGCTCCATACGCCATCAAGGGAGCTCAATTGGCTGGATTCAAAACCTATACCCAGGACATACTCAAATGAAAACTGCATTGACCATCGCAGGATCGGATTCAAGCGGCGGCGCCGGAATCCAAGCCGACCTCAAGACCATGTGCGCCCACAAAGTATACGGAATGTCGGTCATCACCGCATTGACCGCACAAAACACACTTGGAGTACAGGGCATACATACGCCGCCGGCGGCATTTATCCGCACTCAAATCGATAGCGTTTTCAACGACATCAGGCCAGATGCCGTCAAAATCGGCATGTTGTCCAACGCCGACGCAATCAATACGGTTGCCGAGGCGCTCAGCTTCTACAAGCCTGCTGTCATCATCCTTGACCCGGTAATGGTTTCAACCTCGCACCATAGGTTGCTGGAGCAAGAAGCCGAGGAGGCGCTTATTGCAAAGCTCCTCCCCCTTGCCACGATTATCACGCCCAACCTACCTGAAGCCGCAGTACTGGCCAAACTCCCTACACCGACCAACAGGGACGAAATGCTCGCCGCCGCGAAAAAACTCACCACGCTCACCAACGCTGCAATTCTTGTCAAAGGCGGACATCTTGAAGATGATTGTTCAGACGATTTGCTTCTGTACGAAGGCGAACAACGCTGGTATGAAACCAAGAGAATCAACACATCTAACACCCACGGTACAGGATGCACGCTCTCTTCGGCCATCGCCTGCAACATGGCATTTGGATATGAAATCCCAATAGCCGTCAAAAAGGCCAAGGACTACATCACGGGGGCACTCCAAAACGACCCCAAGCTCGGACACGGAAACGGACCGCTTAACCACATATACAATTTCTGAAGGCGGCATTGCTTGAGTACGAGCGCCCAGTGAATTGTGAATTATGAATGCTGAATTATGAATGATTTGTCCGACCAGTCAGACCCAGTCAGACCTGTCAGACCTGTCAGACTAGGGACACGCCATTTTTAGCCGCTTTAGCGGCGACACAGCTTGAGTACGAGCACCCGGGGTGCCCGTACCTAAACCCGTCCCGCCCTTCAGCAAGGAAAATCTGGGCGACTGGTCTGGATGGGGCTTTGTCATGTTTAGCCGCTTTAGCGGCGACACTGCCTGAGTACGAACACCCGGGGTGCCCGTACCTAAACTGTCACACTTCAAAGCACCCGAAGAACAACCATTCCCTCCATAGGTGTCTTGCCAAGGTTGCCATGCCTTGTTTTTGTTTTGATTTTGCATGTGGAATTTCTTTTTGCCTTGATTGACAATCCCCTTTTTTCATCGTATAGTCGCTAATGTCTTGTTTCATATTTAAGACCTTTAAGCATTGGAGAACATGATGAAAAGTAGATTTCTTGCCCTTTGCCTAGCCTTTTCCTCCTGCGTCCTTGTCGCCCAAATCGAGGAGTACGTAATCTGGGATGCGGACAGGGATGCGAAAGCCGTGCTTCCTTCAGGTGATTCCAAGGGGCTTGAGCAAGCTCCTGGCAACAAGCCGGGGCTGGCACTCAAGGCAGTCTATCCGAAGTTCGACGGCAAGGTCGAATGGCCAGCCGTCCGCTGGAGAGCTCCATTCATCACCTCGTTGGACATCCGGGACTGGGATTACTTCGTCTTCCAGGCATACAATCCATTGCCTGAAAAAGTCGATCTGGGCGTATTCATCAACGGCAAGGGGAAATTCAACGAACACTTGTTGCTCCAGCCCAATGCATGGAACCATATCGCAGTGCCATTCAAGGACTGGCGAGACCGTCTCGGAGATAACATCACCCATTTCGACCTCTTTATGACAAGGCCAGACAAGACCTACACCATCCATTTCAAGAAAATCGCCCTCAAAAGAGGCGCCATGCCGCCCGACCGCCTACTCAAAAATGCCAAGTACACCATCGCGGACTTCGAAAACGAACTGCCGAAAACCTTCGAAAGAAACGCGGTCGAAGTCCAGCTCGATCGCGAATGGAGCGCAACAGGAACTTCTTCCGCCAAATTGACCTATGCCACGTCCCAGGACTCAGGATCGCCTTGGCCGTCCTATCAATTCATGGCCAATGCGGACAATATCCTCGGACTCGATTGGAGAGCCTTCGCCTCGCTCGAATTCACGACCTTCAATCCAACGACAAACATGATCCCGCTAAAGGTTTACATCGCTGACGTATACGGCAAAATCATCACCCAGGAATGCTTCCTCTCCCCAGGACAAGTCAATACATGGACCATTCCACTTGACAAGAACAATCTGGAACTCGCCGCGATGAGACAAGTCGATTTCTACCTCAGCAACCCCGGCGAGCAATACTCGTTCAGCATCGACAATATCTGCCTCAAGGCAAAATCCAGCGAGGAACTCAACGAGTGGCTACAGGCTTCTCAGAGAATCAAGGGCGAAGTAGAAAACCTGACTCCTGAGTTCAAAAACAAGTACATGAACGAACTGGACCAGAAAGTCCAAAACCTTAAGAACGCCATGGAAGCGCTCAAAAACAACAACATAACTGCAGGTCAATTGCAGCAAATCACAACTGCGGCAGATGATATCGACTTCTGGCATAAAACTCATTCCCGTGAACTGGATTTCGCAAAAATCGCCTCACAGACCGCTAGAAACTATCCCGATTGCAAGGTCGGGCTCGCCTTCGCGGACTCGATGACCAAGGTAATGATCCAAGACCTGCCGCTTACCAATGTCGCCTTCGCACCAAAGGCAACCCTGGAACTGGCGAGAAACGAATATGAAAGCATCCAGCTTGTCGCACTCGGATTTGACGAACCCCATGAAATTAGTGTCCAAGTTTCAGAACTGAAAAACGGGAATGCCGTCCTGGCGACTGACTACAAGACCGTGTCGCTCGTCGGACACGTGAAAACCGAAAAGCCGCCTTACAAGGCCGAGTACCAGGGCTGGTGGCCGGATCCGCTCCTGCACTTCCAAAAGCAGGCGACCGTCAAGCCAGGAGAAGCAGTCGCATTCTGGCTCAGGTTCAAAACCGCCGAAAACCAAGTTCCGGGCGACTACCAGGGAACGATCATTGTCAGGCAAGACGGCAACGTCGTCGCACAAATCCCGCTTGTCGTCACCGTCTGGGACTTCTTGATCCCAACAAAATCCCAGCTCGATGTCTGCATGGACTTCAGAAACCATATCAGGCAAGTCTGGGGCAACGACCTCACCAATGAAAGGTACAACGAAATCCTAGTCGATGCAGTCGATCTGTTCGCCGACTACAAAATCGACCATGACAACATCTACCGCGTCCTCCCCCAGGACCCGCAAAAACTGCAGCTCCCAATCGACCTGCTCAAGCGCCAAGTCGAGCAAGGCGTGCTTAGATCCTTCAACATGTTCTACCTCGCCACACCACGCAATTGCGACAAGCCCGACGACCCAAGGGTACAGCAAGTCATCGACAGGGCAATCAACTGCCTCAACTATTGGGTTCCAATCCTCGAGAAGGAAGGACTCCTCAAGTACGCATACGTGTACTGCTATGACGAAATCCCAAAACAGCTCTTCCCTGTCATGGAAAAGGTCTGCAAGGCAATCAAGGAAAAATTCCCGAACATGCCGATCTCGACGACCGCCTACGACCACTCCTTCGGCACGGACTCGGAATTGGCGGACGCGATCGACGTGTTCACGCCCCTCACCGCCAGATATGACGAGCATATTGCCCAAAAAGCGCGCGAACAAGGACGCAAAGTCGATTGGTACATCTGCATCGGACCGCACAATCCCCACGCCAACTGGTTCGTCGAATACGCCGCAATCGAAGCCCGGCTCCTAATGGGCATGATGACCGCCAAGTACAGGCCGGACGGATTCCTCTACTACGCAATCACGAGATGGCCCCTGAACAAAGGTCCTATTACCGAAGGTCCCTACACCAATTGGAATCCAGCCAGCTTCCAAACCGCCAACGGAGACGGAAGCATCTTCTGCGCAGGACCAGAAGGCGTCATACCTACGATCAGAGCCGAAAACTTCCGCGACGGACTCGAGGACTACGCCTACTTCCTCGAACTCGAAAATCGAATCAAAAAGCTCGACCAAGACAAGCAAGACACGGCCAAGGAAGCACTCCAAGTCCCGAAGGAACTCGTTGAAAACCTCGCAACATACTCAAGAGACCCCGCCTTGCTGAGGCAGTTCAGGCGCAAGCTCGCCCAGGCAATCCTCCAAGCAAAATGACTAAGGAGGAGGAAGCGGGAGTCCTGGTCCCATAGGTTCGACCCGTCCGACCCGTCCGACCCTGTACTATTCCCAAAACCTCCACTCTGGCCAGCAAAAGGCATGCCACATGCCATTTAAGTACGGAACCAATGATTTTTCGAGGTAATTTTGCGGGACAGGTTCAGTATGGGAAGGACACGGAATAACTGTGGCAAAAAGTAGAAAAACGCGAATGGCGGGCTATTTTTCCATTGGGCTCCCCATTCCTGCCCCTTCTCTACTCCAATCAGCAATTGGAGTCTTTCTGCAAGGGACATTTGGACGCTGGGGTGGCAGTCACCTTCAACGTGGACACCTTGCAAGATGGACTTATCAGCCCACAAGCAATTGAACAAGCATCAGCCATACACTAATTTGACATCGACCACCATGGAAAATCAAGCATTGCCGACCTGGAACCTGTCGGCCATCTACGCATCATCCAAGCAATGGGAATCGGACTTCGACCGGCTTCCCAAGCTCGCCAACGACTTTTTGTCATTCAAGGGTACTCTCGGCGAATCCCCAGAGGCAATAGCCAAAGCCCTTCAGGCAGATGACGATTTCAGTCGGCTTGTTGAAAAGCTTTACGCCTACGCCCACATGAAATCGGACGAGGACACCCGTGATTCCGAAGCTCGCGCCCGCCTCGGCAAGCTAACCACCCTCATCGCGGAACTTGCTCCGACGCAAGCGTGGTTCGCCCCCGAACTTCTCGCCATCCCGAAAGCCAAAATCGACAAGTTCATCAAGTCAAAAAGCCTCCAATTCTACAGGCGAAGCCTGGAAAACATCCTTCGGGAGCGAGAACACATCCTCTCGGAAAGCGAAGAGAGAATCCTCGGAACCTATGGCGACATCCTCGGCGCATCGGCAAACACATTCGGCATCCTCAACGACGGGGACCTGGACTTCGGATACATACGTGACGCAAACGGCGAAAAGATCCCGTTGACCCACGGAACCTACAGGATGTTCTTGGAAGACGACAACCGCGAGATCAGAAGAAAGGCCTTCAAGAAACTCTACGCACGCTACAAGGAATTCAAAAACACATTCGCCAGCACCCTGGACGCGACCACGAAACTCCACGCCGTAGATGCCAGAACCCGAAACCACCCAAGCTCGCTGCACGCCGCACTCTTCCCCACAAACGTTCCAACGGAAGTCTATAACAACCTTATCGAGACCGTGCACAGCCGACTCCCCGACCTCCACAAGTACCTGAAAACAAGAAAAAGGCTGTTGGGAGTCCCAAAACTTGACATGTGGGATCTCTACTGCCCGATCATCCCCAACTGCAAGCTCCAATTCACCTGGGACGAGGCGGTCAAACTCGTCACCCAAGCCCTGAAGCCGTTGGGAAAGGAATACCAGGACATCCTCAAGCAGGCCTTCGAACAGCGTTGGATCGACGTCCCCGAACGCAAGGGAAAACGTTCCGGAGGATACTCGGGCGGCTCCTACGACACCTACCCCTACATCCTGCTCAATTTCCACGGAACCCTGGACGACGTCTTCACACTCGCACACGAACTTGGCCACTCGATCCACTCCTACTACTCCAGGAAAACGCAGCAATACCGATATGGCGACTACAAGATCTTCGTCGCCGAAGTCGCCTCAACCACCAACGAGATTTTGCTTGCGGACCATTTGCTCAAGACGACCAAATCCCCAGGGACACGATCCTACCTCCTCTCCCACCTGGCCGATTCGATCAGGGCGACCATCCACCGCCAAACCATGTTCGCCGAGTTCGAACTCACGATGCACAACTACGCCGAGAAAGGAGTCACCTTGACTGCCGACCTGCTCTGCGACGAATACTACAAGCTCAACGAGACCTACTACAACCTCAAAGCAGACAAGACAACCTCTCTCGAATGGGCCAGAATCCCGCATTTCTACTACAACTTCTACGTCTATCAGTACGCGACGGGAATGGCTGCGGCAATCGACCTCGCCAACAAGCTCCTGGCTGGAAACCAAGAGGATCTGGACAAGTACATCGGCTTCCTAAAGGCGGGTTCCAGCAAGGACGTGCTTGATATCATGGCGGACGCGGGAGTCGATCTCGCCTCGCCAACATCAATCCAAAATGCGCTGGACTACTTCAAAGACATCACATCAAAACTTGATAACGAAACGAAAAACTAAGGAGTCGTTCACCATGACACGCCCCAAGCTCTCCATCTCAACCCTTGGCTGCCCAAACTGGGATTTCATCAAGACCCTGCAGGAATTCAACAAGCTCGGAATCGACGCCATGGAGGTCAGAGGCGTTGACGGCCAAATGGACGCTGACAAAATCCTGCGATTCAAGCCGGAAAACCAAGCCGAGACGAAACGCCTTCTCAAGCAGTACAACGTAAAAATGATCGGCTTTGGATCATCGGCAAGCTTCCACAACCCGGACAATGTCGAACAAATGATCGAATCGACCAAGCGGGAAATCGACATCTGCAGCCAAATGGACATACCGGCGATACGAGTCTTCGGAAACGACATACCGGATCCCAAAAAACAAGACCAAACCGTCAAGCAGGTCACCGAAGCGCTAGGGCAAGTCGCACACTATGCCGCTCAAAAAGGAATGATCGTCAATCTGGAAATCCACGGCGGATTCAACACGCGGGAAACCGTAGAACCCATCGTGCAGGAACTCAAGGGCGAACCGGGATTCGGAATCATCTGGGACATCAACCACTCGGACAAAACGTACAAGGACAACTTCAAGCCGTTCTACGACATCATCAAGCCATGCCTGAAGCATACGCATATCAAGGACTACATCAGAAACGACAGCGGAAAGTGGACACTGACACTGATCGGCGAAGGCGACATCCCCATCAAGCCAATCATGCAACTCCTCAAAAACGAGGGATATGACGGCTATTACTCCTTCGAATGGGAAAAGAAGTGGCATCCCTACCTGCCCGAGCCTGAAGTCGCCTTCCCGCACTTCATCAAGACCTTCAATAAATGGTGGGACGAACTGGACTAGTTTCACGTCCTGATCACCTGCCATCTCCTTGTCCAAGTTTCAATTCGAGATATATTTGAGCACAGCCAATTTCCCCCATCATTCAATCCAAAACCGGAGTTCCTCCATGACAGCACCGCTTTGCTACAACTATCCCTGGCATGCCTTGCCAGACAGCCTGTACCCCAGGGTCGCCCGTGAGTACCTTGACTATGGGGTTGACACCTTTGTCTTCTCCGACCCCCTGATCAAGGCCTGCATCGCCGACCCCGAGCGCCTTTCATTCCTGAGATGCTTCACCCGCAGGATGGGAGTCAAGTTCGTCGCCACCCACTCTCCTTTCGGTTCGACCTACGACCTGAACATTCCAGAAGCGGAACGCCGCCCGGTCATGCTCAAGGACCATGTCCGCGCGATGGCAATCTCCGCCGAGTTCGGAGCGAAGACCTATACGATGCACGTGGGCGCATACCACCATTGCACGAAGCACATCCCCGTCCAGGATCTCAGGCCGAACGCGATCGCTTCTCTTGAATACCTCCTGCCCTACGCAGAAAAACTCGGCATCGTCATCGCCGTCGAAAACAGCTTCGAGCCTACCAATTCAGCCAAGGAAGTTTATGACTTGGTAAAACAGTTCGACTCCAGCCCTGCGATCGGGGTCTGCTATGATACGGGACATGCGCACTTCATGGCTCCATATCCCTGGAAAAAGCGCGAAAAGTACGCATCCTACCAGAATAATTCCTGGTGGGAAAATGGCATCATAGAAGAGGCAAACGCCCTGGAAACACTGCAGGACTATGTCGTAACGACGCATATCCACGACAATACCGGATACTCCGACCTCCACTCAATGCCTTTTGACGGAACGATCGACTGGGACGAGCTGATGCCAAAGCTCTTCAACTGCCCAAGAATCCTGGAACACCAGACGGAAATCAATTTCAGCGACGGCAGCGGCTGGGCAGGACAGGCGCTGGCGCCAACCGGCGGATACTCCATCAAGAGCCAAGTCGAAACATTCAGGAAACTCGGCTTCAACTAAAAAACAACCTATCGGACACCGATTATGACCGCACCATTGGCTTTTTATTTCAACTGGAACACGATTCCCGACGAACTCCACCCCAGGGTCATCAGGGAATTCCTGGACCATGGCATCGAGGACTTGGTCTTCATCAACCCGGTCATGGAGTCGGTCCTCGCCAATCCTTCCCGCAAGGACTTCTATCTCGGGTTGGCTGAACGGATGGGCGTCCGCTTCATCGGCATGCACTCTCCGTACGGCAAGACCTTCGACTTGTCTCTGATCGAGCCTGACCGCAAGCCCCTGATGATCCAAGATCACGTCAAGGCACTGGAGACCTGTGCGGAATTCGGCTCGAAAACCTATACGATGCACCTGGGCACCTACCCTTATGCTGCGCAAAACGTCAAGTTGGAGCAGCTTAGGGAACACATTGTCGAGGCGCTGGAAAAGCTCCTTCCCGAGGCCGAGAGGCTGGGCGTCGTCATCGCGATCGAGAATGGGTTCAGCGCCAACGACTCCGCCGAGGAGCTTCTCTACTACATCAACCACTTCAACCATCCGTACCTGGGAGTCTGCTACGACACGGGACATGCTCACATCGTCACCCCGTACCCATGGAAAAAGCGAGAAAAGTACCATCCTCACGTCATCAACAACTGGATCGAACCTGCTTTCCAAGAATGTCCAAACAGCATTGACCTCCTCCAGCCGCATATCGTCACCTGCCATATCCATGACAACTCAGGCTACGCCGACCAGCACGGAATGCCTTTTGACGGGACATTGCCCTGGGAAGACCTGATGCCCAAGCTCTTCAACTGCCCCAGGATGCTCGAATACCAGACGGAGGTTTCCTACACGGAAGGCAAGATCTGGTGCGGTGAAGCCCTTTCCAACAGGGGCGGCTACTCGATCAACCACCACGTCCAGGTATTCCGTAAACTCGGTTTCTCCTGGTAACCCTAAAACACCAACATCACCATGCCAGAAGCCATCCCACTTTGGAACAATCGCCAGATCAAGTCCGACCAGAAGCCACCCAGCATCACCCCCTACCTCCTGGAGGGGGACACGCCGCGACCGGCAATCCTCGTCATCCCGGGCGGCGGATACCGCAACGTCTGCGAATCAACCGAAGGCTATGCGATCGCCAGACGATTCAACGAACTGGGCTTTCATGCCGCAGTCCTGCACTACAGGGTTTTCCCCCACCACTTCCCGGAACCGCAACAAGACGCATTCAGGGCAATCAAAATCCTCAGGGGAAACGCAAGGGAATGGAAGATCATCCCCAACCAAATCGCAACATGCGGGTTCTCCGCAGGAGGACACCTCTCAGCCTCCACAGGAACACTCCAAGACGAAAACATCGACGCAACGGACAAGGATCGGTACGACGACATCGACCAGTACCCAGACGCAATCATGATGGCATATCCTGTCATCTCCTTGGAAGCTTGGTCCCACGGCGGATCGGGCCATTCCCTGCTGGGAGATGAATTCGACGCCAAACACAAGCAGTACTCCTTGGAAAACAGGGTTTCGGACAAAACCCCGCCAACATTCCTCTGGGCGACGCTCCAGGACAAGTTGGTATCCTATAAAAATTCGGTCGTCTTCGCCCAGGCGATGGCTGAGCACAACAGACCTTGCGAACTCCATATCTTCCCCTTCGGAGCACACGGAATGCTGCTGGGCATCAATACCTTCGACGTAGGACAGTGGACGACGCTCGCAGCCAACTTCCTCAAAACCCACTTCACAAGACAGGAACTGCAGGACAACCCCGAAAAACTCAAGCAATTTGACGAACTCTACACCAATGCCATGCAGGCAAAGCTAGAACCACCACGATAACAAGGAATTTTGACGAGGAAATCGACAATGAACACCAAAAGAATCCTCTCATTCTTAATCCTTCTGGCTTGCTTCATCGCACAAGCGGAAACATTCAAATTCGGGGTCATCTCCGATTGCCAGCCCTTCAACAACTCACGGGCGCCAGGGGAAGCGCTCTTCTACGTGGACAAGGCATTCAAGCTGATGAAGGAAAAAGGCGCCGAAGCAATCCTTATCGCAGGTGACATCGCCAACCAAAGCGATCCCGCAGTTTACACGACAATCAGGAAAATCTATGACGAAATCTTCGGCAACTCGCCCAATCCACCACTTTTCCTGCCCGTAATGGGAAACCATGACCGGGAAGGCGGACTGCCCAAGGACGACCCGCCGAAGACCATGAAGGAGAAGGAAGAACGCTTCATGAAATATCTCAAGGTTGACAAAATCCACTTCCACGAGGTCGTCAAAGGATTCAGCGTCATCGGACGTTCCTTTAAGGGTGGCGGCGGTGCAGGATGCGACCTTGACGACGCAAAATGGGTGTTCGAAGAACTGGGCAAGGCAATCGCGAGAGATCCCAACAAACCAATCTTCGTCGTCGGGCACAACAATCCGAAACAAACCGTCTATGGTTCCGAATGGGGCAACGACAACCTGTACATCCTCTTCAGGAACTACCCCCAGGTCGTCTACTTCTCAGGTCACACCCACTACCCCAACGAAGACACAAGGACGATCCACCAGAAGGACTTCACGACCGTAGGAACCTCCTGCTTGTTCTGGACCTGGATCGCCTCAAGCGCACTCCCATACCATGGGCGCCAGGACGGAAAGAACATGCTCTTCGTCGAAGCCGGCGACAAGGAAATCATCATCAGGCGCTTCCAGCTCAGGGACAACTCCGAAATCCTGGACAACGGAAAGCCCTGGACGCTCCCGCTCCCGCTCAAAAAGGATAACTTCGTCTATGAACCCTCGAGACGGATCCGCGAAAACCCGCCTGTCGCGCCGCAATTCCCCGACGATGCGACCTTCAATGCCATCGCAGTCCCAGAAGGTCAGCCCTTCACAGGAGTCAAACTCACCGGAACCGCAGCCAAGCATCCGGTGTTCGTACATCACTATGACATCGATGTCTTTGCAAAAGACCAAGAGGGGAAATGGAACAGGGTCAATCCATACACCCTTCTCATGACATCGGATTACTATCGCGGACTTAATTTCATGCAGCCAACCTTCGAAACAGTCATCCCAAACGTCGGGCAAACCTTCGAGCACCACTCTTTCGATTTCCAGCCATCGACCGATTACAGGCTCTCGATCACGCCAGTCGAAACATTCGGCACCAAAGGAAAAGCCGCAACTATTGATTTCAAGACACCTGCGGAAAAGAAGCCTGCTCCGGAAAAGAAATGAGCTTGCCACCCCCTATGCCCAGGAGCAACCATGAAGATTCGCCAGCTTGCCCTTGCAATCCTCCTGCCATTCGTACTTGGAGCGGCAGACTACTATGTCTCGTCGACAGGTAACGACGATGGCGACGGCTCTCAAAACACCCCCTTCAAAACACTCAAGCACGCCTTCTCAAAGCTCAAGCCGGGAGACACATGCTTTCTCCAAAGTGGAGTCTATAGGGAAACCATTACGGAAATCCCAAGCGGAGAACCGGAAAAACCAATAACCATCAAGGGAGACCAAAACAACAAACCGCGCATAACGACTTGCGACAAGGTCACCACGAAATGGACAAAGGTCAATGGCGATATCTGGATCGCCAACGTCGATTGGTCATTGGGCAAGCACTCGCAACTCTTCGTCAACGGAAAACACTACTGGAGAGCAAGATGGCCAAACAGGACCGACGATGATCTCCTCAACTGGAAAACCGCAGACTATGACAAGGTCAAGTCAGACCTTACCTCACTCGTCTGCCAAACGCTACCCGACAAGCCGGACAACTATTGGAACGGAGCGATCCTTTGGTGCCTTTCAGGAGTCAAATACTCATCGTGGAGCATCGATATCGTCGGATACGACAATGCCGAAAAACGACTCCACATGCGCCAGTCAAAAACGATCATGACAATCGGAAACGATGAACGGGTCCCCAGGCTCAACCATCGAAACGGGGGCTTCTTCTTCCTGCTCGGAGGAAGGGACGAAGTCGATGCGCCTCGGGAATTCTACTATGATGAAACTGCGAAGACGCTGACGATTCACGTCGAACCGGGGCAAGACCCCAATGCAATGGACATCGAATTCCAGCGACGCCTCCACATCCTCAAGGTCAAGAATGTCAAGCACGTCAACCTGATCGACCTGGAAACCACCGGCGGGCCGATCGTCCTTGAGCAATGCGAGAATATGACCCTGCAGCGGATCAAGGCGACATGGCTGGGGCATACCGACGGCGGCGATACCAGTGCCTCCCTCAAGATGGATACGGGACTCGCCATCAAGTCGGGCCAGCACGTCACCCTTAGGGATTCCGAAATCGCCTTCTCCGCCGGCTCCGGCGTCACCATCAGCGGAAAACGCCACAACATCGTCAACAATTGGATCCACGACGTGGACTACGCGGCATGCTGGGATTCCGCACTTGGAGTCGGAGGACAACAGCACCTGATCTCCCACAACACCATCCACGACACGGGACGTGACATCATTGGTTTCAACGGACTGACATGCCTTGTCCAGTACAACCACATCTACAATGCCGGACGGATGTGCATGGACCTCGGACTGCTCTACGGGGGATACGATGGAGGAGGAACGGAAATCCACCACAACTGGGCGCACGACAACCTGGCAAAAGGCGGCGCGTCAGGACTCTATATCGACAACTACAACCACAACTACATTTTCCACCACAACATGGTCTGGAACGTCAGGGGAGCCAACATCCACGTCAACCTTCCGTCGCAAAACGTCTATGTCGTCAACAATACCTGTACCGGAGGAAGCGGCGGAATGGGACGATGGAAAATCGACTGGATGTACAATGTCCTCTACGCCAACAATGCCTTCGGCAAAGACATCCGAAACCACCCGCACCTGACGAAACTCTCCAACCAAGTCCGCATCCCCGAAGACCAACTCAATGCAGATACGATCAAAACCTTCAATCCCTGGCCCAAATCAGGTGTGTTCGTACCGGGAATCACAGAAGAGGAACCCGGGATCGGAGCCTTCGAACCCGACAAGCCATGGAAGGCAGGACACGATTTCGAAAATCCACCGCAACCCGAATACAAACTCTCGCCGATTCCCATGAGACCGCTGCTCAAGCGGGGAAGCTTCGATTGGAGATGGGGAGTCGGCGGAACTGCCCTATGGGACGTCACGGAAACCAATAAAAACGACGCCAAGCTCATACACGGAACAAGCATCTGGAACCCGACGGACTCCAGAAACACAGTCGTCTCGGCAGGACTCGAACTCAATGGCCCGAATACGCAAATCCAACAAACAGTCGAGGGCGAAATCTTCCCCAACCAAGAATACGAATTCTCGCTCTGGACAAGGATGAAAGACGGGGCAAAACTTAATTTCGGAATCAAAATGGACGACGAAATAGTCGCGCAAAATACATTCGCCGATGCGGATGACGCATGGCACCAGCCCATCCTCCGATGGACGACACCATCAAAGCCTGGAAAGCTCGCCGTGTTCATTGCAAAATCAGGTCCGGGCACCGCCTATGTGGACGACATCGCACTCGTCGGAATCGTCCGTGGCCTCGGACCGAGAACCCCAGGCTTCGCCCCGCAAAAAGCACCTGCGCAAGGCAAGGAATTCAAGCAACCGATGCCGGAACCAAGACGCTCAAAGCCCTTCCTGATCCCCAACAACCCAGACGTCGGCCTTGGTGCCGCAACGCAAGTCAAGCAAACCCCGGGACGAATGATATGCAAGGGACTAATCCCAAATGCCAGAATCGCCCACGACAATGAAAACCTGCTCGTCCAAGTCATGGTTCCGATCGAAAAGCCAATGAAATCCGTAGAAGATCCCAAATGGGACATTGACGACGGCATGGAAGTCTGCTTCGCCTCATCGGAAAAAACCTCCGAGATCTTTATCTTGCACGGCTTCCCAAACGGCAAAATCGAGGGCACGACAGACGGTGGCGCGCCACGACAAACCGTGGACGAACTCGTCAAGGCAACCACCTTCAAGGTCTTCAAGTCCGATGGAAACTGGACCGGGCAATGGACAATCCCGCTCAAATCCGCAGGAATCAGTGGAAAACCAGGAGCGATACTCGACTTCAATATCGGAATCAGGCGAAACGAACACAGCCAGTGGATCCAATGGGAAGGCACAGGAGGCTCGACATACGACCTCAAAAATGCCGCCAAGATCATCCTCGGCAAGTAAGGAGCCGTTAAAATTTCCTTCCGGCAAAATCTACCGAAACCGCCTTTTGCCAAGTAGGAACAAGCACGGATTTTTGTAGCAACTAATCCTTCTTTACACTCTTGACACAGGTAGAATTGTAGCTATACTATGCGGCATTATCCTAAAAAAAGCAGTTGGCGCTATGACAGCAGTTTAGGTACGACGCCTGGGGTACTTGTACTCAAGTGGCTGCAAATGATGCATCCCTAGTCGGACAGGTCGAACCATGTGACTGGGACTGAGACCTATGGGACAAATGTGACCCATGGGACTGGGACATGGGCCTGGGACTATGGGACGTTGTCACTGGTTTTTGTGGAGTTTTAGGTTCTGTGACGGGGAGCTGTTTTCCTCGAAAAAACCACCCTGAAACCAACGCAAAAAATCATCAGTTTCGTACTTAAATGGCATGTGACATGCCCCTTTCTGGCGGGATTGCAGTCAGCCCTGAAAGGGCGCGATATACCAGCCCAGGGCAATGCCCTGGGTTATGGATCGCCATACCCGAACAAAGCCCTGAAAGGGCGTGACATACAATCTCTAACCATGAACGATAGTTCGGACGAATCAACTGAATCAGCTGAATCTTCATACATAATTGCGCCGTAGGCGCTTAATCATGCATACCCCCTGGCTTCAGCCTAGGGATGAGGCCCCTACCCGAAGGCGGCGCCTTGTTAAGGCGCTACAATCATTTGGCAGGGCTTTTTTTTGATAGAATGTGCATTGAGACTATGGATACATATAATGAGATCATCGTAAACAAAGGAGGTTTATGTGAAATTCACTCATCCCAGGCATTGGCATGACAATTGGCCGATCTATTATTTTTTGATGGCCGCAACATTTTTGTGTGGGAATGTCAATGCCTATGTTTTCGTAGTATTTCGTGAAGGTGTGATCCATCAAACCGGCAACATGACCAAATTTTCGGTTGCTCTGTTTGAACAATTTTCTCACGGGCTCTTCCTTGGGGGCATTATCCTGGCCTATTTTTTGGGCGCTGTTATTTCCGGACTCATTGCTGGTCGAAAGCCTATTGGCTATACCAAGGAACCCCGATGGATCTTTTTATGTATCGGGTTGTTTACTTGTGGGATAAATTTCATTAAGAATGAAGGGATTTGTTTTCCCCTGGCGTTTTTTTCCGGCATAACCAATTCGCTTTTAAAAAACCAATATGGCTCCTTGATCAAAGTGACACATATTACCGGGCATCTGACGGATGCTGGCTATGCATTGGGTGAATTGCTGAGAGGCCATCAAGAGTTTAAAGCTCCCTTATTTCTGTCAGTGTCTTTTTTTGTCGCTTTTTTCTTGGGCGGTGTTATTGCCTACGTGTTGACCTTGTGTTTTTCCCATGCGCTCTTTGTAATTGGCCTGGGCTGGGTGGCTCTCTCCGCAACCTATTATTACTTATTTCGAGACTTTTTCCAAAGATAGATAGACCAAAGTCTCGTTTTCTTGAGACTCTGAACTACGGTCTGAATATTTTGTATTATTTGAAAGCAACTTAATGAAGTGTACATTACAAGTGTTCACTTCATTAAATCTTTCAACTCAGGAGCCAGCCCATGGAAGCCAGCGTTCTCGACTTGAGAAAAAACATGAAGGACATTCTTGCCGCCATTGACCGGTGCGAAAATGTCATCCTGACCTATCGCGGCAAGCGCAAGGCCATTATCATGCCTATCGACGAAGTCACCGAATCCGAACCGAAATGCTCGGATTTCGAGGCTTGCGGCATGTGGGCAGACCGTGACGACATGGACGACGTGCAAGAGTATGTCCAGAAACTACGAGCCCCAAGGAGGTTTTGATGTTGTTTGACACTGACGTCATCATCTGGGCATTTCGTGGAAATTCCGAAGCTCAACATGAAATCAACAACGCCAAGCCGCGCCAGATATCGATCATCACCTACATGGAATTGCTGCAGGGGGCACGAAACAAGCACGAGCAAAAGCATATCAAGCAATTCCTGAAAGCCATGTCCTTCGAAGTGTTGCCTATCACGGCCAACATCTCGCACCGAGCCGCAATCCTCATCGAGGAATATGCCTTGAAGGCTGGACTCAATATTTCCGACGCCCTAATCTTCGCCACGGCCAATGAGCACGCCATTCGCCTATGCAGCTCAAATGAAAAGCATTTTCGACACCTGCCAGACCTGGATACCAAGCCATTCAGACCGAATCCACAAAAATCCACAGCAAAGAGATCAAGACAAAAACAATGAAGTTTGTGTTGATTTTATAGGAAAACCTATTCAAACTCAAATCTCTGCAATTTCCCAAAAAGATTTCACAGGAAAAACACAGCGAAAAATAAATTTTCTACCCCTTGTTTTCCTGTAAGAACTTTGGTATATTTAATTTGATGTATGATTTTTCCGGCTTGCGTGTTAACTATTTGGTAAGGAGTAAATTCGAATAAAGCAAAAGAAGTTTACCCTCATTGAGTTGCTGGTTGTGATTGCCATCATCGCCATCTTGGCGGCCATGTTGCTTCCCGCCCTCTCGAAGGCACGCGAGAAGGCTCGCGCCATCAGCTGCGTCAGCAACCTGAAACAGCATGGACTGGGTTCAGCGATGTACTCCACCGACTATAACGGGCATTGCCTGCTGTCCTGGCACTTGAACACCGCAGTGGGTCATTGGGATCCGTGGCCTGTCCTCATCTACCCGTATGTTGGAGACAAAAAGCTGCTTGTCTGCCCGTCCAAGCCAGCGGCTAGAAGCCGCTCCTGCAATTGGAGCAACAACTTGCCCAATCCCTACCAAATCACCTATGGAAAGCTCTGCACCGAAGACGACCAAGGCATTTCCGACCGCGACGACTGGGGCTGGGGATACACCGACAGGACATACGCACGCAATACAAGAACCGAATCCGTCATTGTGGCGCCATCGGAATTCTTCCACATCCTCGACTCCAAGAGCGATGCGTTCAGCCCAAACTCAGGAAGCGGTCTTTGGTACGATGGACCAATTACTACAGTCAACCCCCATGTTGATGCCATCCATAATGGCATGCCAATTTCGTCTTCGCAGACGGACACGCGGAAGCACGGAAAAACATGACCAGAGGCAACTGGAACTTCAAGAACAAAAACTGATTTCCCTAGCCCAA
>Ga0123335_1003242_pt1 | contig 22948 bp, 15 predicted proteins | sample BiotimSIPDNA_2_FD_89707 | JGI IMG/M metagenome (GOLD analysis project Ga0123335, IMG submission 89707) | Anaerobic biogas reactor microbial communites from Washington, USA - Biogas_R2 time_0 SIP DNA | ecosystem: Engineered > Bioreactor > Anaerobic > Unclassified | place: Washington, USA...
ATAATGAAACGAAAAATACGTTGATACGGGTGTATTTCATGTGTTTCTTTCTGACTGAGATACTGCGTTTCGGTTGCGCCAAAGGCGCCCCTTCTTCCGGGCGAAGTCCCGGACGAAGCGTAGTAACTTATTTCCGATCTGCCGCTATAAAAAACAAGAAGTTGTTTGTTTAAGATTATGCAATTGAACAGAAAACAACGAGTTGAACCACGAATGCACACGAATGGACACAAATAGACATTATTGTTGGTGTTCCTGCGGGTATAGCATTGAAAGTTTCATATTACCTGGGCATTCTTGGAATCTGTGCATGGGTTACTCGATACCAAATTTAATTCGTGTGTATTCGTGTCCATTCGTGGTTCTAATATTCTGAATATTTTTTCTGGGTTGCGGGCAACGCTCGCATTGGTGTGCGTATTAACACAAGAATCCTGAGCAACATAGCACGCTAAAGCGTGAACAACGTATCTGACTTTTTGTTTTTAGTGATAGAAAACTTTCCATAAGCTACAACGGGTCTAATCTGTGCACCTTTGGGAGACTGTGTATGTTTTCTTTTGTCATCAGGGTCTTTGGAAGAGCAGGAAGGGAAACCCTTCAGGAATACCGGGGTTTGCCGGGATATTCAGGTCGCTGCCGGCTGGTGGGAGTGTGGCTGTTGCTGCTAGGCATGCATGTTACGGCCTGGGCGGTTTCGCCGGAAGCGATAGACCTTTCCGGGGACTGGCGTTTCCGGATCGACCCGGAGAACGACGGCCTTGACGCCGGCTGGTACAGGGAAACATTGCCCGGAACGGTGCGTCTGCCGGGCTCGCTCAATGAGAACGGCATAGGCAACGAGGTAAGACCCGACACCCCGTGGACGGGAACCATTACCAGCCGCATGTGGCATGATGACGAGCGCTTCGCGCCCTACCGGGAACCTGGCAACACAAAAATCCTGTTCTGGCTGCAGCCGGACAAGCATTACATCGGCGCGGCGTGGTATCAGAAGGACATTGACATTCCGGAATCCTGGCAGGGCAAAGGGGTAGTGGCACGCCTGGAACGCTGTCACTGGGAAACGCGGTTATGGGTGGATGGTAAAGTCGCGGGCAGCCGGAACAGCCTGTCGGTTCCCCATGAGTATGAGGTTACGGATGAACTCACACCCGGTCCGCACACCTTGACACTGCGCGTGGACAACACCTATGCCCTGGATGTGGGGATTAACGCCCACAGCGTTTCGGACAACACCCAGACCAACTGGAACGGTGTGGTCGGAAGGATGAACATCCTCGCGCGGGATCCTGTCTCCATTGAGAACCTGCAAGTCTTTCCGGATGTGACCGGGAAGCGAATTCGGGTCCGGCTGGATCTGGTAAACACGACCGGGAGGGATTGTCCCGGCATGCTCACCGTTGCCGCGTCCCTGCCGGGCGTAGACGGCCTGCCGCCCCTGGAAATGCCGGTTACCGCGCAAGATGGAAAGACATGGGTAAACTTCATTTATTCCATGGGAGAGGCGCCGCGCCTGTGGAATGAATTCGATCCGGCGGTGTACACCCTGAACACGGTACTTACGGTTTCCGATGGAGAAACGAACTACACCGACACCCGTGAGACTACTTTCGGCATGCGCGAACTGGGTGTGGACGGCACCCAATTCACCTTGAACGGCAAACGCATTTATCTGCGGGGCACCCTGGAATGCTGCATTTTCCCGCGCACCGGGTATCCGCCCACGGACGTGGAATCCTGGCTGAGACTCCTGCGCGCCGCGAAAGAGCACGGGCTGAACCATTTTCGTTTCCATTCGTGGTGCCCCCCCGAAGCGGCTTTCGTCGCGGGCGATCAAACGGGATTCCTGTTCCAGGTGGAGGGGCCGTTCTGGACGCATCCGGGCGAGGGCGATCCGCTCGATGCCTATATCATCGAAGAATGCGGCCGTATGCTCAAGGCCTACGGCAACCATCCGTCTTTCGCGTTCATGGCCTACGGCAACGAGCCGGGCGGCAAAAAGCATGAAGAATTCCTGGGCGATCTCGTGGCTTCTTGGAAGGAGCAGGACCCGCGCCGGCTGTACACCGCCGCCTCCGGCTGGCCCATCCTCGGGGAGAGCCAATATCACGTCACCTACAAGCCCAGGGTGCATTCGGACTATGGCGGCAAACCGATGCGTTTCGCCTCAGAACCTTTCGCCTCCATGCTCGATTACCGTGATTTCGTTCAAAAGTATGATGTTCCGGTCGTAAGCCATGAAATCGGCCAATGGTGCGTGTTCCCCAATCTGAAGGAAATAGACAAGTACACGGGGCCCCTGAAACCGCGCAATTTTGAAATCGTGCGCGACATGCTTGAGGCGCAGGGGATGCTCGACCAGGCGGAAGCGTTCCTGATGGCTTCGGGCAAACTGCAGACGCTATGTTACAAGGAAGAAATAGAGACCGCACTGCGTACGCCGGGTTTCGGCGGCTTCCAACTGCTCGACCTGCATGATTTCCCCGGACAGGGCACGGCCCTGGTGGGCATGCTGGATCCCTTCTGGGAAAGCAAAGGCTACGTGACCCCGGAGGCGTTCCGCCGTTTCTGCGGTCCAACGGTGCCGTTACTACGCATGGAAAAATGTGTGTATACTTCGAGAGAGACCTTTAGCGGTCAGGCCGAAGTGACTCATTTCGGGCCGGCGCCCCTTGCTGGTGTTACCCCTTGTTGGCGCGTGAAAAGCGCGGCGGGCGAAACACTTCTGGAAGGACACTTTTCGCAACAAGACATTCCTCGCGGTAGTGCCATTAGTCTGGGCGAGGTACAGTTCAGTTTTGCCGAGATACCCGCCCCGGCGCGGTTGACCCTGGAAGTGGCCGTGGGCTCTTTTGTCAACGACTGGCATCTCTGGGTATACCCGGAGCCTTCTGAAATCCCGGCGCCGGACGATATCCACATCGCCAAGACGCTCGATGCGGAAGCCCTGGAAGCGCTGGCGAACGGCGGTAAGGTGTTGCTGCTGCCCGCGCCCGGGTCGGTAATCGCGCCCCGTTTCGGCAAGGCGCCCTCGGCCTTTCCGCCCGTCTTCTGGAATACCTTCTGGTTCCCCTCGCAGAAACTGCGTACGCTGGGATTGCTCTGCGATCCCGCCCAGCCCATGTTCGCGAAGTTTCCCACGGATTTCCACAGTGACTGGCAGTGGTGGGACCTGGTGTCCCGCGCGCAGGTCTTGAGCCTGGACGGGCTGCCGCAAACGGTCCGTCCGCTGGTACAGGTGATAGACGACTGGAACACTTGTCGTAGGCTGGGACTGGTGATCGAAGCGCGGGTCGGTGCGGGCAGGCTGCTGGCCTGTAGCATGGATATTGAACAGGAACTGGAACGACGTCCGTCGGCTCGGCAATTTCGTGCATCGCTGTTGGAATACATGCAGTCCCCGGCGTTTACGCCCGCCAATGTGCTGACCGTGGAGGAGCTGAACACAGCGTTTCAGGAGCCTTCCCCGTACGTGGCGCTGGGCGCCGTCGCAACGGCGGATTCCCACGCGTCGGGCTATGAACCGGGCAACGTGCTGGACGGCGACCCCGCCACCATCTGGCACACGCCCTGGGGGGAAGAAAGCGTTCCCTATCCCCACTGGATACGGATAGACTTGAAGGAGTCCGTACCGCTATATGGCGTGGCGTTGTTGCAGCGCCAGGACATGAACAGCGGGCATGTGGGCGTGTATCGTGTGTTTGTCGGGGATGATCCCGACAAACCCGGTGCGCCTGTGGCCGAGGGGACGTTATCGTCCGACAGCAACGAAACAGAAATACGCTTTGACAACCCGAAACCGGGAAAACATATCCTGGTGAAACTGATGCGCCCGGTTCACAAGGAGCATCGATGGACGGCGCTGGCCGAGGTCCGGTTGCTGTTCGAATAAACGTAACAGTATAACCCTCTGCAGTATCTGCATATGTAGTGATCGTAATCGGCTTTTTTGGAGTGCGCAAGTCATACTTGCGCTTTGACTTTCGTAGCATTTTAACCTTTAAGTTGACGAATTATACTTCCGGACTATGTGGACAAGAAAGCGAAAGCGCAAGTATGACTTGCGCACTCCATATCGGCAATGAAACGCTTTTTCAATTTCTGTTGGATCCTGATGTGTTAACAAAGCAATGCTTCACATCAGGCGGCTAAAACGTTACAAATAAACCAGGTCATGTTTCTCCCGGCCCTCCGGCCTGCGGGACAATGGCCTTGTGTTCGCGAAGCAGGCTGTACACCGCTTCCATGTTTACCGTCATGACAGGCACGTTTTCACGTATCGCCTGCATGGCGAGCACCGCTGCGGCTTGGCCGCAGGCCATGCTGGTGGCTTGCACGCGTAGCGCGGAATTGGCCTCGCGGTCGCTGGACAGGCAGCGACCGGCGACCAGCAGCCGTTTGCTGCCCTTTGGCACCAGCGCGCCCCGGGGCACGGTGGGCAAGGTGTCGGGGGCGAGCGGGCGGGTGTCAATGCCGCCGCCGGCGGGCAGATGCAGGTCGATGGGATAGAAGCTGTAGCAGACGGCATCTTCCCACAGGCGCCCGCTCACGTAATCCTCCCCGGTAATCTCTGCTTCCCCCTGTATCGTCACGGTTTCCCGAATGCCGCATTCCGGCGCCATGAAGGCAATCTGCAGATTTTCCAGGCCCGGCTGTCGCCGCAGGAAGCGGTAAACGCGCAACAGAGAGACACGGGAACGCAGCTCCGCCTCACTGCGCCCGGCGCTGGTGCGGCCGTCAATGTCTGTGATGTGCGTGCAGTTGTCGCCGCGCGCGTGCAGGAACCCCCGGATATTGTTGCGCACGAAGACCTGGTCCCGGTCATTCAATTCATCCGCTGCCACCGCCTCCCGGTATGCCCGGTCCAGGGCATCCAGGTCCAGGCCGGTGTATTCGTATCCGGTCAGGGACAGCATCAGGGTGCCTGGTTGGCGGGGATCATGTTCAATGACGGGATAGCCCGCCATGCCCGCCGCGATGGCGTCGCCCGAGGCATCGATAAGGGTACGGGCGTGGAAAGCTTCCAGGCCGGTCTTGGTGCAAAGGGTGAGCCGGAAACCGTTATCCGTTTCCTCGATGGCTGCGGGCATGGTGTGGAAAAGCACGTTTACCTCGGCCTTTTCCAGTTCCTCGCAGGCGAGCGAGGCATAAATGGCGCGATTTACGCGGACCTGATGCTGCCAATGCCGTTCGGGGATCCTGGTGAAATCCGGCATTTGGCCTCCGCACAGCGCCACGGTGCGCCAGACCAGTTCCCATCCGATGCCCGCGATGACCTGGCGGCCCCAGGCATGGAAGATGCCGGGAAAATTCACTGCCGCAACAGTCGTCGTCCCACCCGGCATGCCATTCTTTTCGACCAGCAGCGTGCGCTGGCCGAGGCGTCCGGCCTGGATCGCGGCAATAGTCCCGGCCGTGCCCGCCCCGATGACGGCAAGATCAAACATTTCGTGTGCTTCCTTCGGGCGGGTTGTGTCGCCCCGGGCCGCTGTGGCGACTGTCAGCGCGCCCGCGGCGGCGGATCGGCACATAAATTCACGCCTGGTGTTTCGCATGACAGGGATTCTTTCTCCGGATTGGCCAGTCACTGCGTTCGGAACAGCCCTTACGACGGTTTACCGGGCATCCGGCGCAGAATATAGCCGGTAATGTTTTTTGCGAGTTCATTCTCAGCGATCAGTATGCGGTTAACGTTTTCTTTGGCAAACATGGTTGCCTCCATTTCGCTCTGGGCGTGAACAACAATATCGATTCCGGCATTTAATATCCTTGCGGTTTCAATCATCTGAAGCGCTTTGAGCGCGTCGGGCGTGGTGATGACCAGTACGGACGCGCGAACCACATGCGCCTGCGCAAGGACCATTGCGGAGGATGCGTCCCCCACAACGGCGGGTTGTCCAAGCCCGCGCAGACGCTCCACGATCACGCGGTCCTGTTCAGCGACAACGAAAGGCACTTCGTGTTTTTTAAGAATGTCGCAGACACGTTTCCCGAGGCCCCCATACCCGATGACAACGACTTGCCGCGTCAGGTATTTTTCTTCCGTGGTTAAAGGAAGCGTTGCCATGGGATCATCGGGGATTCTCGGATGACGCGGAGGGGTGGGGGACAACACGGCCTTGCTCGCCTCATGCAGGGCGGCGGGTCTTCCGAGCAGCAGCAGCGTGTCATAGGGCTCGATGCGTGTCTGCCCGCGAGGCACCACGAACTCCTCTCCCCGGCCGATCAGGAGGACCAGCACGTCCGGCGGCAGCACGAGGTCCGCCACGGTATTGCCGGCGGCTGCCATGTGGGGGAGTACCTGCACTTCGCGCGTTTCGCCCTGCGCCTGGCCCGCCCGCGCAATTTCGAGTGAGTAAAGGGGTTTCGAGGCCAGCGGTTCGTCCACTTTCAACAGGCGTGCCAGGGGCATCAGGAACGTGCCCTGGATCAAGACGGAGGTGAGCACAATGAAGAAGACGATATTAAACAACATGCTGGAATGTTCGAACCCGGCAAGCAGGGGAAATGTGGCGAGGACAATGGGCACCGCCCCGCGAAGGCCCGTCCACGCAGCCAGTGTCCTTTCCCGCCAGGAGAAGGAACTGCCCATCAAGCCTATGCCCACTGCGATAGGCCGGGCAACCAGCATGAGGAACAGAGAAACCAGTATGCCTTGGGAGGCAATAGAGGGCAGGCGGGACGGGTTAACCAGAAGCCCCAGTGCGAGAAACATGAATATCTGCATAAGCCACGCCAGGCCGTCATGAAACTTCTCCACGTAGCGTTTGAACGCGAAATCAGATCCGTTGAGCATCATACCGCACAGGTAGACGGCCAAAAAGCCGTTTCCCTTGAGTACCTCCGCGGCCCCGAAGGTTAACAGGACCAGACTCAAGCTGAGCACAGGATAAAGCCCGTCATATTCCAGGCGGATCCGGTTGAACAGGAACACGGCAACCTCGCCCACGGCAAAGCCCACGAACAGGCCGCAGGACATATTTAACAGAAAGAGGGGAAGAAGATGGGGCCATGAAAAATCAGGAAGGGTTAGCACCTGTGTCAGTCCCAGCGTCAGGAATACGGCCATAGGGTCATTGCTGCCGGATTCCAGTTCGAGAAGCGGCCTGAGTTCGCCTTTCAGGCTTACACCACGGCTCCGCAGAATGGAGAAGACCGCCGCCGCATCTGTCGAGGAAATAATGGATCCGAGCAGCATGCTGGTCAGGATCGTGAAGCCCAGAATGTACCACGCGAACAGGCCGACCAGGACAGCTGTCAGTACCACGCCGAAAGTTGACAGAATGATAGCGGGGACGGCCACGGGGCGCATAATGCGCCAGTTGGTGCTGAGTCCGCCTGAAAAAAGGATGAAGGCCAGCGCGAGGGTTCCGATAAAATTTGCGGCTGCGGCGTTGTCGAATTCTATGCCGCCGGGACCATCCGTGCCGGCAAGCATGCCGATACATAGAAATACAATTAGCGCCGGAACGCCAAGTCGTTCAGATGCCCGGCTTGCAAGAATGCTCATCAATACGAGAAACCCGACGGCCAGAAGTATCAGGGCAGGACTCAACATGGCAGGGCAGTCTGGGATGAAATTATTGCGGGCATAGGGTACTCCTGAAAAAACGACCGCCAAGCGGCGGGGAAAGGCGGCTGGACAATGTGCCGGGAAATGCCGCCAATTTATATGCTTATAGCCTGTATTATATGCCAAAATGAGACGCTGTGGACACTTTAAGGTCAACCGGGAAAAATGGTACCTGCTGTGACAGCCGCTTTCGGGTTGCCGGTGCCAGTGTTTTGTGAATGCTCACCATTTGCCGGTGGCTTTGATCCGCACACAGGCGGTATAGTCTCCTCAAGCGCTGGAAGCGGCGGCATTGAAAGGAAAATGTCATGTGCTCTCGTTGTACTTTCGCGGTGATACTATTCTGCATTGCGCTAGTGGCTCGACCGGCGGTTTCGGCAACCCCCGAATTTCTCGTGCAGGGCGATATGCTTCATATCATGAATGCTGATACGGAACTGAGCGTTTCCCTGCGTTCGCCGAAACTCCGATTTCGTGATTATGACGGCTGGCAGGGTGATCTTCCACCAACGAGTATTGAAGGTGATATTGCCGCCGGGGAAATCGTCATTGTCACGTACGCGCCCCTGAACGTGGGGGAAACGGCAGCCCTTGATCTTCAACTTCAGCTGCAATGGTTCCGGGACGAGGGGGTGCTGCGCAAATGGATGAAATTAAACGTGGTAGATACAGAAGCACCGCTGTTGCTGGAAGAAGTGCTGCTGGACACATTCAACGCGGCATTGCTGGTGGAGGTTCCTCGTATTTCACCTCCCCGGAGCATGCCCGTCTTCCTGCCAGGTTTCTTTGCGGGGATTGAATATCCCGTGGCCGCCACGCGCGTGGAGGAAACATCTCTGTATGTGGCGCATCGCCCCATGGCTCTCTTGTCGGCGGGCGCGACTTATGGAAGCAGGTGCGCGGTGTACGGGATGGCGGCGCCTGGCAGGGAACGCGAGGCATTTCACCGCTACATCGAGTCCCATCGCCCAGCGCCCCACGGGCTGCATTTCAATTACAACAGCTGGTGGACGTCGCCGGTGCCTTTTTCGGAACAGGACATTCTCGGACTGATGGCCGTGTTTGAAAAAGAACTCTACCAGGCGCACGGCGTCGCGCTGGACAGTTTTACCATTGACATGGGCTGGTCCAATCCCCAAAGCATCTGGGAGATCGACGCGAAACTCTTCCCGGAAGGCTTCTCCCGCATCCAGGCCGCGGCGGAGCGGATGGGCGCGCGCCTCGGTCTGTGGGTCTCGCCGTCTTCCTTCTACAGTCCCGCCCTGGACCCGGCATGGGCGCGGGAACAGGGCTATGAATCCTTCGATTTTTCCGTGCCCTGGAGCGCGAATCCGGTGCGGCTGCTGAGCCTGGGCGGGGAACGCTACGCGGCCCGGTTCCGGGAACGGCTGACGGAGATGGTGTCCCGTTTCGGCATCCGCCAGGTGAAGTTAGACGGGTATTATCTCGGCGATGACACCTTTGAGGCCGGCCCCCACAGTTCCGAGTCGACGGCAGCCGGTGGCATTGCCGCCTTTGAAGCCGTGCGCGCCGTAGCGCCCGACGTCTGGTTTGAGGCCACCTTCGACGCCAATGCCAGTCCATGGTGGCTGTTTTACCTGAATTCCGTGATCGGCGGCTTTGGTGATGACTCCCCGTACGGCCGTGTGCCGTGCCCGGTTTACCGGGAGAGTTACACCACCGCCCGGGACTACTATAACCTGCAGTCCGCCGACCGACTCTTCTCGCCTGTTCCCGCGCAGGAGATCCTGGGCATCATCCATCAGAGCAACGACCCGTTCATGAACGATGCGGTTATGTGCCTCCTCCGGGGGAACGCGTTCGTGTCGCTGTATATCAACCCGAAGCACATGAATGAAGCGCGTTGGAAACGACTCGCGGAAACCCTGCGCTGGGCCCGCGCCAATGAAGACACCCTGGTGAACGCGCACACCGTGCCGTTGCGTCCGGACGCGTGGCTGCGTGACGGCATCCCCTGGCAATCCCACGACGCGCCCATGCCCAGAACGCCTTACGGCTACGCTCACTGGACCGATTCCGGTGGGTTGATCGCCCTGCGCAATCCCTGGGCTGCGCCGCAGTCCTATCGCCTGGCGCTGCCCGAAGGGGCGGGCGCGGGGCTGGACCTGATCAGTCTCTACCCGGAACCGCGCGTTTACGGGCGGAATGTAAATCCTGGGGATACGGTGGAGATGCCGCTCGCACCTTATGAAACCATTGTGTTGAGTGTGCGGCCCGCTACCGATGAAAGTGATGGCCTGCCCGGTGCGGATGCCTGTGTGAAAAACCGGGTTGTTGTGAATTCCTGTACCAGCCGCGTGACCCGGGTGTCTTTCCAAGAAGAAACGGCATCCTTGGGGCCGGACTGGACTGATGCGGAGGGCTTTGATGCCGGTATGCTTGAAACGACGCTGGATACCCGTGTGGTCATCGACGAGGCGGAAGGGCGCCTGCTGGTGCTGGCGGAAGGTGGGGACGCGCCGCCCCGGCTTTCAGGGAAGCTTATCGTAAATGACGCGGCGGTAGAAACGCGCGCAACAGGCTCAGGACAGGGCTTTGCCGCATCGACCGCCCCGCCTCCGGAGCATTGGAATTTCCTGGAGGCGGCACTGCCCTCGGGGGAATCCACCCTGAAACTGACCGTTTCCGCGGATATGGACGTGTCCGATATTTCCGTGTGGGTGTGGGCGCTGAAACCGGGAACCGGAAAACCGGACTTTCCGAATGCGCTGCCTGCGCCCGAATGGATCTCCCTGGGAGGTGCGGCCTTGCTGGCGCCGGGTGCTTTTGCAGTGGACCTTAAACAGGAAACGCGTCCGCGCCGGGTGGAACGGATAAACGGCCTTTTCCTCGATGTCTTGGAACCCCTTTCCGAGCAGCAGGGCTGGGGAAAACTACAGCGAAACCAAAGCGTTTGGGAAAAGCCCATGACGATTGCCGGACGCCATTTCCGACGCGGCTTGGGCGTGCATGCGGTATCGGAGGTGGTCTATGCCCTCAATGGCGGGTACACAACTTTCGAGGCGCTGGTGGGGATGGACGGCGCCAACCGGGGCACAGGCGACTTCGAAGTGTGGGTGGACGGAACGAAGCGATGGGAATCCGGCAGAATGACCTGGGAGGACGCGCCGCAGGCTGTGCGTGTGGACATTTCCGGCGGATTGGAATTGCGACTTCGGGTAGGCGATGGCGGTGACGGCATCACAGGCGATCATGCTAACTGGGCTGAGGCAAGGCTGCTGCGATAAAGGAAGTCCTTTAGTCGAAGTGTTATCTTTGTATTTCTGAATTGCACCGATAAAGAGTTGTGCTCGTGAGTTCCATTTCAGGTTGCGGCCTTTGAAATCGCCAGGTGTGTTCGTTACACTGTCTGCCTGAAGATACAGCAAGGTGGCGCACTTACTGGCTCCGCTGGCAAACCCTAAAAAGGAATACCCCATGAAACACTTTTCCATGATACTTCTGACCCTGTGCGCACTGACTTTTTTCGTAGCGCAGTATGTTGCGGCCGAGGAGGCGCCTACCTATGCCGAGCGTCTGGGCTTTCCCAAGGACGCGCGGGTCGTTATCTTCCACAACGACGACGCGGGCCTTTCCCACGAGTCCAACGAGGCGAGTATTCGCGGGGTGGAGGAGGGCCTGATCACCTCGTGGAGCGTGATGATGCCCTGCGCATGGGTGCCGGAAATTAATGCATATCTGAAAGAACATCCGGAGACCTGTTCCGGACTGCATCTCACCCTGACTTCGGAATGGGACAAATACCGGTGGCGTCCCTTGTCCTGCGTGGAAAACCACCCGGGTCTGGCGGATCCGGACGGTTTCCTGTGGGACAATGTGCGGTTGGTGGCGGAGCATGCCTCGGCGGACGAGATTGAGGCGGAAATCCGGGCGCAGATCGCCGCGGCGGAGAAAATGGGCATGCCCATCAGCCATCTGGACACGCACATGGGCACCGTGTTCGCCACCGAAGCGTACATGCTGCGGTATGTGGCCGTAGGCATTGAAAAGCAGATCCCCATACTGCTGCCCGGGGGACACATGACCGAACTGCGCCGGGAAGACCCGGACCTGGCGGAAAAGGCCGATGCCATCCGTGTCGTGGCGGAAACGCTCTGGGCTGCCGGGCTTCCCGTCATCGATGACGTGCATACTGATTCCTACGGCTGGAACGGTCCGGACAAGACGGACAAGTTTATTGAGACGTTGCGTGCCATGAAACCGGGGATCACCCAGGTGATCCTACACGCCACGGTGCCGACCCCCAATTTCGACCAGATCTCCGAATCAGGCGTCAAACGCGGGGGAGACCTCAATGCCATGCTCGACCCGAGGCTGAAGGAAGTCATTAAGGAAGAGGGAATTATCCTGACGTCCTGGCGGGAACTGATGGCACGGCGGAAGACGGTGGAATAAGATTTTTAACCACGGAATTCACGGAATTTCACGGAAAGAAAACAATAGTGTAAAGTCTCATTTCTGAGGATATTCTGGCCGATTCTTACAACACCATCCGCACTATTTCTACGCCGGGATAATGTCCAAAGTCTATCAGCAAACCCGCGTTGAAACCTGTTGCTTTCAAATAATTAAGTAGTTGTACCTTATGCTCATCGGAGACTTCTTTTATTGCTTTCAATTCCACAATTATTTTCCCAAAGCAAATTAGATCCGGGATATATTTCTGTTCAAGCGAATTCCCTTTATAATAAACGGAAAGTCGTTTCTGCGATTCAAACGGAATACTACACGAGGCGAGTTCTTTTTCCATGCATTCCTGGTAAACAGATTCAAGATAACCGTTGTTCATCTCTTTATATACTTCAAAGGCTGCCTTTCGAATCTGATAGGTCTCCTGCTCGTATAATAGTCCAGTCATTGCACTGTTCACATTTCTTTTTCCGTGTATTTCCGTGAATTCCGTGGTTGAAAAATTCCCTTATTCCATCAGCGCCTGGACATGCTCCGCGGCGCTTTCGCCCAGCGCGTCGAGATGGTACCCCCCTTCCAGGAAAGAAATAATCCGGCCGTCCGCGATGTGTTTTACCATCCGTGTGATCTCCCCGAAATGCTCCGATTCCAGCCGCTGGTTGCCCAGCGGGTCCAGGTGGTGCGCGTCGAAGCCCGCTGACAAGAGCAGGAAATCGGGGGCGAAGGTCTCCAACTGGGGCACGGCAATGTCCCGAATGGTATTCAGCCACTGTTCCGGGGGACAGCCGGGCGGCATCTGGAAGTTCAGATTCGTGTTGTTTTTGCCCAGCTCGTAGGGATAGCCCGTGCCCGGAAACAGCGGGTATTCATGCAGGCTGATGAAGAGGACGGTGTCATCGTCGTAAAACGCGTGCTGGGTGCCGTTGCCGTGATGCACGTCAAAATCCAGGATACCGATTTTCTTCGCCGCGCCATTCGCCTGCAACCAGCGGGCCGTGACGGCGATATTGTTGAACAGGCAGAACCCGAGGGCCGCGTCATGTTCGGCGTGGTGTCCCGGTGGGCGCATGATCACGAAGGCATTGTCGATCTGGCCGTCCAGTAGCGCTCTGGCCGCAGTGATGCCCGCGCCGGCCGACAGCAACGCCGCGTCCCAGGATCCCGGCCCCATCACCGTGTCCGGGTCCGGGTATTCCTCGCCGTCGAGACACGCGGCTTTTATCAGGTCGATATGGTCCCGCGAGTGGTTGCGCAACAGGTCTTCCACGGTTGCCGCTTCGGGGCGCAGTTCTGGCACATCCATTCGGCGATCCCGCAGCGCCTGCCGTATTGCCGGTGGGCGTAGGGATGATTCGGGATGGTGTCCGCCGGTGTCATGATTTGTCGCCTCTTCGCAATATACCAAGGCAGTCTTTGTCATTACGGCCTCCTTATATCAGGGTACCGCGGACATTGTAGCCGACCCCGGCGCGGGATTCAATCCGTCGTCAGAACGTGGCGACCACTGTTCCTGACTTGACAGTCGCCTGGCAGGCCAGGCGCTGATCGTCGGCCAGCCCCATGTCCTCCTCCTCCGGCGTCTTCGGTTCCAGATTCTCCATCCCTTCCTGCACCGTGATGATGCACGTGCCGCACATCCCCGCCCTGCAGGCGAAAGGCACGCCCAGGTCCTCGCACGCGTCCATGATCGGCGAGCCGTCCGCTACCTGTTGCTCTTCTCCGTCAATGATAATCGTGGCCATGATATTCTTGCTCCCACAGTAAAAAATAGTTGAAGACAGTGTGTGTAATCAACATACGTATCCCGCAGCGCGTTAGTATAACAAAAAACGACTTTACAGTACACGCGGTCTTGTGGATAATAGCGTTTCAGACAAGAAGAGAGGATTGTGTCATCAATGAATACAAAACAACAGGCTCTCGGGGTGCACGATCATAAATTTGGTCAGGACCGTCGGCGACCGGGTGAAAAACGCACGATATTTGTCGTGGTAATTACCCTCGTGACCATGGGGGTGGAAATCGGGGCGGGGCTGGCGTTTGGCTCCATGGCGCTGCTGGCGGACGGGCTGCATATGGGTTCCCACGCGGTAGCGCTGGGGATTGCCGTGTTCGCCTATGTATACACGCGGCGACATGCCCGGGACGGGCGGTTCAACTTCGGCACGGGCAAGGTGAACGCTTTGGGCGGTTTCACGGGGGCTATCTTGTTGGTGCTGTTCGCGGTGATGATGGCATGGGCCAGTCTTGAACGACTGTTATTCCCGGTTGCGATTGCCTTTAACCAGGCCATTCTGGTGGCTGTGGCGGGTTTGATTGTTAATGGAATTTCCGTGTTTATCCTTGGAGGCCGGAATGAGGAAGAGGAGTATGGCCATCACCATAATCATGTACACGGGCACGAACACGGCCACACGCATGACCACAACCTGCGTTCAGCCTACCTGCATGTACTTGCCGACGCGCTGACCTCCGTGTTTGCCATTATCGCCTTGTTGAGCGGCAAGTATCTGGGCTGGGTCTGGATGGACCCGTTCATGGGTATTGCGGGTGCGGTGCTGGTGGGCGTGTGGTCCCGGGGCCTGGTACTTTCGACAACGCGGGTGCTGCTGGACATGCAGGCCCCGGATGCCATTGTAGCGGCGGTCCGAAACAGCCTGGAACAAGATGGTGAGGCCCGGGTGACGGACCTTCATGTGTGGTCCATCGGCCCTTGTCTGTATGCGGCCGCGATTAATCTAGTAACGTCGACACCGAGGCAGGCTGAGTACTACCACGATATGATTCCCCCGGAACTGGGGCTGGTTCATGTGACGATTGAGGTTATTCAGGCGGAAGGGGCATGGGAATAAGGATTTACAGAACGGTACGGGAATGCAGATAAGAGAAGAGGCAACCACGGAATACACGGAACACACGGAAAAAAGAAGAGGAGCTTGTACTATACACCAGGTCGTAGGGTAGAAGGGGATGACGGTTTTTTATGGCACACACGCGGATAGCATATCACGCGTAGGTTCCGAGTTCGAGTCCCCGGTCCACAAAGTAGCGGTAGGTATCGTAGGACACGGTATTCGGAATGGAATGGTCCGAATGGAGAATATACCCGTAGTTTTCCTTGATCACGGGAATCTTGGCGCTGAGTTCACGTTGCACCGCTTCAAGGTTGTTGGAATAGAGGACGCGCACGTCCATGCCGCCCATGAAGGACAGGCGGTCGCCAAACTGCCGGTAGAGTTTCAGCAGGTCCATGCCCGCCTTCACCTCGATGACCTGCAGGCAGTCGATACCGGCCTCGATCATACCTGGTAACAACGGCTCCACATAGCCGCAGGAATGCATGATGACCGGCAGGCCCCGTTCCTTCGCCCAGCCCACGGTGCGCTGGTGTCCCGGCAGAATCAGTTCCCGGTACATGTCCGGCGACATGAAAGGGCGGTTCTTGAAGCCCATGTCTTCGTAGAACCAGATGCCGTCGGGAACGCCCTCCTCGGCGAAGAGGATTTCCCACAGTGCCACGGTAACCGTTGAAAAGGTGTCCACCATATCCCGTACCCAGTCCGGGTCCAGAGCCATGCCTGTCAGCATGTGCTGGTGCCCGCAAACCGGGTGCATCAGTTCGAACACATTGGTGCCGCACCAGGCGAAGAATCGGTTCTGGTCCCGGGCTGCGCGGCGCGCCTCCCGGTAGCCCTGGAAATTGATGCGGGCGCGGTCCGCGGTGATGAGCGGCTTGATGTGTTCCTCCCAGCCCGCCCGGTCTTTGACGAGGAAATCCACGTGTTCCGGGGTGCCCTCATGGGTCTTGTAGCGACGCAACAACGCCCCGTTGCCGTCCCGGGCCAGCACGGTCTCCTCGGTCTCCTCGACGACTTCGGGCACAAAACCCAGGTGGGCGGTGAAATCGAAAGGCCAGCAAAGGCGGAGGTCGTGGCTGAAGTGATCTTCCAGGCTTTCCCTGTCACGGATATGGCCTTCGGCGGTCCATCTCGCAACGGTGTCCCCCCAGAAATGCTCAAACACACCGATACGGTCCACAGGCTTTCGCGCGAGGATGTTGTACACACGTTCCACACTTGTCATCGGCATCATGGCTGGGCCTTTACGTCACATGGAGGCATGGAGAATACGATGAGGAACTATTACCGGGTGATGATGTCACGCAGGGCGTCGATCAGGCGATCGCATTCCTCGTCGGTGCCGATGGAAATGCGCAGGGCATTTTTCAGGCGCGGCTGCGGGAAGTAGCGCACGAGCACATGGTGTTCCCGGAGCGCTTCGAAAAGGGCAGCGGCGCTCGGCGTGCCGTTCCAGCGGGCAAGCAGAAAGTTGCTGCTGGACTCGGGCACCAGAAAGCCCATATCCAACAGGGCGTCGCGCAGGCGTGCGCGGCTGGCGCGGATTTGGGCCGTCCGCATTTTCATATAGTCCTGGTCTTCAATGGCCGCCAGCCCGGCCGCCTGGCTGAAGGTGTTCAGGTTATACGAGTCCTTGATCTTGACGAATTCACGGATCAGTTCCGGACGCGCTACGGCCGTGCCGATGCGTAGTCCGGCCAGGCCGTAGGACTTGGAGAAGGTGCGCGTGACGATGACATTGTCGAACTGTTCGGGGAAGTCCATGCAGCTATCGTCGCCAAAATCGACGTAAGCCTCATCGATCAGAACAATGCCTTTGAATGCGTCGCAGAAGCGTTTGACTTCCTCCCTTGGATAGGCCACGCCGGTGGGGGCATTCGGCCGGGTGAGGAAGCACAGGCGCCCTCGCGCCGCGTAAAATTCGGGCGTCAACTGAAAGTCATCGTCCAGCGGAATATAGTTCAGGGAGCAGCCGTGCAGTCGGCACAGCACTTCGTACAGGGTGTAGGTGGGATACGCGGCGACAATGGTGTCGCCGGGATCGACGAAGGCGCGCAGCGCCATGGCGAGGATTTCGTCCATGCCATTGCCAACAACCACCCAGTCTTCGCCCGGCACGCCGTAACACCTTGCACAGGCGCGGCGCAGGGCGGTGGCCATGGGGTCCGGGTACTTGCGCAGATCGGCCATGTCCATCGTCTGAATGGCTTCGAGCACCTTCGGAGAGGGCGGGTAGGGGTTCTCGTTGGTGTTCAGTTTGACGAAGCCGCCTTCCCGGGGCTGTTCACCCGGTGTATAGCCGTCCACATCCGCCAGTATTTTACGTCCGTACTTGTTCATTACCGCACATCCCTGATCCGGACAGTCACCGATTCCGCGTGGGCCTCGAGTCCTTCCAGCGTTGCCAGTTCCTCGATGTCATGGGCGTCGCGCATCAGCCGCTCCCGGGAATACTGCATAATGTTGGTCACCTTGCGGAAGTCGTCCGCGGAGAGGGGGGAGGCGTAGCGTGCGCGGCGCATGGTGGGCAGAATGTGGTTCGGCCCGGCGTAATAATCGCCCACGGCCACGGGGGTCATGGCGCCCAGCATGATGGCGCCCGCGTTGACGATCTTGTCCGCGTCCCGGGGCGCGTATTCGGTTTGCACGCTCAAGTGCTCCGGCGCGGCCAGGTTGGCCAGTTCAATGGCGGTTTCCATGTCCGGGGTAACGACCACCGCTCCGAAGTTGCCTAGCGCCTTTTCGATGATGGCGGCGCGCGACAGCACCCGCATGCGTTCCTCGACCCGTTTCATTACGGCTTCCGCCAGTTTTTTTGACGGTGTGAACAACAGGCACAGCGCCTCTTCGTCATGTTCCGCCTGGGCGAGCAGTTCCGCTGCCACGTGGTTCGGGTTCGCGGTTTTATCCGCGAGCACCACCACCTCGGACGGCCCGGCCTCGCTGTCAATATCGACAATACCGCGGACGAGCGCCTTCGCCAGGGTGACGTAGGCGTTGCCCGGGCCCGTGATCTTGACGACCGGCGGGATCGTTTCCGTGCCATAGGCCAGCGCCGCGATCGCCTGCACCCCGCCCACGCGGAACACGCGGGTAGCGCCGGCCAGGCGCGCCGCGGCTAGCACGGCCGGGTGTATCGATCCGCGGAATGACGGGGGCGATACCATGATGATGGTTTTCACGCCTGCTACGCGGGCAGGCACGATGTTCATGAGCACGGAGGAGGGGTAAAAGGCCTTGCCGCCCGGCACGTACACCCCGGCCGTTTCAATGGGCGTGATGCGCTGTCCGTACATCGAACCGTCCGGCAGTGATTCTTCCCAGGATTCGCGCAGGTTTTTGGCATGGAAGGCGCGGATATGCTCATGGGCGCGTTCGAGCATGGCAATGACCCGCTTGGGTACCACGGCCAGGGCCTCCGCGATTTTGGCCTCGTCCAGTTCAATCTGTCCGGGCTCCAGTTTCACATGATCGAAACGCTCGGTGTACTCCAGCAGGGCGGCGTCGCCCCGGGCGCGCACGTCCTCGATAATGGCCTCCACCGATTTGCGGCGCTCCTTTTGCGGGCCGCCATCGCCGACACGTTCGGCGGTCGCGAGGATATACTGCTTCACCTCCGCGAGGTGTTCTGAGGATGTGATTTCAAAAAATTTCATGATTGTTTCCTGCGGGCGCCGTTTAAACGCTATTCCCGGACCCGCCGTATGTCAGCGCCCAGCGCGGCCAGGCGCTCTTCAATGCGTTCATAGCCGCGATCGATATGATATACGCGCTGCACCAGGGTTTCACCGCGCGGTGCCGAAAGCCCGGCAATCACCAGCGAAGCGCTGGCGCGCAGATCGCTTGCCATGACGGGGGCGCCTTTCAGGTAGGGCACGCCCCGGATAATCGCCGTGTTGCCGCTCAATTCGATGTCGGCGCCCATGCGGTTCAGTTCGGCCGCCTGCATGAAGCGGTTTTCAAACACGGTTTCCTTAATTGTACCATTTCCGTCGGCGCAGGAGAGCAGCGCCATCATTTGGGCCTGCAGGTCCGTAGGAAAACCGGGGTAGGGCTGTGTGATGAGGTCCACTGCGCGCAAATCATCGCGCGCGTTTACACGGATGTCGTTCCCGCAGGATTCCACTTCCGCCCCGGTGGCGCGCAATTTTTCCAGGAAACTGGTCAAATGCGCTTCGCGCGCATCCAGCACCGTCACATCGCCGTGGGTGACCGCGCCCGCAATCAGGAACGTGCCCGCCTCAATCCGGTCCGGGATGACCGTGTGCTCCACCCCCTTCAGTTCAGGCACCCCTGTAATGGTCACCGTGTCCGTGCCGGCTCCGGCGATTTGTGCGCCCATGGCATTCAGGAAATCGGCGAGATCCTCTATTTCCGGTTCCCGTGCCGCGTTGGTGAGCCGTGTGACGCCTTCGGCCCGGGAAGCCGCCATAATCAGGGTTTCCGTGGCGCCCACGCTCGGGAAATCCAAGGAAAACGAGGCGCCACGCAGACGGCCTTCCGCGATGACATAGCCCTCGTCCAATTCAATGGAGCAGCCCAGCGCTTCCAGCCCTTTCAGGTGAATGTCCACGGGCCGCGTGCCGATGGCGCAACCGCCCGGCAGGGATACCCGCGCGCGCCCGAAACGCGCCACCAGCGGTCCGAGGACAAAGAAGGACGCCCGCATCTTGCGGACCAGATCATAGGGCGCGTAGGGCGTGGTGATGGGCGTTGTGTCCAGGGTCATGTACCGTCCGGTAAACTCTGTGATAGCGCCCATGTGGGACAGCAGTTTGTCCATGGAAAAAATATCGTGCAGGCAGGGCACATTGTGGAGGACACAGGGGGATTCCGCCAGTATGGAGGCTGCCATAAGGGGCAGCGCGGCGTTTTTGGCGCCGCGCAGGTGGACGCACCCGCGTAGCGGCCGGCCGCCGTGAATGACTATGGTGTCCATGATGCTGTTCCTCAACAGTGCGCGTTAAAAAGTAAAGCCCAAAGCGAAGCGCGCCTTGGGCTGAAACAAAGATATCAAAAATTACTGTGCCGCGGCATCCGCAGCAGGCGCCGCTTCCACCGGTGCGGCATCCGCAGCGGGAGCCGCCTCTGCGGGAGTCACCTCTATCGGAGCCGCTTCCGCCGGCGTTGCTTCCACAGGCGTTACTTCCACAGGCGTTACTTCCACCGGGGTCGCTTCGGCTGGAGCAGCTTCCACGGGCGTTACTTCCACCGGGGTCGCTTCGGCTGGAGCGGCTTCCACGGGCGTTACTTCCACCGGGGTCGCTTCGCTTGAAACGGCTTCCCCTTCGACGACCGTTGCCGCAGCCTCGGTGGCGGGCGCCTCTCCCTCAGTGAAAAGGGATTCCATGGAGATTGCGGGCGTTGCATCGACGAGTTCCGGCGCGGCCTGCCGTCCGACCCTGCCGGACAGGATGGACATGACCAGCGCCAGCATCATGAAGATGCCCGCGGAAGCGTAAGTGATTTTCTGGGGCAGGCTTTTCGAGGAACGCGGCCCGAATATGGTATCCATGCCGCCGCCCATGCCGAAAGCGCCTGCGAGCCCCTGGCCCTTGCCCTTCTGGAGCAGCACAATGATAATCAGCCCGAAACAGGCCGGGATGTACAGCAGAAGGATGAGCCACCACAAGGTGTTCAGACTGAAGATGATGTCTAGCATACCCTCGATTTTCCTTTTCGTAGACGCGGCCCGGGGTTATTCAATCCGCCGCGCTTGCGTTATTTCAGGCGCAGGCGTTGACGATGTCGGCGAAACTGTCCGCCTTCAGCGCGGCGCCGCCAACCAGGAATCCGTCTATATTTTCGCGGGCGATGAGTTCGGCCGCATTGTCCGGTTTTACACTTCCGCCGTATTGAATGCGCAACGCTGCGGCGGCGTCCGCGCCGAAAATTTTCTCAATCAGGCCGCGCACGAAGACGTGCGCTTCCTCCGCCTGGTCCGGAGTTGCCGTTTCACCCGTGCCGATGGCCCAGACGGGTTCGTAGGCGACGACGACGCGGTCCAAATCGGCTGCGGTCAGGCCTTCAAGGCCCTTGACCACCTGGCGTTCCAGGACGTCTTTCATCGTGCCGCCCTTGCGTTCTTCGAGCAGTTCGCCGATGCAGAACATCACGTTGATATCGCTTGCCAGTGCGAAACGGACTTTTTCGTTCAAGAAAGCGTCCGACTCGCCGAGGATGTGGCGGCGTTCGCTGTGGCCGATAATGGTCCAGGAGCAGCCCACATCCAACAGCATCCGGGGTGAAATTTCACCCGTATAGGCGCCGCTTTCCTTGACATAAGCGTCCTGCCCGCCCAACTGAATGTTGGATCCGGCCAGCGCCTTGCCCACCGCGTATAACGCCGTATAGGTGGGGCACACGGCAATATCAACGTTCGTGACATTTGCCACGAGTGGCTTCAGGTCTTCAGCCAGGGTCACCGCTTCGGCGACCAGTTTGTTCATTTTCCAATTTCCGGCGACAAAAACTTTTCGTGCAGCCATAAAATACCTCTTTTTCAATTAGAATGGCTTGGGAACAAAGACATGCGCACCCCGCTTCCACGGCCATGTGCGCGGATATGGCGGGCAGACGTCCCTTGACACACGCACCGCTGAACCACAAGAATACCATAGATAGGCGAAAAAATGCAAACGCCTCCCGCTTTATATTTCGTAATCTGTCCCTGTTTTACCCTGCAGGCTAGTTTCCTGAATCCCTACATGGGATTCCGCTGAAAACCCTATCGGGCAACAATGAACCCTCACCAACACTTGTGGATAATGACAAGAGTAGAACTTGGAAACGAGCGCAAAGACGTCCATCCCACTACAGAACAAGAAGGTAGCTAATTCTCGGAGGGAAAAGGAAGATGGACCCGAGGTAACAGAACCTACAGCTCCTGTGGTGTGGATTCGTTCGTCTGAACATCCTCCTGTGGAATTTCCTCCGGGGTGACTGGCAGTGATTCCACGTTGTCCAGAGGCGGTTTGGCGACAACCGGCCCGAATCCGCGGGCAATCAGGGCGATTCGCTTTTTCTCGGGATCCAGGATGCAAATTTGGTCTTTTCCAAGCAGAAAAACAGCATAATCACCTGCGATGTGGGTGCCGTTTCTTACTGGCCACTGTACAAAAAAGGGGAGTATCTCATAGCGTGCATGTCTGCCTTGCTCATATCGCTGTGGGGAAATGGTATAAGGGCGATAGCCTTGCTTAATTCCGCGCACATTCAACCAACCCCAGGAATCTGAATCGAATTCCCACTTTTCGGCATCACCGAAACTCCTGAATTTTCTAAAGTCACCCCGAGTCTTAATATCCCACCCTTCCTTATACTCGCCATCAAATAATTTAATGGCCGAGTGTGGGGAAAAATCTTCCAAGAGCAGTTTCGTCTCATACTTCCCATTAATATTCATCAGAACATACAAATCGAATCCACTTTCCCAGCAAATGCGCTGAACGGTCTTATGTTCCTTGTTGCCCGTTCCTTCCTGTATCTCTTCAGTGACTTTCCTCGGGCATGCACATAAGCGATCCGGTATACCTTCCATATCAAGCATTGCGATTACTTCTTTGTCATTGCCGGCCAAATCGCTTCTGAGGACGTTTTTCCCATCAGGAGAGATGTAATACAAATCATAGTCCTCTTTCATCTCAAAGGCTGATGCCGGGACTACCTGCAGTTCCGTAACCATGTTCATGGATTCCTCGCCACCGTAAGTGCAGAAGAACAACCTTGAATAGCTTATACAATGTAGGATGAGCGTTGCTGTCATAGCTTTCGGAATCAGCCATTTCCGCCCGTAAAGGGCCGCAAGGAAAAAGGGAAACTCAATGATCATGGTCAGCACAAAAGTAACACATACCATGGTCCAGAATACGGGTATCAAGTTTTCGATGGTTATATCACCCATGATTTGGTCTGCATATCGGCTATTGACAAACTGCATACCAAGCCATGCGGAGGCGATGTTGGCGGCAATCATTGAGAAGAATATGCGAAACATCCAAACCCGCGATCTCCATGCACGAAAAAGCGTACACAGCAACAGCCCTTCCACAATACCGATGATCCACGTGAGGAAGAAAAGATG
>Ga0123335_1003246_pt1 | contig 22943 bp, 16 predicted proteins | sample BiotimSIPDNA_2_FD_89707 | JGI IMG/M metagenome (GOLD analysis project Ga0123335, IMG submission 89707) | Anaerobic biogas reactor microbial communites from Washington, USA - Biogas_R2 time_0 SIP DNA | ecosystem: Engineered > Bioreactor > Anaerobic > Unclassified | place: Washington, USA...
CCCGGGTGCGGCGGTGCCGACCGGATGAGGCGGTGCCTTCCATACCGACTGCGCCACCTCATCCGCCTCACTGCGTTCGGCACCTTCTCCTCGAGGAGAAGGCATGGGTGGGCGGCGGTGCCGACCGGATGAGGCGGTGCCTTCCATACCGACTGCGCCACCTCATCCGCCTCACTGCGTTCGGCACCTTCTCCTCGAGGAGAAGGCATGGGTGGGCGGCGGTGCCGCTCACGCGGCATTATCCCCCGCGGACCGGGATCTCAGTCCTGTTTTTCAAGCGGGATATCGCCCAGATTAACGTCTGACGCCGCCGTATCGATGGCCTCTATCAGCTTAAGTGCAAAGCCCTTTGCCTTTATCGTCAGGTCATACTCGCCCTCAGGTAGATCCTTGAACCAGAAATCCCCGAAATCGTCGCTCAGAGTGTTCCACACTCTCGGCCCGCAGCTGAGATGGCACTCGGCGCCCTCAACGATCTCCTCTTCCACCGGGTCAAAAACCGTTCCGGCGATGAACCTGCCCGGGATATTTTTGTAGTATACGTTAGGCCCGAGCCCTGTTTCGGGTTTCAGAACGACGGCCCCCGCCATCTTTTTGGAGAGCTCGCTTTTTTCACCGAAGGTGATCGCGCCTGTCGGGCAGACCTCGACGCATCGGGGAACGCTCCTGCCGTTGTCGAGCAGATGCGCGCAGCCGGTGCATTTTTGGGCGATATTCAGGTCCTCCCCGAAATATATGGCCTCATACGGGCAGTGCGAAATACAGTTTTTGCAGCCGTTGCATTTGGCCGGGTCGATTATCACAAGTCCGTCCTCGCGCTTATAAATAGCTCCGACATCGCACGCTGGTATGCATGAGGGATTGTCGCAATGGTTGCAGAGCGTGGGAGTATAATGGATCTTGACCTTCGGGATGGTCCCGTGCACCGTCTCTATTACCTTCATCCAGAACTGCCCCACTATCGGCTGGGGCTTTGCGTAGGGAGACCAGTCGTTGCCGACATGCTCGTCCTTACACGCGATCTGACAGTTGTGGCACCCGCTGCATCTTGCGATATCGATCAGAAATGCTTTTGACATACTATCACCATTCCTTCCGAGGCTCATTCTTTCATCCAGCCGGCCATACATACGCCCGCCGCATGATCGATCTTCCGGCTGAAGGCTTCGGGGAAATCGCGCTTCCATTGCTCCATCTCCTCGTCAGTGACCTTCAGGACCTCGACTAAAAATCCGCTCGTCGCCATTCCGGTGGCGTTTTTTGATGTGATCGAATTCGGTGTTATGGTGTTTATCGCACCGCCCCTGTCGAGCTTTCCGGGATCGATCGGGTCAAGCCTGGAGCCGTGGTCAACGTACGCGACACCCGGGATCAGCCTCTCGGTCACATAGGCCCCGCAGAGCACGGTCCCGCGCTCGTTGAAGACTTTAACGATATCACCGTGCTCTATCCCCCGCTCCTTCGCAGTTTTCGGGTTGAGCCATACCGGTTCATACTGGTACCCGTCTTTTGCGCGGACCTTCATGGTCCCTATCTCCCGGGTCCAGGGCACGTCGTCGCACTGGGCGTGTACGCGCCATCTGCCGTGGTTCGACATGCACAGGAGAGGATACTTTTTCGCCCTCTCGCCGGAGAGCCTCTCGTCATGCATCTCGCCCTTTTCGATCCAGTGCGGCACCGGCGGGCGCTCCGGGTCGTCCGGCATATACTGCTCTATGTGTGTCGAAGAGAACTCGAGCAGCCCGGTCGGGGTGGAGAGCCTGTGCTTTTTGGGGTCTTTATAGAAATTGTAGAGGCCGGCGGGGATGTCCTTCGTGTCCTTGTCGATGGGCACCACGAAGACTTTCTTGTCGGAAAACTCCTCCCAGGACATCCTCTCTTCGCAGCCCGTGGCCTTATAGAAGAAGCGGACTCTGTCCTCTTCGGACATGTTGTCGGTGTAAGCGTCGTAATATTCGGGCCCCAGCTTCTCGGCGACCTTCGCGCAGACGTCGAAATCGGTCAGGGACTCGCCGCGGCGCTCGATGCACGGGTCCACTTTGTATATGGACACGAACGCTCCGCTCGACATGTCGTTTCCGATGTCGTTCATCTCGTGCTTAGTGCAGACCGGCAGGATGATATCCGCGAAGCAAGTGTCGTTTTCCATCCAGGGGTGCTGCACGACCATAGTCTCTATCTCGGGGCTGCGATACGCCTCGATAAATCTGTTTCCGTCATTCCAGCACGTCACGTTACAGGGGGACGAGGACCAGATCATATGTACCTTTGAAAGGCCCGGGCGGGGATATACCATCTTCTCGAACTGGAATCTGCTGGTCGCGAGACGGTAGTTCCCCTCCTTGGGGATCTGGCTCGTGGAGAAGACCTGTAAGCCGTACCACTCTGCGCTGCCGTTAAGTATCGCGTTGTGGACAAGACAGCGGGGAATGAACTGCTTAGGCGCCGGCAGCGGCGCAAAAAGCTTCTTCAGTTCCGGAGCCCTCTCCTCCTGTACGGGGCTGAGCCGGAAACGGGCCATGTTGATCTCGTCGGGCACGTCCCCGTCAACGGGGTGCAGGGGGTCCGCTATATGAGGTACTGCGGGCGAGAACTCGGGCGTGTACGGCACCGGATAATACTGCGCCCACAGGTTCCACTCAAGCATCTTGGTCTGGTGGACGCCCGGCCTGCCGAGCCCCTGCATGGCGAGCAGCATGATCTCCAGGCGGGCCGGTTCCGTAGAATACGGGCCGCGGATATACGAGCCGCCGTTTCCGTGGCAGATGCTCACGGTCTTCTTCGCCCAGTGGCGGGCCAGAGCTTTTATCGTATATACGGGCACGCCGCACTTTTCGCTCGCCCACTTCGGGGTCTTAGGAACGCCGTCCTCCTCGCCCATAACGTACGCGACGAACTTATCAAACCCGTACGCGTGGCTGTCAATATAGTCTTTGTCGTATGTATTTTCCGTCAGCCAGACATAGGCTATGGCCAGCTGCATCGCGGCGTCGGTATTCGGCAGCACGGGTATCCATTTATCGGCATGGATCGCGGCGCCGTAGTTCAGATCCGGGCACACGTATATGGACTTGATGCCCAGCTCCGTGAACCAGTAGCACAGGTTCGTAGGCATGTGCATACCGAAGCCCAGTGGCGTCACCTCCGGGTCACAGCCCCAGAAAAACAGCGTGTCGGAGTGCTGAGCCATATCCGGTATCAGATTGGCCTGCGGCGTCTGTTCTCCGACCGGTTCGCAGCCCCAGACGTGCTTTGCTCCCCAGACCCAGCCTTCCCATGAGTCGAAGTTGCGCATCTGAAGGGTGTAACCGCCCATCAGTGACAAGAGCCTGTTCGGGCAGCCGTGTGAAGGAGCCACATGCTTGCCCTCTCCGTGCATATCCGACTGGCACAGCACGGCCTCGCAGCCGTAAGTCTCCTTGATGCGCTTGAGTTCGTCGGCGCAGATCTGCGCCGCCTCGTCCCAGGAGATGCGGACATACCCGCTCTTTCCCCTGTTCTGCGGGTTGCGTTCACCTTTCGGATCCCAGTCAACGCGCTTGAGGGGATACAGTACGCGATTCGGCGAATATACCCGGCCTTTGTACCCCAGGCCGAAATGTGTCAAAGGGATATTTTTCGGGGCGCGGAACGTTTTTCCGCGCGCTTCGATCTTCCATGGGCGGCAATGCGCTTCCGTATATTCCGTATCATACTCATACGGCGATATGCGCGTGATCCGCCCGTCGCTGCAGTCGACCTTGCACAGAGCGCCGCTCTCGGGACCCATCAGGCTGAAACTGACCAGCGACGATTTTTCAGGCTTGAAATCTTTGCTCAACGTTCATCGACCTCCACTTGTTTTTCGGGATCTCAATACGAAGTAAAATGTCTGATCTAAGAAATCTCATTTCGGAGGACAGCGTCATAAGGATACGAAATAATTATACAGTACCCTTTATCTGTTGACAATAATATAATCCTGCCCGCCCGTTCACGCCGGCTCCCGCGGGTCCGCTTGTCAGCGGATCTTCCCGGGCAGACCGCGGGACAAAAATACCTCCAGCGCCCTCTCCATGAACGCCTCGTCGGGCGGTTCGACGTTCGACAGTCTGTAAGGCTGTCCGAGCCGCGCGTATTTGGATCTGCCCATCGAATGATACGGCAGCAGCTGCACCAGCTTTACGGCGCCGCCGAGCCGGGCGCAGAAATCGGCGGTCTGTTCAAGGTTTTCCATACCGGCGTTCAACTTGGGGATGACCGGTACCCTGATCTGGAGCGAAGCGCCGTTTTCAGCGAGAAGGCGGGCATTTGACAGTATAAGTTCGTTCGGGACACCCGTAAAACTCCTGTGCTTTTTTGAGTCCATATGCTTTATATCGTAAAGAAAAAGGTCAATGTACTCAAGGATCTCCAGAAATTGCTCCGGCGGGGCGTACCCGGTCGTATCGAGGCAGACCCCGATACCGTTCTCCTTAAGTTTTCTTGCGAGATTCAGCGTAAACTCAAACTGGCCCATCGGCTCTCCGCCGGATATCGTGGCTCCGCCGTCTTTCTTGAAGACGAACCTGTCCTTATTTATCCGTGTATAGGCCTCCTCCACCGATATCTCCCTTCCGGAGGCCGACAGCGCTTTTGAAGGACACACGCCGGCGCACCTGAGGCATTCTGCGCACCTTTCCCTGTCCACTTTGACCTTCGTGACCATCCTGTCACCAGTGACAGCCTTCTCCGGCTCGCATTCGATGAGCGCGCCGCTTTGGCACACGCCGACGCAGGGCGCCCCGCAGAGCTCCTTCCCCACGCACTTCACGGCCAGATACGACAGATCATATTCCGACCGCTGGGACTCGGGGCTGTGGCACCAGAGGCACCTGAGGGGACAGCCTTTTAAAAAGACAGTCGTTCTCACGCCCGGCCCGTCGTGTACGGCAAACCCCTGGATGTCATATATCCTGCCTGTCACGTTTTCTGTTTTCGGTGTCATACGTATTGCTCTGAACGATTGATAAAGTCCTCCTGGACCTCGGGGGACATATGGACGAAATATGTTGAGAACCCGGCTATGCGAACGATAAGATCTTTATACGCGATCGGGTCCTTCTGCGCCTTTCGGAGCTCCTCCGTAGCCACGACGTTGAACTGGAGCTGCAGGCCGCCCAGTTCGAAATACGCTTTGATCAGCTCGCGCAGCTTCCACGTACCCTCGTCCCCCTCGACGGAGCGCGGATCGAAGCGGATATTCAGCTGGTTGCCGTTGGAGAATTTCCGGTGCGACAGCTTTGCGGCGCTTTTCACGTAGGAGACCGGGCCGTTCAATGCCGCACCCTGCCTCGGCGAGATGGCGTCAGCCATCGGCTCACCGGAACGGCGGCCGTCCGGAGTGGCGGGCGTGCGTTTGCCGATAAAGACGTTGGCCGTGAGCGTGAGCGATCCTGCCGCCATTGCGCAGTTGCGCGGACCCTTGTAGGACATCAGCGCGTCCGCATACACGTCCGAGCACCAGCGGGCAAGCTCGTCGACCTCGTCGTCGTCATTGCCGTAATGGGGGACCTCGTTGATTATCATCTGGCGCAGGTTCTCGTAACCTTCCCAGTTGGCGCAAAGTGCGTCATAGAGTTCGCGCAGCGAGACCTTTTTCCAGTCAAAGCAGAGTTTTTTGATGGTCATCAGACTGTCCGCGGTGTTGGCAAACGTATTCGTCATTACGCCCAGAGCATTGTATTTCGCGCCTCCCCAGGTCACGTCCTTTCCGCTCTCCATACAGCCGTCCATCATGACCGAGGCGCTGATGCAGGGGAAAAACTCGGAGTATACGACCTCGAAGAACTGAAAGATCTTTTGCTGGAAATCGACATAGAATCTCACCTGTCTTTCGTACTCGGCCTGGAGTTCCTCGAAAGACTCATACTCATAGAGTTTCTTGCAGGGCAGCCGGCCGGCCGCGCCTGTCATCGGGTTTACGTTCCCGTGTATGCACAGGTTCAGCACCGATATCAGCGTGACCCCGCCGAAAGACCCGGTGCTGCCGCAGCAGGGCCACTCTTTTCCGGGGATCGTGGGTTCCACGCAGCCGATGATGCCGTATTCCCTCGCCTCCTCCAGCGGGATACCGCGCTCGACAAGGGACCGGATGATCACCTCGTCATTATCAAACTGGGGTATTCCGCCCGCGAGCTTGCTCGACTCGATGGCGATCTTCCATATGATGTCGGGGGTGTGTTCGTTTACCCTTATGCAGACGCTGGGATCGGGCACGACGAGGCGCCTGAACGACAGCAGCATGAGTTCGGACGCCAGGTTATATCCGCTCGAACCGTCAGGCTTCAGTCCCCCTATCGTGACGTGGATGCCTCCGGAGATCGTATGGTCCGTACCGAGCGTGTTGAACAGGCTGCGCCCCTCCCTGTTGAGCTTGATAAGCTCGTCGTTCGGCGGGGAGGTGTACAACATGATCATATCGCCGATACGCAGTATGAAGGCGTCAAAAAGCTCCTGGGCCTCGGCTCTTGTGATGTTTCCAGAAGCGATGTCGTTGTCGAGCAGATCGCCTACATAGCGGTCGACGTTCGCTATCGATTGACCGTGCTGCTGACCGTCCGCGCTGATGATCGTCTGGTAGAAAATGATGACCTGAAGGCCTTCCCACAGGTTCCTGGCCGGATTCTCCATGATCCAGTCGCACGAATCGGCCATCTTCAGCAGCTCGGCCTTTCGCGCGGGGTCGGATTCCGTCGCAGCCTTGTCGCGGCAAGCCTGCGCGTACCTTTTTGACATCAGTATCGCGCCGTCGCAGAGCTTTATCGCCGCCCTGTAGAATGCGTGGCTTCTCGCGTTCTCCCACGTCAGGTTTTTTTCCAGCTCGGCAAGCCTGCGCGCTGCGTCGCGCCTGACTTCCCCGAAGCCCACTTTTATTGCCTTTTCGAAATTCGCGACAAAATGCCCCTCGGGCATGCTGAAAGTCCTCTCAGGGTGTATGTCCGAAACACCGCTGCCGAAGTGTTCGTAGATCTCGGGGGGCATAAAGCCCTTCATATGGGCGTGGATGTCCCTGTCTTTCCAATACTCGGCCGCGTCGAGCAGCATGGCCCGCTCCTCATCGTCGACCCAGACACAGCCGGGCGTCTGCCACGCGGCCCTGAATTTCTCATCGGAGTCCCCGAGGCAATTTTTAATCCATGCGTGGCTCCTGGCCTCGATATTGAAACTGATGGTGCGCATTCCGGGGCCTGTGCTCCCGAGCAGTATATCCTCGTCCTCGATGAATATCTCCCTTGTCGCGCACCACTCGTAAAGAAACCCCGCACGCCTGAGGATGGGGTACTCAGACTCGTGCTCCTTGTAGTATTTCGTGATAATACGGGTCCTTTCCGAGTTCAGACGCAGCCGCCCGTCGTTATACCATTCGCGTTTTGCCTTGAGCCGCTCTATCCTGTCGGACACACGAAGATCGTATTCCATGACTGCCTCCTTGTTTAATTAGTTGGTTTATAACGGACGATAAACAGATATCGAGCCGTATCTATCACATTTTAAAATGCCAGCGAGACAGGCGCCGTGCGCAGAGCGCTGTCCCTGATGCGCGAGAGGAGCTCGCCCGTATGATCCATCAGGAAATCGCTGCCGGAACCGGTCAGCGACTGGCTCCGCAGCTCATCGATGATAAGTGCGCTCAATTCCTCGGCGGCGGAGGACTCGTGCCGCGGATCGTCCGAGCCCATCATTTTTTCGAGCAGACCGTAAGCCTGCGGACCGAGCAGCGGCAGCTCGCGCAGAGCGCGAAAGGCCCATTTGTAGAAAGGGCGGTATCGCCGGTTGAGCAAAAATATCATTGCCGCCGCGCTCTCGGCAAAGCGGCCTTTTATTACGCAGGCTGCTACGTTCTCGCCGCGCAGCCGGCTCCGGACAAGATTATACTGCCCTGTCTGTGCCGCCGTCGCGGCGTGCCGGGCAAGGAGCCTGAGCCTCGCGTCCTCGGGATAAAAATCGAGCAGAGCATTCCGCACGGCGGTGAACTCGCCTGCGGGATCACGGAACACCTCGCCGTTGACCGCCGCGGCGAAACTGACCTCGGGCACGCTCATCCACTCGCCGAGAGTTTCCGGGGCGCGTGGCAGCCCTATGAGCATAGTGTAAAACTCGCCGACCGTGTAAATCCCGCCGCGTTTGCCCTCAAGTCCGCCGCCCAGGCGAACGGGATAGCCCTCGTACCGTCCGGGGAAGAGCGCCGCTATCTCCTTAAGGCGGTCTCCGAAATCCTCCATATCGGCCTGCGTGAGGACCAGACACACCCTCGGCCCCCAGCCGTGGTCCCGGGAGATCTCGTCGTCCCAGCCGAAGCAGTCCGATCCCTCGCCCACGAGGCAGGCGGCTATCCTGTCCAGCTTTTCCGGTATCTCCCGCTCCAGTACGGGCTTACACGCTTCAAAGAAGTATTTTTTCGAGAGCTCCAGGCCCGTCATACGCTGTTTTCGAGGCGTTCCGCAAAACTTAAGCAGTTTTCGTACATCCTGCTGCCCGCGTCTCCCGAAGCGAGAAAATGACCGGCAGCTTCACGCATCATTTCGGCAGCGCCTTTCATGTCCCCGCCTATCATTCTGGCAAAAGCCATATTGCTCTTTGTCGTACCCACGATGTAATCGTTATTTTCGATTGGGGCGATTATCTCCATCGCTCTGCTGAAGCACTCGTCCGCCTCGGCGGGCTGTTTGAGGTCGAGATATACAAGGCCCATGTTGTTGAAGCAGCTCGCGTAAACGTCCGCCGGAGCCGTGCCCAGCTCCTCATAAATGGTTCTGGCTTCGGTGAACATATCAAGCGCCTTCTGATATTCGCCTTTCAGCCGGTAAAGCCCTGCCAGATTGTTGAGTGTCGTGGCGTAGTCCGGGGTGCCGCGGTTGTCCGTTATCAGAATCTCCGTCACGGTCCGAGGTTCTCCGATGCCGAAAAAGTCGGACTCCTCGTATGGCCGGGAGCAGCTCGCGCAGGGCGAGCAGGTCGCGCATGACGCGTCGATCTCGATGGGACAAGCGTATTGTGTCTCCAGCAGCTCCTTTGCCTTCAGAAACGCGGCTTCGCCTTTTTCAAACGAACTGCGCGCACGGTAAAAACTGCCCAGTTCATTATACAGCGCGCTTTGACCGATATAGTCGTCGGGGTGCTCTGAGGAAAAAGCCGAGCATTTGTCCTGCAGCCACGCTTCGAGCTCACTGTCACCGGCGGCTTTAGCAAGTTCGTCATATTCTTCTAACAGCTTTTTTATGTCCATGATCTCTCCTTATTCCGATGCGCGCCCGATGGCTTTTTCAGCTTTTTCAAGGCTCTCATAACCATAGTGCCGGACGCTGTTCTCAAGTATCAGTCTTGCCAGGGACAGGCCCTGCGATCTTAATGTGTCGATGTGTTTTTTCAGAGCTGTCAGCGTCTCGTATGAATACGTGTACAGCTCTCCGCGCTGATATGTCTCGACAGAGGGGCCCCATAACAGGTCCTCGCTGCTGCGCAACGGCCTGCCGGAATTGCAGACCCGCGGGAATTCTTCGCGCAGAGGGATCGTCATCGATATCATTTCCTCACAGATCGTGTCCGCGAGGGCTCTGTGCTCTGCGCTCAGTTCGTGAAGCGCAGCCTTCTGCAGTTCATATTCTTCCGGGTAGGTATGCTCCATCATGTTAAGATATTTTTCCGCTATCAGGTTGCGTCCGGCCTGCTCGGCAGCCTTGAGATCGTTCAGATAGCTCTCCAGCACATCCTGCGACCACGATACAAACTGTCCGAAACGCATGCCGTAGAAAGTGTCGTAATCATCCTGACAGGAGGCTCTCCCTCCCGCGTTGGTCGTTTGCTGGAACATCTCCCATTCCCGGGAAATAATGTCGTTTATGATCTCGGTATCCGGCAAGTTTACCATCTCCCTTTCCGCCTGTATACACATAATACTATACTATAAAAAAAGAATATTCTACTCCTAAAAATAAAAACGGGCTGTATAAAAGATCGGTTATCATCGTGCCGGACCATTTCGGCGGTTTTTCGCGTGTGCGGCCGCGCCGCGCGCCGCGGCCAAACTGAAGCAAGCCCTTGTATTCGATGAAAATACATGTATAATTATGATGGGTTATTATTTAATTCAAGCCGCTCCGCCGACAGATCCGGTCAGGAGCGGGCAGGCGCAGGTCAACTAATATTTTATGAGGTGATGCTATGCTGAAAAGAATCAATCTGACATTAAATGGCGTACCAAGACCTATCGTGTGCGACCCCGAAAAAGACACTCTGGCGGATGCCGTGCGGAGAATGGGACTCACCGGTACTAAGATAGGCTGCGGTACGGGCGTTTGCGGCGCCTGTACTCTGATCCTGAACGGTGAAGTAGTGCGCTCATGTACCAGGAAGATGAAAAACATCCCGGAATTCAGCGAAATCATTACAATCGAAGGCATCGGCACCCCCCGGCACCTGCACCCCCTTCAGCAGGCATGGATCACGTACGGAGGGGTTCAGTGCGGTTTTTGTACGCCCGGCTTTATAGTTTCGGCGTACGGCCTCCTGCTCAAAAACAACGACCCGAGCAGAGAAGAAGTGCGCGAGTGGTTCCGTAAAAACCGGAACGTATGCCGCTGCACCGGATACAAACCTCTCGTTGACGCTGTTATGGCCGCCGCGAAAGTCATGCGCGGCGAGGCAACGATGGACGATATCACCTTCCATCCCGAAGACTGCAAGGATTTCTACGGGTCCGCCCTCCCCAGACCTTCGGCCCTTGCCAAGGTCTGCGGTCTTGCCGACTACGGCGACGACATCAAACTCAAGATGCCAGAGGGCACGGCGCACCTCGCTGTTGTCCTGTCGGAGGTCGACCACGCTAAGATAATAAGCATAGACACATCCGAAGCCGAGAAAATGCCGGGCGTCTACAAGGTAATGACCGCGAAGGACGTGAAGGGCACCAATCTTCTGCCTGTCCCCCAGATACATCCGCGCATGAAGGCGAGCGGGATACTGCAGTTCCCCGTCATCTGCGACAAGAAGATCAACCGCAGAGGAGAGGTCCTGGCTCTTGTTGCCGCCGACACGCAGGAGCACGCGCGCGAGGCCGCAAAGAAAGTCAAACAGAACCTTGAGATACTGCCTTCATACAAGTCGTATCCGGAAGCCGTGATGCCAAACGCCATCCAGCTCCAGGAACAGCTGCCCAACTTCTATATGGAACAGCCGCTCTTTAAAGGCAAGGACACACAGGAATTGTTTGACGAAGCGCCCGTCGTGGTGGAAGGCAGCTTCTATTCCCAGCGCGAACCGCACCTCCCGATCGAGCCCGACACCCTCCAGGGCTACTACGGTGAAGACGGAGTGCTCGTTCTGCAATGCAGGGCGCAGGCCCTTCATGATTCGCGGGCAGAGGTATCGGCGGCTACAGGCCAGCCGATCGATAAGCTGCGTCTGATCATGAACCCGGCCGGCGGATCTTTCGGCAACTCGATCACCTCGAACACGTACTCGCTTGTGGCGACTGCCGTCCAGAATCTCGGTATCCCCTGCACCCTGACGCTCAGCTACGAGGAGTTCAACCACACCACCGGCAAGCGCGGCGCCTCGTTCTCAAACGGCCGCCTCGCCTGCGATAAAGACGGTAAGATCGTCGCGGCCGAATACGACGTGGCGCTCGACCACGGAGCGTACACGGTCGTCGCCAGCATCATCTTCGGCAACTTTATCTCAATAGGCTTCCACGGCTACAATATCCCGAATATCAAAGCGCTCGCCCGCGCGGGCATGTCAAACAACGGTTTCCAGACTGCATACCGCGGCTTCGGGGCGCCGCAGATCTATACCACAACGGAAGCGCTCATCGACATGGCGGCCGAGGCTGCGGGGATCGACCCCTGGGAATTCCGCTACAAAAACCTCGCGAAGCCAGGCGATACAACGGTGAACTCCAGACCGTATCTGAACTACGATATCTATCCCACCCTCATGGAGAAGATAAAACCCGTCTACGACAGCTATAAGAGCGAAGCGGAACAGGCAAAAAAAGAAGGGCGCTTCGTAGGCGTCGGGCTCAGCCTCGGCGGCTTCCTGTGTACCACAGGCAACTTCGATGAGGCCGAGGTCGCGCTCGAACTGAACCCCGACGGCACGATAACACATTACAACACGTGGCAGGACGTTGGCCAGGGCGGCGATATCGGCACGCTGACACACACGCTCAAGGCTCTGGAGCCGCTCGGTCTCACGCCGGACAAAGTCAAACTCGTGATGAACGACACCGGTACCTGCCCGAAAACCGGCCTTTCCGCGGCGAGCCGCTCGCATTACATGGCCGGTAAAGCCACCATCGACGCGGCGGACAAGCTTCTTGCCGCCATGCGCAAGGCTGACGGGACATTCAGGACCTATGACGAGATGGTCGCCGAGGGCATCCCGACGAAATACGTCGGCCACCACAGCAATTACGGTACGGCCGACCCCGGCCTGAACCCCAACACCGGCGAAGGCGAGAAAAACACGGAGTTCATGTACGCGGTCAACGCCGCTCTGGTCGAGGTCGACGTCACGACAGGCAAAACGAAAGTCCTGAGGTACACGACCGCGGCCGACGTCGGTGCCATCGGCAACAAACTGGCGGTGGACGGCCAGGCGTACGGCGGACTTTCCCACAGCATCGGCTTTGCGCTCAGCGAAGATTACCACAGCGACAAAAAATACGGCAATATCGCCGGTTGCGGCATCCCGACTATAGATATGATCCCCGACGACTTCAACATCATCTATAACGAGACTCCGCGCAAATTAGGCCCTCACGGCTCGGCGGGATGCTCCGAGAACTTCCAGTGCTCCGGGCATATGGCCGTAATAAACGCCATCTACAATGCCTGCGGCGTGCGCATCTATGCCCTTCCCGCCACTCCGGACAAGGTCAAGGCCGCCTATGAGGCAAAACAGCGCGGAGAAGACCTCACTCCTCCGAAGTATTTCCTCGGTTCAGACTTTGAAGAGGAGCTTGAGTTCATCAAGGCAAACCCGCTGTAATAGAGCTCAGACACCCCTGCTGCCCATAATACCCGTATAAATAATCCGGCAGGAGGCCGCCCGTAATCAGGCGGCCTCCTGCCGGATGCATTATCTTTCGGTATTATATCGTTTTATGACGCCCAGGCGCTGTTTTCTTCGGGTTTTTTCATGATTATGTCCGCTATGCCGGGCAGAGATATCCCGAGCGTCTCCTTAAGCACTTCCTCGACGGTCTGGACAGGGATGATCGTCATTTGTTCTTTGACCTCGTCCGGGACATCCCTCAGATCCGCTGTGTTGTCTTTCGGAATAAGTACCTTGGTTATACCGGCCCGCTGCGCCGCGAGCAGTTTCTCTTTCAGGCCTCCTATCGGCAATACCGCACCTCTGAGCGTGATCTCGCCTGTCATGGCGAGCTTGGGGTCGACCTTGATGCCGGTCACGAGTGAGGACAGCGCGGTGAAAAGTGCTATACCGGCCGACGGGCCGTCCTTAGGCACCGCTCCCGAAGGAACATGTATGTGCAGATCCCGTTCTTTGTAGTTCATTGCCGCGAGGGGGAGCCTTGATTTGAGCAGGCTGAGCGAGATCCTGGCCGATTCTTTCATAACGTCCCCGAGCTTTCCGGTAAGCATGATCTCACCGTTTCCCGGCATGGCTGCCGCTTCGATAAAGAGGATCTCTCCTCCCACCGGCGTCCATGCCAGGCCTGTCACAACACCGGGCGGATTGTCCTGCTGCGCCCGCTCATGGCGGGAGATCTGCCTTCCGAGCAGCTCGTCGAGATCATCTATGCCGACGCTGTAAGGCAGCCGGACCTCTTCGGAGACTATCTTCTGCGCCGCCGCTCTCGCGAGCGCTGCGAGCTGTTTTTTCAACCCCCTCACTCCCGCTTCGAGCGTATAATCCGATATGATCTTCCTCAGGACCTCGTCGTCTATGGTGAACTGCTCCGGAGTGAGCCCGTGCTCTTGAAGAACATCCGGTATGAGGTGATCTTTTCCGATGTGGAATTTCTCCTCGGAGGTATAGCTGGATATCTGGATGACCTCCATCCTGTCAAGCAGCGGGGCGGGGATAGTCTCCGTCGTATTTGCCGTGGCGATGAAGAACACGTCCGACAGGTCGTACGGCAAATCGAGGTAGTGGTCGGTGAACGTGTTGTTCTGCTCGGGGTCGAGCACCTCCAGCAGCGCGCTTGCCGGGTCTCCGCTGAAACCTCCCGCCATCAATTTGTCGACCTCGTCCAGGATCATCACGGGGTTTGTCGTACCCGCTTTTTTGATGCTCTGCAGTATCCTGCCGGGCATCGCCCCGACATATGTTCTTCTGTGACCTCTGATCTCGGCCTCATCCCGGATGCCGCCGAGGCTGAGCCTGACGTACTTCCTGTCAAGCGCTTCGGCAATGCTCCTGCCGAGGCTCGTCTTTCCCGTTCCCGGGGGGCCGACAAGCAGGAGGATGGAGCCTTTCTTGTCACTCTTAAGGCGCATCACGGCCAGGTGCTGCAGGATCCGCTCCTTTACCTTTTCAAGCCCGTAGTGGCGCTCGTTCAGGATACGCTCCGCCTCGTGCAGGTCCACGGGCTTTTGTTCGGCTTTTTTCCACGGCAGCTGTAAAATGAACTCGAGATAATTCCGTATAACGCTCTGCTCGGGGCCGTTTTGTCCCTGCGCTTCGAGCTTTTCACATTCCTCTCTCGCCGCTTCCTTGATCTCTTCCGGCATGCAGGACTCTTCGATCCTCGCGAGGTAATCCTTATCCTTCCTGGAGCCGCCCGGTTTGCCCTCGTTCAGCTCATCCTGAATGAGCTTCAGCTGCTCCCTGAGCATGGCTTCCCTGTAGGATCTGTTTGTCTTTTCCGAGAATTTCTCGTTTATCTGCATGCTCAGCTCTATGGATTCTTTCTGCTTGAGCAGGCAGTCCATGAATCGAAGGCTTCTCTCCTTCAGGGATTCGATCTTCAAAAATTCGTACTTCTCTTCCGCGGATATGGGCATGAACTGGCTCAGATACGCAATAAACGCGTTTATGTCCGTGAATTTGTCCGCAATCTTCCGGTACTGCTCGCCGCCGCGGAATTTCTCGCTTATATCCGAAACGATATTCTTCAGATAGCCGAGCATATCGGCCTTGCTTTTTTCGTCCAGGTCGACCTTTTCCGGACTGTCGGTGTACTCCGCGCGTATAACGTCCCCTTCGAATATTATACGGCTCACCTCGACTCTGTCGTGCACTTTGATCTTCAGAAATACTCCCTTTTCCGTCCGCTCGGTATCCGTGATAGAGAATGAAACGCCGACCCTGTAGAAATCTTCTTCCTTCATCCTTCTTTGAGCGAAGTTCGCTCTCAGCGGCAGGGCTATATTGACCGCGTCCATACTCTCGGGATATCTCATCATCAGATCGTTCGGCTGTGCCAGATGTATCATAGTGACGATACCGGGAAGCAGAACAATATTCGATACAGGAAAAACAGTTCCTGTCATAACGGTTTTCATTGTGTTGTCCATATTAATCCCCTTTCTTTGAACATCCGTTGTTTAAACGAATGTTCATTTATTAATTATTACAGTTTCCCGCTCTCACAGCGAACGTACTCTAAATCAAAATCGCGTCCTGGACCATACCTATAATCTCCTGCAGCAGAACGTCCCGTTCGCTCTCGCTCCTGCGGTCGTCTGCCGCAATGGCTTTCACGGGGTGAAAAATGATCGCAAACAACGTATCATTATTGTAGTTCCTCACCATATGCTTGCGCTTCATCTCAGCGACCAGATTGTAAACGGTACTCATGGAACCGCTTTCGGAGCATCTTCTTACGAGCGAGGGACAGTTTGAAAACTGTTCTATGAAACTGAACTCTTCTTTGTGGTTTGTTATATATTCATAGTAACCGCGCACCAGCAGCTCAACGACCCGCGGCGCTCCCATGCTTAAGTCCACTCTCCGAAGAAGATAACCGAACACTTCCTCCGAGTATTCCGTATAGATGTCCTGCAGCATGCTCTCTTTATTTTCGTAATAGATGTACACCGTTGCCGGTGAAACACCCGCCAGCTTTGCTATCTTTGAGATCGATGCGCCCTGCAATCCTTCATCAAGGATCACTTTTATAACGGCCTGCTTTATACAGCGCTCTTTTTCGTCATCTTTTCTTCTCAACTCCGACACCTCTGCTCTTACTGCCCTTATAATAAATGATCATTCGTTTATTGTCAAGCGATTTTTTTCAAAAAAAGTCAGCGCGCGGAGGCGGACAAGCCCTCCGGGAACTATCAGTTGTTAACAATTATTTTACATATCTTTTGCGGCGAAGTGTTGACATACCCTTGGACGTGTGCTATAAAATAATCAAGAGTTAGCACTCTCCCTCGTTGAGTGCTAACCTGAAGACCACAAACCAAAACAATAATATAAAATACAGTAAAGGAGTTGTTGATCATGGCAAATCTTATTCCTTTCAACAGAAGGGTCCCCGACATCATGAGCAATGGTTTCTTTGATTTTCGCAACATGCTTGACGACTTTTTTTCCGATGACTGGCCTGTGAGCCTGAGGAGAAGACTGTCGTGCGACACGTTCAAAGTAGACGTGCAGGAGAACGAGAAGGAGTACCTTATCGAAGCCGAGCTCCCCGGTGTGACCAAGGACGAAGTCAACATCCGCCTCACGGACGGCAGACTGAACATCTCCGTTCACAAAGAGGAGAACGTTGAGGAAAACAAAAAGAACTATATCCACAAAGAGAGGCGCTGCTCCTCGATGAGCCGTTCCATTTTCCTCAACGACGCGGACGCCCAGAACGTAAAAGCAAAGCTCGACAACGGCATACTCTCCGTCACGGTTCCCAAGATCACAAAAAAGGATTCCGCGATCGACATTACCATTGAGTAATAAAACAGCATAGAATTTGCGGCAGCCGGGAGAACTTATCTCCCGGCTGCCGTGCTGACAACCAAAAAGCAGAATATTGAAACTTTAGTCCTTTCGCAGAGCGAAAGAAATTTCAAAAATCGCGTTGCGTGTGCGTGATCGATTTTTGAAATTTGTAAAGTATTAAGCTATTCGGCGACATGTGCGTCGAATAGCTTACCTTTCGAGCCGCCTCAGCGGCGAGGTCTATCCCCGGTCCGTGTCAAAGAACATTCGTTCTTTGACACGCTGTGCGGCAGCCGGGAGACAAGTTCTCCCGGCTGCCGCGCTTTATCCAAGGAGGGGTTATCCGTGATCAATAGATACCCTGGGCCAGCATCGCGTCGGCGACTTTTTCAAAACCTGCGATATTCGCCCCAACTACATAGTTTCCGGCGCAGTCATATCTTTTTGCCGCGTCGTCGATATTATGGAATATGTTGACCATGATCTGTTTCAGTTTGCTTTCGACTTCTTCGAAAGACCAGTTGAGCCGCTGGCTGTTTTGCGTCATCTCAAGCGCGGACGTAGCCACGCCGCCGGCGTTCGCAGCTTTTCCGGGCACAAACATGACCTTGTTCTCAAGCAGATAATCCACAGCATCGAGCGTCGTCGGCATATTCGCGCCCTCGGCCAGGACGATGCACCCGTTGGATACGAGAGTCTTCGCGTCGTCAAGAAATACTTCGTTCTGTGTGGCGCACGGCAGGGCTATATCGCACTTTATGCTCCAAACGCCCCTTCCTTCGTGGTATGTGGATTTCGGTCTGTATTTCGCGTACTCGGTCAGACGGGCTCTGTTTATCTCTTTGATCTGCTTCAGAGCGGCGACGTCGATCCCCTCGGGATCGTAGACCCAGCCGTTGGAGTCGCTGCAGGTAACGACTTTCGCGCCCAGTTGGTGAGCTTTTTCGATGGCGTAAGTCGCAACGTTCCCGGAGCCTGATACTGTGCAGACCTTGCCTTTGATGTCCTCGCCGGCACACTTGAGCATCTCCTCTACAAGGAACATCAGGCCGTATCCGGTAGCTTCCTTTCTTGCCAGGGATCCGCCGTAAGACAGCCCCTTTCCGGTAAGTACGCCTTCGTACGAGTGCGTGAGCTTTTTGTACTGACCGAACATGTAGCCTATCTCGCGCGCACCCACGCCGATATCGCCCGCGGGGACGTCGATATCCGCGCCGATATAATTATACAGTTCCGTAATGAAGCTCGTGCAAAACGACAGTATCTCCCTGTCGGACTTGCCTTTCGGGTCAAAATCCGCGCCGCCCTTGCTGCCGCCTATCGGAAGTCCCGTGAGCGAATTCTTAAATATCTGCTCAAACCCGAGGAACTTGATTATTCCCAGGTTGACCGACGGGTGCAGCCGCAGGCCTCCTTTATAAGGTCCGATGGCGTTGTTAAACTGAACCCGATAGCCGGTGTTCACGTTTACTTTGCCGCTGTCGTCTACCCAGGGCACTTTGAATTTGAACTGTCTGTCCGGTTCTGTGAGTCTTTCCAGAAGCCCCTCGCGCCTGTAGACGGCTTCGTTCGCGTCCACCGCCAACCTTAGCGAATCAAGCACCTCTTTAACAGCCTGATGGAACTCCGGTTCGGCGGGGTTTTTGTTTACTACCAGTTCATAGATCTCGTCAACGTATCCCATAACACTCGTCCTTTAATAGATTTCGCCGCGGAGATGCCCGGCAAAACCGGACAAAGCCTTCGCGATTATGCAATGCAATCCCGGCCCGATTGCATTTTACAACATTATATACAACCGATAATTGAACATCAAGAGTTTTTTTTGCCGCCATAATCGCATAATATTCCGAATTTCAGCGGCTTCTCTCAAATTATCCGCGTATAAATACAATGTTTATACATAATATGCCATCACAGCTAATATCAAATTGCAGCCGCAGTCACCGCAAGTTGCAATATTTGGTCAATAGGGCATACACAGGATCTCGTGGATCTTCGTTTCAAAGATCCTGTTTGCGTGCGCCGGATGCATGAGGACCGCCGTATCGAGTCCGCGCCCCGTGCCGCCTAACGCCACGACCGGCACTCCATAGGGCACCGCTCCCGCGTCGAGCGCCATTGAACCGATCTCGACCACGACCTTGACGCCTTGACTGAGCATGCGCAGCGTATTGGCGATGATCTCAAGGGGATAAATGCCCTTAAACTGCGTGCTCATGGCGCGTTCCGCACCGGACAGCGCGTGCGCCGCCGTTACCAGGACCGCGCCGTGAGATATCATTTCATCGCGGCACTCTTTCTTCAGGGCGTTTTCTCCGGGAACTCTCGAACCGTATGCGTGGGTAACGATGACCACAGGGCCCTTAAAGCCCGTCTCGGCGGCCAGTCTGCACAATGCTGCGCCGGAATCCCCCTCCGTCGTCGCGGCAATAATGGGGGCGCCGACAAAAGCGGCCCGCTCGAGCGCGATGCGGCAGGCCTCCTCGGTATTGTGCTTTCCCGGTTTTTCAAATACCTTCATCTTTCTTTCCTCCTTCACATAATCCGTAAACCGGATTCATTCGACAGATCTTTTGATTCGCAAAACGTCAAATCCCCGCGGCGCGAGCGTGACATCGCCCCGGATATCTTCCTCCGTCAGCAGACTGCGCGCGCTCTCTTCAACACGAACGGTCTTTTCTTCCTGTGAAAAATTCATTATGAACACGAAACTTTCTTCCCCGTCGGTGCGCGAGCACGCGGTGCACCCTTCGGGCAGCCGGCCTCCAAGCGCTCTTTTCAGGCCGAGTTTGTCCATAAGCATGCCGAAAAAATCGTTATTGAACTTATCGTCGAGGCGCGCCGCGATAAAGTAAGCCTCCCCGGCGCCGAACCTGTTGACCGTTACTGCGGGTGTGCCCGAATAGAAATCTTCAAGGTATTCACCTTCGGCGCTCGCGCCGTGAAGATGTACGATCTCGCAAAGATCGCGGGCTGTATAGACCTCTCCGTTCCAGCTCACACGCCTTCTTTCTTCGGGGTAGAGGCTGTCCATCTCCTCGCACCGGATACCGAGCACGTTTTTCAGAGCGCCTGGAAATCCCCCCTGAAAACAAAGATCGTGCTCGTCAACGTATCCTGTCATGTATGTGGCCACGAACGTCCCCCCGCCGCGGACGAAAGCCTCGATCTTTTCGGCCATACCCGGCCGCAGCATATACAGCATCGGCGCGACCACCAGCTTGTAGCTCCCGAGCGGTTTTGTACTGTCTATCACGTCCACCGAAACGCCGGCCCTCCAGAACGGTGCGTAATGCTCCGTCAGCGTCTGTACGTAGCCCTTCTGTTTTAAGAAACCCTGGCTCATATCGATCGCCCAGCGGTTTTCGACGTCGTATATGATCGCCGTGTCCGGTTCCACGACCGTTCCGACAACACTATCCAGCTTCCCTAGTATCGCACCTGTTTGCGCTGCCTCGCGAAACACCCGCGTCCCCTCCGTGCCGACGTGGTCGACGACCGCACCGTGAAACTTCTCGGCACTGCCGCGGGACTTTCGAAACTGGAAGTACTGAACGGTATCGCTTCCGTGCGCAACGGCCTGTATGCCCTGAAGCGCAAGCTGGCCCGGCCGCCTGAGCTTCCCGACCTCCTGCCAGTTTGTAGCGGAGGGGCTGCTCTCCATCATCATAAACGGCCGCCCGTCTTTCAGGCAGCGGTTCATGTTGTGAACGAAAGAGACCTGCGACCCGAGCTCTATGTCGCTGTCATCGCCCCGCCACGCGGGGTAATTGTCCCAGGCGGCTATATCCAGCTTTTCCGAAAGCCTGTAATAGTTCAGCCCGTCATACAGGCCCATCATGTTCGTCGTGCAGGGTATATCCGGCGTCAGGCGTCTGAGCGGTTCCATCTCGGCGGCCATAAAGTCGGCCGTCTGTTCGGTGACAAATCTCTTCCAGTCGAGCGCCAGGCCGTGGATACTGTTGTCGCCGAGCGGCGAAGGCGGCTCGATCTGGCTCCAATCCGTGAAAGTGTGGCTCCAGAAAGCGGTCCACCACGCCTCGTTGAGGTCGTCGAGGGACTCGTAGCGGGTCCGGAGCCAGGCCCGAAACGCCTCCCGGCACAGCTCGCAGTGGCATTCTCCGCCGTATTCGTTCGACAGGTGCCATACTCCCAGGGCGGGATGAGACCCGTATCGCTCGGCGAGCTTCTCATTGATGGCAGCCGTTTTCGCGCGATATACGGGCGACGTCGGGCAGTGGTTATGGCGCTCACCGTACAGAATGCGCCGCCTGTCGGCACCCACGCGCAATACCTCGGGATATTTTTGGCTCAACCACGCCGGCCGCGCGCCGGAAGGAGTCGCCAGCACCGCCTTTATACCGTTTTTATCGAGCAGGTCCATGATCTCGTCAAGCCAGGAAAAATCATAGCAGCCCTCCCGCGGCTCAAGCGCCGCCCAGCTGAAGATACCGACCGACAGCGAATTGATGTGCGCGAGGCCCGCCATGCGCATATCCTCGAGCCAGATCTCCTTTGTCCCGAGCCATTGCTCCGGGTTGTAGTCGCTTCCATGCAGAATATGGGGAAACCCGCGGATTATCGGATCATATTTCAAGATCGTGCCCTCCTGCCCGGCATTTATTCTCCCCTGCCGCCGGGACAGCCGCCGTGAGGCGATATCGCGGCCGTGCTCTGCGGCGGGGTCGTTTCAAACGAAGTATTTTTTGAAATTATATAATAAAACGAGGCATGAGAAAAGATTTTCATGCCTCGCCTGTCTTAATACCCTTGGAAATTAACGCGCCGCTTATATGATGCGGAAAATACCGCCGCGGGGCGCTCAGACCGCCGAATACTCCATCATATCGAGAGCTCTGCTCATCGTGCCGTAAGGATCGCTGCCGAAGAGCCATTCGTCGTGGATTGCACGCGGCAGGATCACCGGCATGCGGTCGTGGATAAAAGCGATGCCCTCCCAGGCCGGCCGAGTCAGGATCACAAAACACTCCTGTCCCGTATCACGGTCCTCAGCGGAGAGGCCCGCCATGAATATATTGTGCTCGCCGGGAGGTTTGACAGCGTATTTCACCTTTTTTGATCTTTGCTTCTCCCACTCGTAATACCAGCTTGCGGGGATGAGGCATCGCCCCGACACCATGGGCCTGCGGAACATAGGTTTCTCCCGGGCCGTCTCGCTTCTGGCGTTTATCACCGGGCTCTTGCCGCCGGGGAACGTGAAACCCCAGCGCATAGCCGCAAGAGTGCCCTTCGGCGAAACGACAGGGGCGACGTTCGTAGGAAAGACCTCGCCCGCGGCGACATTCCCGTATCTCCCGACCCCATCGGCGATCGCGCGCATCTCGGGGTCGTCCGTGTCGATATAGTAGCGCCCGCACATCTAACCCACGACCTTTCCCAGGATACGCAGCTCGTCATACTCGGATATTTTTATCGGCGGATACTTGCTGTTCAGGGAGACGAGCTCCAGCTCCCCCTCGTCGCGCAGCTGTTTGCAGTACGCGTCGCCGTTGAGCAGGAAGATGCCGCACTCTCCGCTGCGGAGAGTCTGCTGCTGTTTGACATATACTATCTGCCTGTCCACGAACCGGGGAGTCATGCTGTCTCCGCTGATACGGACGGCATATGTCGCCGAGAGAGGCACGGACTCGTCCACCTCGAGCAGTTCATAGCTGTCGCTGTCAAGAAACTGCCCGGAGCCCGCCGATACGGGCAGATCGTATAGGGGGATGACCCTTTCGATCCTCTGCGGGCGCTCGCGCGCGGCCGAAGAGAACTCGGGGTCCGCCTCAAGCAGGCGGATATATTCGCGAACGCGACTCTTTCCCAGCGCGTTCAGGGTATCCGGTGCTTTTTGCTGCCCTCTGAAAACAGCCAGCACATCGCGCACTTCATACAGCTCGCACAGCAGTAAAAACTGTTCCGCGTTCGGCTGTGTATCGCCCGTTTCCCTAACTTAAAGATACTATTTTTGATTCAGTCAATTCTTCCGACAAAGCGGTAGAAAATCTCGATTTCCTGTTCCTTATCGCCGTCATCGCCTTTGACGGATTCATGCACGACGA
>Ga0123335_1003247_pt1 | contig 22937 bp, 16 predicted proteins | sample BiotimSIPDNA_2_FD_89707 | JGI IMG/M metagenome (GOLD analysis project Ga0123335, IMG submission 89707) | Anaerobic biogas reactor microbial communites from Washington, USA - Biogas_R2 time_0 SIP DNA | ecosystem: Engineered > Bioreactor > Anaerobic > Unclassified | place: Washington, USA...
ACGAGAGGCTTTTTTTATTACTACTATCTTAAATATAACAACAGAGGAGGGACGAGAAGTTTATGCCGGTTTAGTGTCAGTTATGAAGAATTAATTACTGACACTTAACCGGTAAGTCCCGTCCAGACCGCCTTCGCTCGCCGGAGTGCTATTAGCTCCGGCTTTTTTATTTATAGTGGGATATATTTTAGAGTTGGTTGTTTGTATGGTGGCGAGATTCAGCGGTTATTCGGAGATAAGCTCATCGATTCTTTTTACATTAAGATTACAATTCGTTACATTCTTTTACCTGCCAGTGACATCGATGATGGGCAACCCCCGTAAATTTGTTGAAGAAAAAAGATAATAAAAACCACTACCATGAAAATAAAAAATAACAATCCGAAAAATGCCGGCAGGGCAAAAATACTGTTATTAGCAGTAATGTTTCTGACACAGCTTACTTATGTTGCAGCTGAAAATTCAATCTCTTTCTCCAAAGCATTGGCTTTGGGAGTTCTGAGTACAGGGAATACCTGCAGTTATTTAAATGAAACAGCCTCTGAACCTGAAGCAGAAATTGAAGACTGGATGAGCAATGTCCACAGCAGCTTCTGGTTCGACCTCAGAGAGGCAAAGGAAACTGAACCGGCAATCGAAAACTGGATGTACAATACAGAAAATATTTTCTGGCTCGACCTTAATAATGCAACAGAGAGTGAATTAGCACTTGAAAGCTGGATGTACGATACGCAAGATAGTTTCTGGCTTAACCTTGATGAAGCAGCAGATCCGGAACCAGTAATGGAAAGCTGGATGACGAATCCGGAAGAGTGGGATCTGAATGACGGGGAGATTATGCTGACATCAAACTAGGTTTTACAAAGCGCAGAACTCCAAATCCGGTGAAGGGTCACCGGATTTTTCGTTTCTGTATGGGCAATATTATGTTACCTTTTTAACCTTCCGTCTTCTGAATATTTAATCAAAAGACCATCATTCAAATTTCTGTTTCGTAAAGTGTTTCAAACCATAACTTTTGTAATTTTATCCGGAAATTGATGATTATGAGTAAAAGGAACTTCTACCGGACAATTCTTATTCTTGGTTTTTCAAACCTTATATCCGTTCAAAACATAAAATCTCAGACATATTGCACACAACCTGGAACGGAAAGGTTTGCGGGTGTGCTGTATGGTTATCGCTATGAATTGTGGAACCAGAATGCACAAGGTACCGCTTGCATGACCCTGGGTAGTGGTGCTATTTTTAGCGGAGAATGGAGTGGCGTGCGAAATTACCTCGCCAGGCGGGGCCTGGGATATAATCAAACACAGGAACATCAGGAAATAGGAACATTCTATTCAACATTTAATTGCAACTATAATCCAAATTCATCTTCCGGAAATTCTTATTTATCGATTTATGGTTGGACAGTAGACCCGTTGAAGGAGTTTTATATTGTTGAAGACTGGAGAAACTGGATACCCTCAATGGATGCAGGTGCAACCCTTAAAGGCACAATTAATGTGAACGGGAGTATTTACGATATCTATGAAAATACAAGGTTTAATCAACCATCTATAATTGGTAATACCACCTTTCAGCAATATTTTAGTATCAGGAGGGATGAAAGAAATAGTGGAACTATTAATATTTCTGAGCATTTCGATAAATGGGAATCTCTTGGAATGGTTATGGGAAAAATGTATGAAGTTTCATTTGTTGTGGAAGGATATCAGAGCAGCGGAAACTTCGAATTTACCGAACTGGATGTTTTTACAGGAGATAATCCTGATCTGGTAAAGGAAGAATCAAAAGACAAACCGCATGTTACTATTTTTCCGAATCCTGCTTCCGGTGAGGTTTCTGTAAAACTTATTACAAACATCCCAAATGCGAGTCTGAAAATCTATAATATCCTTGGTAAAATTGTTTTTTCAAAAGAGATTATTAATAATAATGAGCTTCTGATTTCAAACCTGGCCAGCGGGTTATATTTTGTGAATGTTAACAACAGCAGGTTTATCTATAATACAGAGCTTGTGATTTATTAGACATCTGAATCTCAAATCATCCTGTACTCCGGTTTTAGAAATACCTGTTTAAGAGCTTTACATATTTCCGGGAGTGATATCTTTTTGATGCCTTCGATGCACCTTGAGTACAATCTATTTTTAAATTCTAAATCTTTATAGATGCGTTTGAACAGACATGACTGTCATGTAAGAGTTACACATTAATTAATTTAAAATTTCGTTAAACTTAAATTCAATCACTATGAAAAAGTTTCTTGCAATTACTTCAACGACATTCTTACTGACCGGTTTTACTCTCACAGCTGCAGTAGTTACTGATACCAGCCTGGTTGATGATGATGAAAATTACAGGCTGTTAATTATAACTCCTGATGATTACAATGATGCACAACCATACCCATTGGTGGTAGGCTTACAGCCCTGTAATGGTGCACCAATTGTAAGTTACAGCAATAGATGGTCATCTTTTTCCGATAGCCTGAAAATAATAGTAGCCTGTCCCGAAGTTCTGACATTCAATAATGGCTGGCTTGGAGACGACCAATGGGGGATCATCACGGCCTCAATTGATTCGGCCATGGCCCTTTATAATATCAATCCGTCAGCTATCTACCTGAGCGGAATGTCATGCAATGGATATTATGCTCTCCGACAGGGTGCTAATAATTTATATCCTTTTAAAGGTATCTTTCCTTATGCCCCCTACCTAAGTTCAGTAAATCCAGCGGAAGTAAATCTTGATACCGATATGCCGGTTACTATAGCTGTCGGAACGAAAGATGAATTTTCCTATAATGCTATTTTAAATCTTTACGATAGCCTGAAAAACCACGGAGCGGAGGTAAACCTGGTATTGATTCCTGATGTTACGCATACTTTTGATTTTCCAGGGTTTAGCAATGAAATGATACATTGCATACACTACCTGAACGATACAAATCAGATATCAATTGAGTGTCCGGAAACGCCGCTGAGCGATATTGAAATGATGAATACTGACGGCCCGCGGGAACTCACTTTCAAGATAGCACATAAAACAGGCAACGAAATGATTGTAAGTTCATTAAGCAGTAATGTTGTACTGATACCAAATCCTGAAATCACTTATACTCCTGAAGACAGCACCGTAGTTCTGACATTTGCACCCCAGCCTGGCAGATCAGGTAAGGCGGTAATGGTTCTTGAAGCCCGCGAGAAATATGGATCAGCAACAGAACAGATTACTTTTATTGTGAGGGTGACCAAATATGTTGCCCTGGATATTTTTAAAACCAATTCCGGCAGCATTGAGATTTTTCCGAATCCTGCAAACAATTATTTAAATATCAATACTTCAGGATCAGGCAATTTGATTGAACTGATTGATATTACAGGAAAAGTATTATTCAGCCATACCATGCGGGACAATAATCACATTATCGATGTCGAAGATTATGCCCGAGGCATTTATTTCATACGCATAACAGGTGCTGGCTTTTGTGAGCTACGGAAAGTGATGATAGAATGAGGGTGTGTTTTAAACCCCTCCCTTGTATTGCGCAGTTGTAAGACACACCCCTAATCCCCTCTCCGGAGGGGACCTGGCTTTACGTATAGGTTTAACTATGAACCTTATTGCCTTGTTTACCGGACAGTATTATCTCCCTCTTGAGAGGGAAACAGGTGAGGGTGTGTCTAAAGCCCTCTCTTTTAGTTTAGTTAAGACCTTAATTGTTTTACTTACCGGACAATAGCATCCGAATATTATTTCATTTCATACAAACCTATTTTCACGGGTCTTTGTTATTAATACCGGACACTCAACAATTGGATTATGGCAGAAAACAAAACAAAACCTTCTTCGCTGAACGTTGAAAGTTTTCTCGCAGCCATCAAGGATGAGAAGAAACGTGTTGATTGTGAAAAGCTCGCCGACATCTTCAGACAGGTTACTGACTTTGTCCCTGTAATGTGGGGCCCCGATATAGTTGGTTTCGGCAGCTATCATTACAAATATCCCAGTGGTCGTGAAGGCGATGCACCGCTGACTGGCTTTTCGCCGAGGAAGGAAGCCATTTCCATCTATCTGACAGCGGGTTTTATTCACCTCTCTCCTCTTATGGAGAAGCTGGGCAAATATAAAACCGGCAAAGGATGTCTCTATGTAAAAAAAATTGAAGATATCGACCTGAAAGTGCTGGAACAACTTATCCGTGCAAGTATCGAATACCTGAAGAAATTATATCCTGTTAGTTCAACACTTTCGCGATAGCCGGAAGATAAATTTTAATGCCGGATACAATCTGATCAACGGACTGTTGTAATTTTGTAAGATTCAGGATTCAGTTATGCTTTACTTTGCTTATGGATCAAATATGGATGCCGGGAGGATGCGCGGCCGTAGTATTAACTTTTCATCACGGAGGCCAGCCCGCCTGATTGGTTACAGCCTGACCTTCAACAAGAAAGCATCGAACGGCGATTTTAGTTATGCCAATATTATCCCTCATCCGGGAGACATTGTTGAAGGGGCTTTATATGAATTCCCTGAAAATGAAATTATAGCGCTGGATGGGTATGAAGGCTACCCGGATCAATACAACCGCATCATACTACCCGTTATTGACCAAAATAACAATATCATTGATTCCACGGTATATATCGCCGTGAACACAGCACCGGGATATCTTCCCAAAAGAGAATACCTGGAGCATTTACTGGCGGGAAAAGATCTATTGAGCAAAACATATTTTGAAAAACTAAAACAAGTTAAAACATTGTAAAACTCCGGAATGATGAACCAATACTTCATCTGGCGGGTTGTTTTGTAAACAGATAACCAATACTGATGAAAGAAGAAAATGTAATACTTGTTGATAATTTCGACAGTGAAATAGGCATAGCAGGCAAACTTGAGGCCCATAAAAATAAAATGCTTCACAGGGCGCTGTCTGTTTTCATTTGCAACTCATCAGGAGAATGGTTAATGCAGAGAAGGGCTTTGGGTAAGTACCATTCGGGAGGTTTATGGTCGAATGCATGTTGCAGTCATCCCAAGCCCGGTGAAAGCGTCATGGAGGCTGCCCAACGACGTCTTAAGGAAGAACTGGGTATTGAAAGCAATCTTACAGAAATATTCAGTTTCGTCTATATGGAGCCCGTCGGGAACAATCTTACGGAACATGAGTTCGATCACGTGTTTTTTGGTATATCAGACCAGTTGCCGGAAACCGACCCGGCTGAGGTTATGGAATGGAAATATATGAATTTCTCAGATTTGAACGACGATATCCTGCGAAATCCTGAAAAATTTACTGTATGGCTTAGAAAGAGTTTTGAAAGGGTAAATCATGCCATTGAACAAAAAATCGATACAAGTCCTGAAACGCCCTGATCACAATAAAAATCATCTCTATCCTTTCATTCAGACATAAATTCTTATCTTTATTTCCTTAACAATTTATCTCATGAAAATTTCATTTCTTGGAGCTGCAAGGGAGGTCACAGGCAGCAAGCACCTGATCACAACAAAGCACGGTAAAAAGTTATTACTTGATTGCGGAATGTACCAGGGAAAAGGTATGGAAACTGATTCCCTGAACCGTAACCTGGGTTTTGACCCGGCCTCCATTGATCATATCATCCTTACACATGCTCATATTGATCATTCAGGGCTTATTCCCTATATCTACAAACTTGGTTTTAAAGGTTCGGTAATATGTACAAGTGCCACCCGCGACCTTTGTGCCCATATGCTGGCCGACGCAGGTTATATACAGGAGCATGATACCCGGACTTTTAACAAGAAGCTTTCCCGAAAAGGTAAAGAACCTGTTGAACCTCTGTTCACAAAAGAAGATGCCAGCGAATGTATGGAACTCTTTATTGGTGTCGCTTACAACCGTAAATTAACGATCGATCCTTATCTGAGGGTGAAATTCACCAATACCGGACATATGCTGGGCAGCGCCGTAGCAAATATTGAAATCATTGAAGACGGCGTTACAAGGCGTATAGCCTACACAGGCGACATCGGACGCCTCTCGAGCCGGATACTCCGCTCTCCCGATCCATTTCCTCAGGCTGAAATACTGATCACTGAATCAACTTATGGAAACCGCCTGCATAGTGGCTGGTCTCAGAGTGAAGAAGAGCTTCTTGAAGTGGTGGATGAAACCTGCATCAAAAAAGGAGGCAAACTGATCATCCCATCTTTCAGCGTTGGCCGCACACAGGAGATTGTTTATACGCTCAATAACCTGTTCAATGAAAAAAGACTACCCCTTGTAGATATCTTTGTCGATAGTCCCCTGGCCCTGAACGTAACTGAGGTTTTCAGGTTACATCCCGAATGTTTCAATGGACAGGTGCTGGATGTAATGGATAAAGACCCTGACCCTTTCGGTTTTAACTCATTGCATTACATCCGTAGTCATGAAGAATCAAAGAAACTCAACAGTCATAAAAAACCCTGTATCATCATCTCAGCCTCCGGCATGATGGAGGCCGGACGTGTAAAACACCACCTGGCCAACAATATTTCTGATCCCAGGAATACCATTCTGGCTGTCGGATATTGTTCCCCTACAACACTGGGTGCAAGAATCCTTCGCGGCGACAAAACAGTATCCATCCATGGCAACCCTTATCTGGTAAGGGCTGATGTGAAACGGATAGAATCTTTCTCAGGCCATGGCGACTACGAGGAGATGATCGGTTTTCTGAACTGCCAGGACAAGGAAGCACTGAAACATGTATTTCTGGTTCACGGCGAATACGAGGCGCAGACTTTTTATAAAGTCCAGCTTGAAAAAGAGGGTTATAACAATATCAGCATACCTGCTGTCGGCGAGGAAGCGGACCTTTAGCGGATATTGATCACGTAAAAATGCGGGAAAGAAAATAATCCTGACTACATAAAGAATACCAAAAGGGGGTAATAATTTACCCCCTGAAAAATTCTATTTATTTTCAGATCATTAAATTCCGCTTACCTGCTTGTCTTTTGGGTATTTAACAGAATAGACAAGTTTTAGCTTTTTGCTCTCTCCCGGCGCCAGTTTTAATTTCCACAGCACCCTCCCGTAATCTGCTGAGTAAGATGCCCCTTCCATTTCTTCCGCTTCCACAACAATGTCTTTATTCATGGAAATGGGGACCTGATCGAGGATCTCTATTTCAACAGGTATTTTCTTGTTATTTCTTATTACAGTTTCAAAGGCTTTCGTTTCTTTTTTGTTGATACCAATGACTTTCGATGAAGTAAAATCTTTCAGTACCATCCGCTTCACAGAGATCTGATCATCACGGCCGAGTGAAATAATCAGTGAATCGCTTGTTACTTCAGGGTTCAGATAAGTCCTGCCCACATAGGTACCTTCGAAGAAAATGTTTGACTGGCCCGGTAACAATCCAAATTCACCGTAATCGCCCACTTTGGCAAGCAAAAAGGCATGCTGATCAAGCTTTGGAACCGAATGATATGTATAGGTTGCCGGCAGCTCATAATCCATGACGGGAACAATATGTTCTTTTCCATCTGCAGGAATATCCTGTTTGATCTTAATATCGTATTCAACAGCCATCTGGTTGACATTCCTGCTGACCTCATAAGGCACAGCCGGAGCTTCCGGCATCAGGCCTTCTTCAGCTACCATTTCATCAGCATAAATATTCCGTGTGGCAGCTGCCGGGGCCATGGCCCTTTTCTCTGCAGCATATCCGTAATAAGGGACGGGCGGCTGATAATAATCGATATACCATGGGTTCATCACAGGCCTTTCGTTATTTGCTGATGGGTTGCCTGTAGATACAACCAGATCGATCCCGGACCAGTCGAAACCTGTATTCTGAACGATGTTTGCTTTATAGACCAGATCGATGGGCAGGGATGTGCCGGCACACCGCAAATCGTATATCGGAGACCATGATGCGTTCATTGTGAGATATGAAAAATCTATGACTACGCGGGTTTCTGCTTCAGCTGAAAAATTAAGTACAACCTCTCCCATCTGCTTCCCCTGATTGGCATTCATCTCACCAAGCTGTCTCTCGATGCGTTGCTTTGTATCATTGAGATCGCGGAGTAACAGGTTATTTGCATAGATCTTCTTCCTGATGGCAGTGACCCTGTTGCGATAGAAGTCGGCCAGTTGGGTAAGATCTGCAGCAGTTATTTTTTCCTTCTCATTCACGATCTTCTGGTTTTCCACAATCAGCTTTTCCTCACCCTGGTTGATGGCCTGTTCATTATTGACCCAATCTATCCTGTCTTTTATCACTTGCAGTGAATCCTGCAACTCTTTCTGCCTTTTGGGCATGGAACGGTAATTCATGAAGTTGGTACGTACCGATGCCGAGAGCAGGATGGCTGTCCCCTTTGTCCTGACCTGTAAACTGTTCGGATCAATATATGGAGTGAGGTTATCAATCACTATTTCCTGGTTTCCTGCTTTCAGGCTCACAGATACATTATGGGAAATTTTTGCCCCCTGCCTGTATACAACTACCTGCTTTATTTTCGAATCTACAGCACTGACATTTATTGCTGCGATCAGCAGTGCAATTATCCAATTGATTTTTATTGTTTTCATATGAATGACAATTTGTTGTTTACGAATTTATAAAATATTGATTACTCTACCTTCACCCTTATTCCTTCAGAATGGCTTGAAAACTCAGGTGCATACATACATTGTATCGTGGTGATGCCATTGGAAAAGTCACCTTTCTGCGATACCCGAAGAGGGTATTCGAAAACGTAGGTGCCTTTCAGAAGCCATCCGATGAAGAAATTGACAGCAAGATCCCGCGGACTCTGGTAATAATATAGCCCGTCCTGATATTTGTAAGAAGACAATGTTTCCACCGGTTCGAAGGCTGAAGCACGCATATCTTTCATATGAATATATTCCATTGTACGGTCAACGCGCAATTCGATCCTCACCTTAATCAGATCTCCCACATGAAGTTTGGTACTTTCAGTTACCGGGGTTATCACCGGGCCCCTGTCGGTATTCTTTTCAAGGAAGAGCTGCTTTTTGAGCTGCAAAGGGGTTTCAGCTGCAGTGATCTTGTCGAGCTGTTCAAAATACTGCCAGTATACGGCGCCCCAGGCTATACCTTCATCCTTCTTGGTAACCGTTATTTTACCCATGTTGGGAGTGATTTCTTCGGCTGTCCATGCTGTCTTAAAATACCCTGTTCCGGCTTCCACCCCATTTTCTGATTTAAAGGGATCTATTACCTCCCCGCCGATAACCACCTGAACTAAGGTATCGCTTGCAAGCAGGTTTGCCCCCCTTCTGAGCAATGCATAACACGCTTCCGAAGTGGCCTTTGTAGTACGCCAGTCCTGTACCTGTTTCTGCTTCAGCAGCCATACTTTCTGGTCTTCAACAGCTTTCCTATCGCCAGCCACCTCGTCGAAAACTTCGATCAGCAGGCTCTGGGTTTCTATGGGTGCCTGGTACCAATAGTATCCGCGGTCGTATCTCCAGTACATTCCCATCTCTTCGGAATGCAAAGCACGTTCACTTAAGGAGGCCACGATCTCTGATGCTTTTGCAGCATCACCATAGCGATGCAGGGCAAGCGTTATCATTCCCTGCATATAGATGCTGTTCTGAAGCCAGTATTTTTTAGCCTGGCCTAAAAAGTAGTCGAAACCAGGTTTGCAGCTAACAGGCACAGGAATGTCTTTGAAATAACTCCGGGTATAGAGGTAGTGTATTTCCATATAATCGAGGTGATTGTCGTTTAGATCGATAAGCCCTTTGTCTGCCTGTGCCCTTAACCGCCTGTAATGATCCTGCATCTGAGCATCCATATAGTTCACAGCTTTCTTAACCATCTGCCAGGTGCGGTTTTCCGATTTCACTTCTTTCACTCCCATCACATCAAGATGGCCCAAACCTGCAACAATATGCTGCGTGATATACCTGTCGTCGGGCAAACCCGGGAACCACGAAAAACCCCCGTTACCTGTCTGTGCTTTCATGATTTTTTTCAGCGCCCGCTCCTGTTCATTGGCCATTCTGTGAAGGTTGAAAAGAAGGGCAACGTTCCGCTTCCTCTGACTTTCGCTTTTTGCATTGAGCACCCACGGAGTTTCCTCGAGCAATGCCGATTTCAGCTCCTGGTTTTTTTCCAGGTTCGAAAGAAGCGCATCGGGCTGAATGGTAGCCCAGGTATCGAAAACCTTTTTAATCTTCGGATTGGAATTGGCAATATGCGTGGCTATGGAATTGGCATAGAAGCGGGAGAATGTCTGTTCGCTGCATTCATAGGGATATTCCATCATGTAGGGAAGCGCCTGTACGGCGTACCATGCCGGATTCGATGTGAATTCAAGGGTAAACCTATGGTTCCTGAGGGTGGATGAGCTATTGTCTGCCAGTTTATCCAAGCGGAATGTTTTTGTCTCTTTTCCGCGTATGGGCAGCGGCATGGTTTCGGTAACCAGCATGCTGTTGGTGACTACGGGTATCACCATCTCCTCTCCATCCGAGAAATCACCTGCTTTGGCAGCTATCCTGTACATGATCGCCTGCACGCCTTCAGGGATCTCGATGCTCCATTCCACAGCCGTGCTTTGTTTGGCTTTCAGACTGAAAGGTTTTTGCTTCTGGTTGTTTTTCATCAGTGCATCAACTGGCTTCATGGTAAGTGCATCGAGGAATTCCAGCTGCACAGTACCTGTGAGATCTTTCTCTGCCAGACTGGTGATCTTGGCAGAGAAGATCATCTTATCATTCTCGCGGAAGAACCTGGGCTGGTTGGGAACTACCATCAGTTCTTTCTGTGTGACAAGTTCGTTGATGATGCTTCCGGATTGCAGTTCTTTTGTATGGGCAAATCCCAGCATTTTCCAGCGGGTGAGTGCTTCAGGAACGGTAAAACTGATGATGATGTCTCCATCCTCATTGGTCTGCAGGTGGGGATAGAAAAATGCCGTTTCGTTGAAATTGCTGCGGATCTTAACATCACCCATATCAACCTGGCTTTCTCCTGCCTTGTTTTCCGGAAGTGCGGGGGCTTCTTCTCCGTTCTTGCTTTTTGCTATTTCTGCAACAGGTGCAGCCATCGACATATCAGCGGACATGAGAACTCCAGTTTTATCATAAGTTGTTCGTTTGCTGGACACAGGAGCCGAGTCATCAGCAGTGCCATACCCTACCACAACCAATTCCTCAAGTGCATCCATTTCGTAATAATTATAGTATCCGAATCCAAACCATTCAAGCTTATCATATTCCGGATGATTATAGCTCAGGTACCTGCTATCATTCCATGCCCGATCGTAATTTCTGAACTTCTCCTGTTCAAAACCGTTGTAACTTTGCCACATAAGCTGCGCATTGATGGCACTATAAAAAGAAGCGTACCAGTTGTTGGCGCGGAAAACATCGAGTGACTGATCGTAAAGAGTGGCAACCATTTCGACCATCACTTTCCCGGCTTTTTTGCCACTGACCTTTATCTTCCATTGTTCCTGTTCACCCGGCTGAAGCTTATCGCGAAACGATTCAAATTTTATATCAAGCTCTTTATTGGTGAACGGAACCGTAATGGTTTCCGTCTGAGTATATAGTCTGCTGTTTTTCACAAAAGTGTAGTGAACAGCGATATTTCCCCTGTAAGCTTCAACAATGGGAATATTGAAAACATGGCCTTCATCTGAAAGGTTTATCCGTTGTCTTTCCAGTATCTTACCTTCCTGTTCGATTTCATAAAGTGCACTGATAGACTCTGAGGACTCAACCTGGATGACAGCATTTTCACCTGGTTCACCGCTGGTTTTCACTCCCCTCAACCTGTGGATGACTGCATAAGATGGTTCCCTGGATTTTGTGCTGTAAACCTCAAAATATGCCACTTCCCTTACAGCCTTGCCAAACTTATCGTTGGCGCTGATTTCAACCTGGTACATACCCGGTTTCCAGGTATTAAGATTTTTTATGGTGAAATCAGAAGTATTTCTGGTATTCACCTGCATTGAGAAAACTTCCTTCCCTTTTTCCCATTTAAAGTAGTTGCTTTCATCAGCATAGGGATCTTCAGGAAACAACCTTCGGAATTCCTCTTCGCTAAGAACATACTGGTCAGGCTGATGCCACAGGCGTTCCCTGTAGGCTTTGTCAGGGCTGTTTAACCGCCAGATTTTTATATCTGTTTCGACAGGTTCCGGTTCACCGGCAAGATTTGTTGCAGATATGGCAAACTTTTTCTTCATAAGGCCTTCATCAGCAAGGTCTGTATCGTTGATCTCCACTCCAAGCTCCAGTGCTTTGTAACCCACGCTGATCGTGCTCTGGCCTGAATGAGTTTCCCCGTTTATATCGGTCACATCGGCATAAACAGTGTAGTTAAATACCGGATCCGATTTTGGATTCACACTTTCATCGGGAATGGCCTTGAAATCTATCGAAAATTTGCCTTCTGCATCGGTTTCTGAGACACCGCTGACAATCTCCATTTCAGGCGAAACCGGATAATATCCGTACCAGCACCACCACCAGAAGGGGAATCGTGCTTTGCGGACAACCCTGTATTGTACTTTGGCCCCGTCGATGTTGGCACCGGAATAAGCAATGGCCTTTCCGGTTGCTTTGATTGTCTCACCCAGTTTAAAAGTGCCTTTTACAGGTTCGAACTTCACTTCGAATTTAGGCCTTTTGTATTCTTCAACAGAAAATGCAATCCTGCTGTGGTATCCGTCATTGATTTCAAGATTCATCTGTCCCATAAGACCATTGGAAGGAGTAGTAAAAGTTCCGCTGAAAGTACCATATTCATTGGTTTTCACATCCTGCCGGGCCACCACCTGTGAGTTCACATCATAAAATGTAACGGTAAAAGAATTTCCGGGCAGAATAACCGGATTTTTACCGTCGGACTGATATACCAGACCTTTATAGTATAGTGTCTGACCAGGCCTGTAAATTGCCCTGTCAAGAAAAAAGAGGGTCTGTGTTTGTTTTCTGCGTGAATATTGCTGATACTGCGAAATCTGGCCTCTGTTATAATAATTTTCGTCGATATCACATGTACTGAGATGATCTCCCTTCCATGAGAAATCTACAGTGAAAGAATTATAGTAGGAATCTTTGTACCGCTTATATTGATAAGGCACTTTTATAAATCCTCCGGCATCGCTTGTAAATACTTCACTTTTCACTTTAACATACTTGCCAAGGAATGAATTGTAGACAGTGAAAAAAAGACGGGCTTCAGCACCGGCAACAGGCAAACCGGAAGTTCTGTTGAGTATGCAAAATTCCGATGAGCCATCGTTAAAATTCCTGTGAACATAGCTCAGATCAGAGACCGTTGTAAAAGCGTAGTTCAGGTTATTGGAACCGATGGTAAAATCAGGGTTGAAGCTAACAAGCACCATATAGTCGCCTGCCGGCATCCCGTCGATCTTAATCTCGGCACTGTGCCTCTGGTAATCTTTCAGGTCGGGCAACGTAACCACTCCCGACCTGGAATAAGTTCTTTCCAGAAAATATTCAAGAAACTTCTCCTCAGGATCTACATCATAATTCCTTCGCCACTTTTCGCGCTGGGCATTAACTTCATCGCGCGTCACCCTGATAGTCCTCCAATATAATTTTGAAAAATTCTGATACTCTACCAACGCCCTGAAAGGTTTTTCCGGTATATTCACCTTTTCAATAGTTACGGAAATCGATTTATTCCGTATCTGTTCCTGCAGGTTTTGGCACATGATGGCACCACTGGAACCGGGAAAACGTTCAATGGCAGCATTACAGATATCGAAAGCTTTTTTAACATCCCACTGATGTTCAGCCGACTGCTGAGGTTTGTATTCAGTGCCTTTTGCAATCCATACCTGTGCAATGGTAGCAGTAACAATCGTGGATACAGGAAAACTGATTGTCCTCTGCTCAAGATTTTCCAATGCAGCGCGGTATAGGTCCTGCTTCTGTGGCAATACCATGTGATTGTTGATAAAAGCCAGTCGCTTCAGGTCCACATCTACAAGTGCATCGGGTGTTGGATCATCAAGGTGCAGCCTGATCAGTTCCTGGAAAATTTTCAGGGCATGATATTTATGGGCCATCGTGTCCTTTGTCGTGATCTGAAGCATACTGAACCTCCGGGCATCAGCAAGATAGTCGGGTGAATTGATGGTAAAAGCATAAGCCGGTTTGGTGATATCGGGCTCCTGGCTTGTAAAATGATCCACAGCCCTGTGCGCCAGAAAATCATAAAGCGTAGGACGGTACGACCTTCCAATCGTATTTCCGAAATTCAGGATGTCGTCATAAATATCAATCTTTATCTTTTTCGATCTGTCACTGTCTTCAAGAGAAAGGCTGTAATTTTTCAGAACTTCTTCAACGATCTTTTCCAGGCTCCAGGTTGAAATGTCGTCATTTTTAAATTCAACAGTTTCGGAACGTTGGCCAAAACGCCAGCGGTTCTGCTCATAGTAACTCCAGTAACCTTCCGCCAGCATAGAGTACAATAACGGTTTCACGGGGAATACTGCTGTTTCGGTTTCCTTTCTAAGTCTGTCAAGGTTTTTTACTGCAGGCGATTCTTCTTTATAATGTGTAAGACGCAGGATATGGATTACGGCCTTCACAAACTGTGAATGTTCTTCTTCAGCTTTTGCCTGGACGTAGATTTCATTCACAATTTTCAGCGCCGATTCCGGCAATCCTTTATTTTCAAAATTCTGGACTTTGATCCAGGCTTCACTGTAATCATATTTTTCTACGGGTTGTTGTTGTTCCTGGTTGAAAATTTTGTTGGAATACAGGCCAAGCAGTATAAGGCTGGCAGGAATGATTAAAAGAAGGCGTTTCATGGCAATGTGATTTATGTTATTACTCTGTACCTTTGGGGATATGTATCTCTGTGTCTTCACTGTGAACTTCCGTGTAAAATTTTAAAAACTTACACAGAGAACCACAGAGACCAAACAGACCTGCCCTTCCGGCAGGCGGGGAGCCACAGAATATCTATTCAGATAACCCCGAATCAAGTTCAATGAACGTTTGAAATTGAAAGTTTTGATATAGGATACACCCGGCATACAATTTCCATAAAAAATTACGAAAGATTTGGAATAAAAGACTTATGATATGTTAACAGATTCCATGAGAATTGAAAAAAAAGCAGCGTTGAACTGCTGGTCTGAAAACTATGGATTGAATGAACATTTTTCCATAATATCTAATAATACATTTTTTTGCCTTAATGCCAGGCAGGTATTTCTTTTGTCTTGATACAAAAGAAACAAAAAATCAAGAAAAAATTATGCTTCTCACGCTCCATGGGCAATTGCAAGTAAAATCACAAAAAGAGAATGCGGAGCACTTTTCGGATTTTCCTAACAATTGCCCATTCCCGCCAGCTCTGGCCCGCAATTTTTTCTGGCCCACGCACAACATTAAATTAAATAAATCTTAAATGTTCTATTTTTTTGTTCTTTGAATAACAGTACCCCGGAGGGGTAAAATATTGGTAGCCCCGGGTTGCGCAGCTGCCGCTGCTTACCCGGGGCTATATTAGCGTGAAGGATCGCGTTCCAACTACAAGTTTATTCTGGGTATTTCAACACATGGAACGCCATACATTAAAAATATTAAAAGCTCCCGAAGTGAAGTAACCTTGTTTCATTATTTTATTCACCACTGAAATGATGATTACCGGTCTATTTAATAAATCCATGGGCTGAATCCGGTCAGGTATCTGAAATTATTCATCTACCTTCGTTGGAATTGATTAAAACACTGAATGAAAATTCCGGAACTGCATATAGGTCACTCCAACACTTCTTTCGGGAGGAGCATCATGGTGAAAAATGCCGTTTATCGTGATGAAAACGAACTCGAGAGCGGTCTGCCTCACCGGCACAACTTTTACATGATCTGTCTGATCAGGAGTGGCAGCGGCATTCATATGATCGATTTCGAAGAAATTACAGTGAAACCAAACCGTTTGTTCATTATTAAACCCTACCAGGTACATTTCTGGAAACTGGATTCCAATACAGATATTTCCCTGATCCAGTTTGAAGAAAATATGCTGCAGCTTGAATCTATGAATTCATTGTCTGTGCTAAATCTGAGATATAACTTTACGGATGTCAGCATTGCTGAATCAGGCGAAATTGCAGAACTGGCGATGAAACTGGAAATGGAATCAGGGAAAATTGACACCTTCTCGGCTGATATTATCAAAGCGTACCTGGTTGTTCTTTGCGGCCTGATTGGCAGGATCGCGAAGCTTGACGGGAACCAGCAGCCGGCAGACCATAAGGAAGAGAAGTTACAAAGATTCACTACATTGATCGAGCAAAATTTCAGGGAGCAGAAGGGGGTTAGTTTTTATGCCAGCCAACTTAATATTACACCCAATTATCTGAACATGCTTTCAAGACAAATTCTGGGTAAAAACGCGGGAGATATGATCCTATCGCGCATTATGCTGGAAGCCAAGAGATTATTGTATCATACTACTTCAGACATAAGTCAGATAGCCTTTGATCTGGGGTATGAAGACCCCTCCTACTTTACCCGTTCATTCAGAAGGCTGGAAAAGAAAACCCCCTCGGAATTCAGAGAAGAAATTTATAAAAAGTACCGGCATCGGAATAATTGATACTATTCAGACAAATTAATGTAATCTAACTTTACATCATGGTTTAACTTAAATTTCAACTATGATGCATAAGAGTATACTGAAAAACTATCATGCGTGGATATTCACGTTTCTTGCCATTATTACAGCCGGGATCATCCTTATCGTTTTTCCCCAGTATAAGAAGTTTTCGGGGATTGCTTTAAGCATGGGATTGGGGCATCTGATACTGTTCCTGTCTGCAGTTTTTACCGGATGGATCATTGTTCCCCAGAAGATCTGGAACAAAATATATAAAAGAACCAATACCCCTAATTATGATTTCGGATGGTCGCCGAAATGGTTGTATGGATTTCTGGTAGCTTCCTTACTTACATTCCTGCTGGCTGTTTATGTGTTTTTCAGATTTGAAAATTCACCAGTGCTGCAATTTGTTCTTTACACTTTGTTGTTCCTTCTGGCCATCAATTTTTTTGCCGGAAATCTGACTGTTAAGAATTCCGGACGTACATCCAGGATCATTCTTCCGATGGTACATCTTCTTCCGTCAGGAGGAAGCGAAATACTGGATGCGGGTTGCGGTGCCGGACGTACAACAATTGCTTTGGCACAGGCTTTACCGCAGGCAAAGATCATATCCTTCGATAAATTCGATGCATGTTATATAAAAGGTGGCGGAAGTGACCTGCTAAAAAGAAATATCAGGCTGGCAGGTATTGAGGGAAGGGTGAATATTGAATCAGGCGATATAACAGGAACTCCTTTCGAAGATAACAGATTTGATGCTATTGTCAGTTCTTACATGATTGATCATTTGCATAACGGAAAAAAACAGGCACTGAAAGAATGTTTCCGAATTTTGAAACCGGGTGGAAGATTCTTAATGGTTATTATTGTCAGGGGATATACGGCTTTTAAAGTAGCAAATGTTTTAAGCCTGTTTCTCACTTCCCGTCAAACATGGAAAAAGTGGATCGAAGAAACCGGTTTTTCCATGCTCAGTGATGGTTCCATCAATGAAGGCGCTTATTTCTTTTTTGAAAAACCTGTCAGCAATTAAATAAACGGAACGACATGTCGGAACGTACACACAATCACGAGCACAGAACCATGTGGGTAATCGTGCTCACTTCTGCAACCATGGTAGTTGAAATTATTTTCGGACTCACAACAAAATCGATGGCCTTGCTGGCAGATGGTATCCACATGGGGTCGCATGTACTCGCCATAGGTCTGAGTTGGCTGGCTTATATTGCTGTGAGGAAAGTTTCCGGGAGCAAAAAGTTTTCGGGCAGTTCAGACAAAATACTTTCGCTTTCGGGTTACAGCAGCGGACTGTTGTTGCTGATGTTTGCCATTGTGATCATGGTAGAAGCCATAGAACGGTTTTATAATCCTGTCGAAATTGTTTACCAGCAGGCAATCATGGTGGCTGTGATCGGTTTGATTGTGAATGTGGTGAGTGCTTTCCTTCTTCACCACGATCATGAACTCTCCGATCATAATATCCGTTCCGCTTACCTGCATGTTATTGCAGATGCCCTTACCAGTTTCTCGGCAATAATAGGTCTGACATGCGCAATGATATGGGATATTCCGTCTGTCGATACCCTTGCAGCCATAATTAGTTCATCTGTGATCATCAGATGGTCCGTGGGCTTGCTGAAAGATTCGGGAAGGGCGTTGCTGGATATTAAATCATAAACTAAAATTTAATAAATCATGAAAAATCCTAAACCGGAAAATAACAACCTGGATAAAATGTCCTCTGCAATCCGGTCGGCATAACCGGTTCGTGGTTGTCTATCATGATCCTGTACCGGGCTGCTGTTTCGATAACTTACCTGTAATGCCGCACGCCATACTGACTGCTATGGCATTCTTTATTATCGAGCAAAGGACTTACATAGCCTGTTTTCACTATGCTGATTCCATGTTTTTTATAAAAACTGAAGGAAGAATCGAGCTGGTTCTCATAATTGATGGTAGCTCCGCCTGTCTCATGATGGCCTATGATCGCCACATTCCTGGATGCAGCATGTCTGGTAATTGCGACTATATCGAAATCGGGATAGGGTTCAGTAAAGCTGAACTTGTCCCCTTCCTTTGTCCAGTCATTATCCCATCCATAATTCCAGCCTTCAATGAGTACTCCGTCGAAATTGTTGTTCGCTGCAAAATCAATATACCTGATGGCATTTTCGGTGGTAGCGCCGTGTTTTGGTCCCTGGCTCCAGGTGAATTTATTCATGTGCATCCCCCACCAGATTCCAATATATTTTCCGGGTTTTATCCAGGAGCAGTCTGTTATCTGCGGAGGCCCGTTCAGGTTAAGTACCAGGTAGGATGTGATCAGATCGCCGGGTTTTTCCGCAATAATCACTGTCCGCCAGGGAGATTGCATTGGAGCATCTGTCCGTACCTTTTCTCCGGTGGACCATGGCGTAAGGTCACAGACAAGCGTTGATGTATCTCCGGGAAAGAGGTTCATGGCCGCATAATCGGTAAGATCGGCTTCATGAATGGCTATGTACAAACTATCATTTATTTCTATCGTGACGGGGACACATGCTGTATCCATTTCACTGATTGCCGTATTTCTGTAAAGGCTCTCGTAATACTTCTCTTTGTATGCCGGTATCCACCATGCTTTACAGACGTAAGGAAGCCTGAATTCAGTTTCTTCTTCCGAAATGATGATGCTGTCAACCCCGTCCTGTTCCGGAATTTCGTATCTGAAACCGAAACCATCATTAAATACACGGAAAACCAGGTCCATTTTACGCCGGGGACTTTTTATCTCCTCCAGTTTCAGACGAAGCTGACGGTAGTTTTCTTCTATAAACCTCCGCTCGCCCCAGGGCTGTTCCCATGTCTGGGAATAGGCTGTATCTGCCACCGAAAGTACCCTGAAATTTCTATCCAGCGGTTCCATGTTTTTAAACATTAGCCCCAGTTTTGAATCGAGCAGAACCTGTTTTCCACCCTTTTCCGCCGAATAAAAAATTCCTTCAGTGCCGGTTATTACCCTGACATGAATATCTCCGCCGGGAGAATAAATATCGAAAGACTGTTCCTTACTGCAGGCCGACAAAACCACCATGAGTATAATACCGGAAATTTTTATTCTATGCATTATTTTGAGTTTCGTGTAGTTTAAAGTTTCGGGTTGCCTTTATTTTTTTAGAAGGTTTTTAAATGCCTTTTCTTTTATCACCTATCACCCCTGTTTCCCCTAAAGGGGATGTTCTGTTCCTTTTGTTAAGGCATTTTCCCCTTTAGGGGATCAAGGGGTCTAAAACGATTACAAAACCTTCTGATTTGTTCTATTCAATCTATTTATATCTCTAAGAAACAGCATTTTACAAACTTCTTTTGGCAAGAATAAATTCATATGGTTCCAGAAGCAATTCGGTCCCCAACTCCAGTTCCGATTGGTCCCACTGGTTCTGCCAGTTCGAATCGATTATCTCTTCAGGTAAGCTGATTGTGAGCTGTGTGTTTCGCACATTATTGATAATAAGAAGTTCACTTTCTATGGTAATCCTCTTAAAAATCAATACATCGTCGTTGTTATATGTCACCAGATTTCCGGTCCTGATCTCAGGCAATAGCGCTCGTATTGTCATCACTTTTTTATATTTATTGATTATATCTGCATTCTGCGTCCAGTTTAAAGGGTTTGGTTCGAAGAAGGAGATATTGTAAGGAAAAGCAATTTCCTGTCCCGAACAGATTAGCGGGACCCCATCCATAAAAGCTGTTGCAACAAAAGCACTGAGAGAACCGTCATCACTTACAAACTGATCCGAAAGCGGTGCTTCCCAGGCATATATATCATGGTTTGTGATGTATCTTAATTTTTCTTTCCCTTCCGGAACAGAGTTATACTCAGAGGCATTAACCTGAAAAATCGTGGAAGCCCCTGCGCCGTTCCGATAGATATTCTTCAGCGCCGTCTGGAAGTCCCATGAAAAAGTCATCTGAAAGCCGGCAGTAAAATGGTCGGTACGACTGCCTTCAGCAAGAAGGATAAGGTTCCGTCCCGGCAACTTTTCCAAACTATCGATGGCCTGTTTCCAGAAATCGAAAGGTACCATGTCTGCGGCATCACAGCGGAAACCATCAATATTGAAGGTGTTGATCCAGTATTTCATGGAAGCAATCATTTCGAGCCGCATGGAAGAACTGCTGAAATTGAGGTCGGCAACATCGTTCCAGTTAGTCCCCGGCGGGCTGATTATATTTCCGCTGCCATCCTGCGAATACCAGTCTTCCGATTCTATCCAGGGATGGTCCCATGCAGTGTGGTTTGCAACCCAATCGAGTATAACAGCCATTTCAAGTTCATGGGCTTTATTAACAAAAGCTTTCAGATCATTGAATGTCCCCAGATCGGGATTTACTGCCAGATAGTCCTGCACGGCATATGGCGATCCTACTCCGTTCACCTCACCTTCGGGAAATATGGGCATCAGCCATATCACATTCACCCCCAGGGCCTTTATGGAGTCTATCCTGGCCAGCACATCGTTAATCGTACAGGACGGACCGAAGGCCATAAAATTCACTTCGTAAATTACCATATCACTAAGCACAGGTACTTTACCGAAGGGTGTTGGTGGTTCAGGGATTTCAGTTGTGTCGTTGGTATCCTCCGGACCTACAGGATCTTTCCCGCAGCCGGATAAAAACAGCAGCAACAACAGCGATATTACAATTCCATAATTCTTCATCATCCCGATCCTTTCAATGGTATATTTCAAGACTATCCATTATACTCTTAGCTTTATCAGTCTGCAGCGATACATAATAGTAAAAGCATTGATCCAGCAGGGTTTGATAACTATTGCCAGCAGGCCAGGTCTTCCTGAGTTCGTAAAGTCTGCGAATTTGTTCCAGATCAGAAGCGTTATATTGAACACCCGCAAAGTCCTGGACTTTTTCAAGAAGTTTGTACCTGAATTCCAGTGTCGGTTCGATCATGGTGCCTTCACCGAAATCGTTCCAGGTGATCAGCTGTACGGCATCCATGTTATAATCCTTTGCCTTTTGAAGGTTTTCCTGTAAGGTAATTCCGTCGTTGTATTCAATACTCCACGTGAAACCTTCTCCCCACCCTCCTTCACTGTAATAATCATTGAAGCCCGGATAAGCACCTCCCATAAAATATTCAAAATTGCCGGCAGTGGCATATCTGCTATCGGGGGATGTATTGCTGACCCAGATGTATTCACCGGAAGACCATGGAGCTGTCTGGGATGATGCCCCGTTGAGCACCAGGAATACAGGTTCTTCCTCCAGTACATAAAGTATTTCTTCCCATGCTGCCGGATCATGAAAATACTCAGGCCCGAAAAGCAACAGGAGTGGCTTACCATCTAACCTGATATAGTTGCTGTGATTAAAATAATGTTCTTCCATATAGAGCATATCATCCCGGGCCATCGTAACAGGGTCGGTTTCAGGGTGCTGATCGAGGGCAGCGCCAATGGTCCGGTCCTCATACACCACAGCAAACTTTAGTCCCGCTTCATCGAGCATGCCTATCATGGCTTCCGTGTTTTTTCTTATGGCGCCGTAATCGTTTATATCAGATGCTCCATACCAGTCGAAAAGGATACCTTCTATTCCTGAATATTTCATCAGCAGCAGATGATACTCAATGACATTGGGATCAGAGGAGGCGTAGGGGCCTATCATCGGGTAGAAATGCGATGCGATTTCCCTGTTACCAACCGGACCAATGATATCCGGGTTTCGTGCGGCCATTGTCCAATGGATGCCCCAATCGCCGCTGGCTGAACTGCTTTTATCCTCAAACCAGGGCATGTAGTGAACATAGATATGCATGGGATTTTGCCTTGAAACATCAACCGGGGCGTATTTTCTTAATTCGAAAATCTCCGGTGCAGGTTCTTTCTCTTTTTTACAGGAAGGAAGAAAAACCAGGATTATCAGCAGAAAACAAAAAACCGGAGACAAAAATCCTTTGTGATCTTTTGTTTTTATCTCAGCGCTCTTTGTGTGAAGTCTGGAAGAATTCCACGCAAAGTCCGCAAAGAAATTGTTAAGACCGCAAAGTATATTTTCCTTTAAATCGTTGCACGTCACTGGTTGCTGGTTGCTGGTGGCTGGTGGCTGGTTTAAAGTCATAGGAGTGCATGTGTGCAGGTTGAGCCCCTTTAGGGGTCTGGGGTATCGATCTTTTGTTTTTATCTCAGCGCTCTTTGTGTGAAGTCTGGAAGAATTCCACGCAAAGTCCGCAAAGAAATTGTTAAGACCGCAAAGTATATTTTCCTTTAAATCGTTGCACGTCAC
>Ga0123335_1003250_pt1 | contig 22931 bp, 20 predicted proteins | sample BiotimSIPDNA_2_FD_89707 | JGI IMG/M metagenome (GOLD analysis project Ga0123335, IMG submission 89707) | Anaerobic biogas reactor microbial communites from Washington, USA - Biogas_R2 time_0 SIP DNA | ecosystem: Engineered > Bioreactor > Anaerobic > Unclassified | place: Washington, USA...
ATTTCAATATGAATCAAAGCAACAGTATTTGGGATATATGGAAAACTGAATTTTATGTTCCCTGCACAAATTGTCCCAGTACAGCTCCGGCAATTAAACCCACTACTGCTATTGACTTTCTCATTATGAATCAGAAAGCGAAATCTATGTTTAATGTCACGTCATACAGAATATTTCCCGAAGATTATGCATCGGATCACCTTCCGGTGGTTATGGAAGTGGAGATAAATAAATAAACCAGCATTAATTTTCAATTCTAAAAAAATATTCATGAAAAAAATATCAAACCTCATATTCTCATTAATCGTTATCATAACTGTTGGAAGTTGTAGTAGTGAGCCAAATATTCCTGATTATCAGCTGTCTCGTCCTTCCTCAATAACGGGACTGAGAAGAGTGCAATTAAAACCCGATCTCCAGTTCGGTCATACTGAGATTGTGGCAGTTGTCACTTCGGATATTGCACAAAAAAATATTGACGAACATACCGTTATTGTGCAGGATAAGGTTGGTGATGCTGCTATTGTACTGGAGTTATCCGAACCAAATCAATCTCTCTTCTTAGGAGATGAAGTGCTTATCGACTTGATTGCCACACAGCTCATTGAGAGAAATGGGGAATTGGTCGTAACTGGTTTGCCGATTACACAAATTGTGAAAACAGGCAATTCGGTGCAAATAACTCCTAAAAGCACCAATATAGCATCACTGAGTTCAAATGCAGCATACTGGGGTCCCATTGTTGTCAAGCTTGAGAAGATATTCATACACAATGAATATGGTAATAACTTGAGTGGGAAATTGTCGATAGATGATGAAATAATATCAGTTTACTCTGATTTTCTAGAGACATCAATCTTTGTCGATGAAGATAATCCGGAATTTGTAGAAGCATTTATCGGGATCGTTCGCATGAAAAACTCCGATATTTATGTCAATCCGCGAAATCTAGATGACATTCAAGTGGGATTATTGCAACTAATCGAAGATTTCGAACAAGACACTTCTACTAATTATGACAAAAAGGTGCTTAATTTTGTTACCGGAATGTGGACAATTGATGGTGGTATCACAGCAGCTACATCTGCTGATCCCAAGAATGGGGCTCAAAGCATAAGGCTACAGGGTAACATCAGCAATCAGGTCAGACAAGGTATAATTTCCATGGAATTTGATTTAGTTGGTGTAAAATCAATTAGCGTTTCACATGGTATTTATCCTGCAAATGCCGAGGTCAATAATGTAAATCCGACTATCTTCGATATAGAAGTGTCTTATGATAAAGGTGAAACCTACTCTCTGGTGGGAACAGTTGAAGTTGATACAAGCTCACGTGAGCTAAGCACAAGTTCTTTTACAATTGATGCAGGTTTCAGCGAAAATGTGCGATTTAGAATTGTCAATTCATCCATTCCTTTCACCAATGGTAATAGACCTCGTATTAATATTGATGACTTTGTATTCAACTTTTAGCCTATTTGCAGTAATCACGCTTATTTATGCAGAAAACAGCAAATATCAGTAGCTATGTGATTTTTCTTTCCATTGTTGCGGCATTAGGGGGTTTCCTTTTCGGATACGATACCGCTGTGATTTCGGGAACAGTGTCACAGGTAACTAAACAGTTCGGACTGACAACGATCCAAAGCGGATGGTATGTAGGATGCGCCCTGGTGGGTTCTATCTCGGGGGTGATCTTTGCCGGGGCGCTGAGCGACCGCTTTGGCCGGAAAAGGACCATGATCCTCGCCTCCATCCTCTTCTCGATATCGGCCATTGGCTGTGCCATTTCGCCAAATCTTGACCAGCTGGTGATGTTCCGCATCGTCGGTGGCATCGGCATCGGCATCGTTTCCATTGTCTGCCCTCTCTATATCTCGGAGGTGTCTCCTGCCTCACACCGGGGGCGAATGGTCTCCCTCTACCAGCTGGCGGTCACCGTCGGCTTCCTGGGTGCCTACCTGATGAACTACTATCTGATGGAACAGTCGGCAAGTTTTAGCTCATCTATTCCATTGCTTACTCTGATTCTCGGAACGGAGATATGGAGAGGTATGCTGGGTGCGGAAACACTCCCGGCAATGCTGTTTTTCGCTACAATCTTCTTCATCCCCGAGAGCCCTCGCTGGCTTATCGTCAAAAGGAGAGAAGAGCATGCTGCCCTTATTTTTTCGAAGATTTACGGGAATAGCACAGTGGTGGAGAGCCAGATCAACGATACAAGGGCAATGCTCGATTCTGAAGGAAAATCTAACCATAAACTATTATTCTCACCCGGTATCTTACGTGCCGTGCTGATCGGCTCTGCCATCGCCATCCTGGGACAATTCATGGGTGTGAACGCCGTTCTCTACTACGGCCCCTCCATCTTCGAAACGAGCGGTCTCTCCAGCGGCGATTCACTCTTCTACCAGTCCCTGATCGGGCTGGTGAACATGGGCACTACCGTACTGGCACTGCTCATTATCGACAAGGTGGGACGCAAGAAGCTGGTATATACCGGCGTGACCGGAATGATCCTCTCGCTCGTCATGATCGGGCTCTACTTCCTCATGGGTGAGGCCTGGGGAATGAGCAGCCTCTTCCTGCTGGGCTGCTTCCTGGCGTACATCTTCTTCACCGCCGGCTCCATCAGCGCCGTCATCTTCGTCTTCCTCTCCGAGATGTACCCCACCAAGATCCGCGGCTTGGCTATGTCCATTGCCGGGCTCTCCCTCTGGATCGGCACCTTCCTGATCGGTCAGCTCACACCCTGGCTGCTGGAGAACGCCACGCCTGCAGGCACCTTCTTCCTCTTTGCCTTCATGTGTATACCCTATATGTTGATTGTCTGGAAGATGATGCCTGAGACTGCCGGTAAATCACTTGAAGAGATCGAACGTTTCTGGTTGAAAAAAAAATAGATGAGATTGAACATGAGCGATAAAAAATCATGGCTGTTGTTAATCCTTACAGTTCTTCTGTCAGTTAACATCATCTATGCCGGTAGTTAATTTTTACGCAACCGGCCTGTTCAGGTCATCTTTTGCCACCGCGCCATCTACCAGCGTGACGATCCTGCGTGCCCGATCAATCACGCGCTGGTCGTGTGTGGAGAAGATCAGGGTGATCCCCTCCTCCCGGTTAAGTTGCTGCATGATATCCAGCAGGTTGAATGCCGATTCGGTATCGAGGTTGGCTGTCGGCTCGTCGGCAAGAATAAAACGTGGTCGGGAGGCGAGCGCACGTGCCACTGCCACCCGCTGCTGCTGGCCACCCGACAGCTTGGAGGGACGCACATCCATCTTATCCTCCAGTCCCACCTGCCGCAGGAGCTCTTCGGCACGTTGTTCCATCACCTCCCTCTTCTCCTTCTGCAGCAGCATGATGAACGAGACATTCTCCCTGGCGGTAAGCACCGGCAGCAGGTTATAGCTCTGGAAGACGAATCCGATGTTATGCAGGCGGAAGTCTATCAGCTTCGACTCTTTCATCCCCGTGATATCCACCCCGTCGATGATCACCTCTCCCGATGTGGGCTTATCCAGTCCACCGACTATATTGAGCAGGGTTGTCTTGCCGCTGCCCGAGGGACCCACAATGGCAGTGAACTCTCCCTCCGAGAAAGCCAGTGACACCTCGTTGAGCGCGCGCACCGGCACCACAGTGCTGTTGTAAACCTTGGTCAGATTGTTTGTTTCAATTATTTTCATCTCTCTATTATCTTTTCTGGTTATTGACAATGGATTGTATCCCGGCCTCTCCCTACTCTGCCCTGACCGCCTCTGCCGGCTTCAGCTTCATCACCCGCAGGGCAGGGATAAGTGCAGAACACAGTGCGGTGGCAGCCACCATCAGGGTGAGGGTGACAAAGAATGAGGGCTCCAGGGTGGGATAGATCACCGATGAGAATCCCATGTATTGCATCGAATCGCCACCCACGAGCACCAGGTTGATCCCGCTCTCACCGATCAACTGTAGGGTGATCCCACCCAGCAACAACCCACCGGCAGCACCCAGCAGGGTAAGGAAGGAGGTCTCCAGCAGGATCATCCCAAACACCTTCCTGCGGTTCATCCCCACCGCCATCAGCATACCCATCTCCTGTATCCGTTCGTACACCGCCATCAGCATGGTGTTCACCAGTCCGAACGCTACAGCCAGCAGGATGATCAGCAGGATGATAAACATCATCACCCCGAACATCTCGTTCATGTAACCCAGCTCAGGCGACACTTCCGACCAGCTGCGCACCTCCAGCTCCGGAAACGATGCCCGCAGCGATGCGCTCAAACGCTCTGTTTCCTCCATTGCATCAAGCACCACCGCCACCTCGCTCACCATGTAATCAGCTCCCAGCTGTGCCAGCAGATCTGACTGTCGGAGGTAGACCTTCCGCTCGTCGAAGGTGGTGTTGGAGGTCCGGTAGATACCACAGACCCTGAAGGCGGCGGAGATGATCTCATTGTGCTCATCCTGGAAGGTGAGCACCACCCGTGATCGCACCTGTGCCTTGATCTTATCGGCAAGTGTCTGGCCGATCAGGAGTAGGTTCCGCCCCTCCACATCGAGATACCGTCCCTCAATGATATTGGATTCAATATCGGTTGTCTGATCCTCCATTGCCGCATCCACACCGATCAGCTGCACCCCTGTGGTGAGGGTGGTGGTGGCCAGCATGCCGCTCACCATGGTCCGTGCAGAGTAGGCCTTTACCTCCGGTGCTGCATCAAGGGTGGTGAAAAGAGCTTCCGGCTTCTCAATATGATTGCGGATGTTGTCATCTTTCAGAAATTCGGGGTTGTGTATCTGGATATGTGAGATATGTTGTTCAATGGTGGTACGCTGTCGCTCTGCCATCATACCATTGGTTATCCCCAGGGTCATCACTGCACCCCACAATCCCACGGCGATCGCCATGATCATTGCCAGACTCCGCTTCTTGTTGCGCCACACGTTGCGCCAGGAGATGATGGTTATTGTTTTCATGATCTCATCGTTTTACATCTATGATTTTGAGGGTGTATGCTTTGCGGATGGGGTAGAGTCCTATCAGGAAAGCGATGACCAGCACCACCAGTGCCTGTGAGATAATAACCTGAGGGTTATCCGAGAAAGGCATCACCGGCTCAAAACCCGCATCCACGATGGCGTCTGCCATCTCACCGGTCAGCCTGATGGGGAAGTGATGGAAGTAGAGCACCAGTGGTACCGACAGCAGCATGCCGGCAGCAGCACCGGTAAGTGAGATGAAGAGCGACTCGAAGAAACAGACCATGGCCAGGCGAGAGCGTTTCATCCCGAGCGATATCAGCATGCCGAACTCACGCTGCCGCTCAATCATCATGGTGATGATGGTGCCGAAGATGCCGAAGCCCACCACGATGTAGAGGATCAGCATCATCAACAGGGTGCTGGTGGTGTCGAACTTCATCAGCGTGAGCAGATCCTTCAGCAGCTCCTCCCAATGGAGAGCACGGTACCAGTCGCTGTCCAGCTTGCTGTTCAGCTCCTCCACGATGGCCCTGCTCCGCTTCGGATCATGCGGCATCAGCACCAGCGAGGTGAGCCGCTCCTCCGCCATGTAAAACCATTGTGCGGCAGGGAGCGACATGTAGATGGTGTTGTTGTTCATCTCCGGCACCTTCATGCGGATGATCCCTTTCACGCCAAACCTGCCGGCGGCAGTGGCACCTTGGAACCCCTGGCTGAGGAGCGTGAGCGTATCGCCGGTGGTCACCTTCAGGATGGAGGCCAGCCCCTCCGCCAGCACGATACCATCATCACCGGTGGCGACAAAGTCACCTGTGATCAGATCATCTGTCAGATTGTTCATCCGGCGCTCCTTCTCCGGGTCTACCCCCATCACCATGATGCCGCGTGTCACCTCATCGGTGGCGACAAGGGCGAAGTTCTGGATGCGCGGCACCCAGTAGTCGACAGGTGAGGAGAGCTGCTTCACCACCTCTTTCAGCTCCTCATCGAACAGCAACGCGTTGTCCATCGAGGGCTCCTCCTCGAAGAGTGGATCCTGAATCTGCACGTAGCCGGTACTGTAGGTCACCATGCTCTCAATCATCCGCTCGTAGGAGCCTCGCTCCATGGAGTTGAAGGTGATGGCCAGCAGCACGGCGAAGAGCACCGAGCTCATCGATATCAACGAACGCTTCCTGTTGCGCCAGAGGTTTCGCCACGCAAGTGTGAGTACTATTTTCATCGTTATCGGGTTGAATGATTGAATGATCTCAACTATTTCACCCTTGTCAGGTTCTGTAGTGAGAAGAAATGCTGCTCCGGCCGGATGGTGAAGTCGGCCTTCTCAATGGTCAACAGGGTTTTCTGTCCCTGCTTACCGTGAGGGATCATCTCCCACACCGTAGGGATGGTTCTGCCCCCCATCTCTTTGATCTCCCGGAAATGCATCGTACTGACAAGATCACCCAGGTCATCGAAGTTCTCCACTTGCAGGGGCAGGTAATGCTTTTCAGTGATCCAATAGACCACCTTGTCATACACCACCGCTGTTTCGGGTTTGGGGATCAGCTCCACCACGTAACAGGGCTCACCGTTCACCGTTTCACTCCGCAGCAGCCGCTGCGTGAAGTCATCCACGGCTGAGAGCCCCTCCACCAGGTCGTCATTGGTGAAGTCCGATCCCATCCAGGATTGCGACATCATGGAGGGGGGCATCTTGACGGTGCGGTCGATGCCCGGCACGTAGTTCCACATCTCCTTTCCCCGTTTGAGGAAGGAAGTCCCCTGATCGCGCGCGGGAGCGGTGACGTAGATCAGCGCATAGTCGTTCCCAAGGCTCCATGCTTTCATCGATATCTCACGTGTATAGCGAGGTCTCACTGTCTGCATGGTCATCTCCTGGTAGGAGGCGTCGCCACGCATATTCTCCTCCATCCTGCGCACGATCTCCCGCGCCTCTCCCTGTGCCGTTGCGTTGGCAAGAGAACAGAGGATCAGCATACCTGTAAAGAGTATTGAATAAGATGATTTCATATTTTTAGCTATTTGATGTTTCATACACAGTTGCGCAACTGCTCTGATCAGACCTGTTCTGCCACCGGCAGCTTATCCACGATGAACACCTCTTTCATCCTGTTCCAGAAACGTTCAATCTCATCGACCGGGATGAACTCAGGCGTAAGCACGTACTGAATTGAAAATCCCTTTATCAGGAAGGAAAAGAAGAGCATCTGCGGCATCGGGTCGGGGAACCTGTCGGCGAAGAACTTATAGGTCAGTTGCTGGTATCTCACGAACATCTCACCTTTCAGGATATTCCGTTGAATCAACTCCAGCACGCTCTTCTGCATGGAGAGTTGAAAGTAGAGCATCCAGTACTCCCTGTCGCTGTTCATCGAAGAAGTGAAGTTTCTGAAGAAGAGCTCCATCTCCTCGTTGGTGATCTCCTCGTCACTGTCGGGGTTAAGCAACCTGCTTACCAGCTCTATGAAACGATTGAACAACTGTACCAGTATCTCCTCCTTACTCTCAAAATAGTTGTATACCAACCCTTTTGAGATACCTGCCTCATCGGCCAGTGCACTGATGGAGGTGGCATAGAACCCCTTGTCGGCAAAGAGCTTGAGCGCGCTGTTCAATATCAGCTCTCTCTTCTCCTCCCTGATATCCTCGAACTGTTTTTGTGTGCGTGGTGACATATATTTTGTTTTAGTATGAATATTTCAACGACAAGAGCCAGTAGGATCCGGCTTGTGCCAAGAGTGATCCCTTTTCCCCTCCGGCAACGATCTGTGCCATCCACTCGAGATCCAGATCGGTAAGGAGTGAACAGGTGAGCCTGGGCATCACGATCATCGCATCCGCGTCAGGAAGCATCATTGCCGAGAGACCACCCTGCAACAGGCTGGTGAAAGTATAATCGCCGCTGAGGGTAACCGCATATTTCGAGAACATGATGTTATCGGGACGCAGGGGCTGGGTAAGCATCATCAGCTGCTCCTCTGCCCTGCCATATCCTCCGTTGTACAACAGTTCGAGCAATGCGAAAATCCCGTTTCCGAACATGTAGTCGATGCCGGTGGAGAGAACAAGGTTGGAACGATTAACGCCGGGCCTCTCCTCCAGGTCATGGAACCAGCTCCCCTCCCCTTTGAAGCCGGCACCACCAATGCTGCCGGCCCACCCCATGCCGAGGACCAGCCGGTTGCGATAGTAGCCGGCGACGGTCTGCAGGTCGTACCCCTTGTGGTTCAAGGAATAGAGCAGCGCAGCGGTGCTCTCGCGTGCCACCCGGGCAGGAGCATATCCCAGCTCAATACGGGAAGCAAAACCGAAGTGATATTGCACCCGCACTGCATCCGCACCGGGCCGCTCCGGGTAATCCAGATCGAAGAAGGAGTAGCTGTTGAAAAGGTCGTTGGGGTTCGATACCATGGTCACCCCCCAGTTGATCCGCTGACGTCCTACCCTGAAGCGCCACTTTTCAGTAGTATAATCAAGATATAGCCTGTCAACCATTGAGTGTCCCAACCATGCACCCCGATTCATCCATACCCGGGAGAGATCCATCACTCCGGGATCCTCATCCAGCATATCTCCGAAAAATGGATAGTCACTCAGCATCGGATTGTAGAAGAGCCTGCTTCTCCCCTCTGCCACGAACGAGTATCTATTGTTCATATTCCACCTGTAGTTGAGACGGAGGTGCAGCAGGTTGTCAAATTGGGGATCTGAGAAATCGTTGTTGAGCCGTACCCCTCCCATCTCCCTGAGGTATCCGCTAAGCTGGTGTGTGGCACCACCCTCCAGATACTGCGCTGAGAGCTGCCCTGAGGCAAGCAGCAAGAGAATAGACAGGAATGCTGTTCGAATCATGGCGTAAAGCATTTTAATTGAACAACAATTTTTGACTGAACGGTTAGTCAAAGATGAAGGATATTTTTTAATTCTGCAATTTTTTTATGTTAAATATTTATTTTTTTCAGCTACTGCCATGTCAGCAGATTCATGCCGGCATGCCGTAGCCCGGTATTATCTTTCTGCACCGGTCAGGCAGCTCATTCAGGCTGTTCCGATCAATTATGATTGATTGAGAGTCACCTAAAAATTGTATATTTGCACAAAAGAAGACCCCCGGTCATATGATGAAAACAGATTTAACAAGAATCAAAGCAATACTCACCCGGCGATTTCCTCAAAACCTCCTTTTCAGGAGACCGTTGAGGGGAATGCTACTGCTGATTGTCTCTTTTTTTCTTTTCGCAATAATCTATAAGCCGATTCATGTGCACGCAGCACAATCCTACAGTCTCGCGCTCACCATCCTTCTCTACGCTGTTTTCATAACATCCCCTATAATCGGCATCTTGCTGGTTATGAAGCATTGTGGCTGCTTTCCCCGGGCTGAAAAGTGGCAATTAAACCACGAGCTTATCTCGCTCCTGATTATTCTTGTTGCTATAGGTATCACTGTTTATTTTGCCGGGTTCTTCATAGAAGAGCCAAAGATGCGCTGGAATCTCTCCACCTTTTTCGATTCGATGCTCAGATCACTTCTGGTGGTCTTCATTCCGTTATTTCTACCTACACTGATTAACATACGTTATGCCCTTACCCCCGAAACATTTCAGCAATATCTTATCAGCAGGGAGGATGAGGTGCCGGCGGAGGATAGTGTTCAACAGGTTTCCATCATCTCAAAAGCCAAACGGGAAGAGCTCCTTTTTCATACCCATGAGTTGATCTATGTGGAGTCGCAGGGCAATTATGTTACTTTCTATTTTGACGACAACAGGAAACCGAACAGGGTAGTGATCCGGAATACGATCAGTGACGTCGCAGCCCAACTCGCACCCTACCCTTTTCTGATGCGAGTTCACCGTGCTTTCATCGTAAACCTGAAACAGGTAAGGTCAAAAAACGGAAACAGACTCGGATACAGATTGAAAGTGAATAGTTGTTCATCTGAAATTCCGGTATCGCGCAACAACACAAGTCAATTTGATACACGGATGCAAACGATGCAACGATCCGTTCATCAATAAGAGCAGCTGTTCATCCCAAATCACAATCTCTTTCCTGCCTTTTATCACAAATAATTGCCATCTATCCCCATAAATTGGAATAGATCTAGAATCATGCTTCATTCGCATTCAAATCAAAAATAAATGAATGCGATGAAGATCAAAAGAATCATCATTCAGATTGTCCTGTATTTGGCCCTTGCCGGATGGATGATGGGGCAAGAGACAGTCACCCTCACCGGCATCGTGAAGGAGAAAAGCAGTGGACTGCCGGTCCCCTTTGCCACTATCAGGCTAAATCAGCTGAAGGAGGTGCAAGGAGAGATGTTTCCTCCCATAAGCAGCGATCTGGAGGGATTGTTCACCTATCACAAGGTGCCGGTAGGCAGCTACCGCTTACGTGTCACCTCCGTCGGGCAGAAAGATTGGGTGAGTGATCTGACCATATCGGCTACAGAACACTATCATATTGGATCTATCCTGATGGAAGATACAACCTATCACATTTCCGAAACAGTGATCCTGGGGCAGCGGGTGGTGCCTGAAACGGTCAAGGATAAGGTTGTATATCCTGTCACCACCAATATGATTGCCGCGTCGGGTAATACGTCTGATATGCTGAAATACATTCCCGGTGTACAGGTCGATCTGAAACAGCATATAAGACTCGATGGCAGCGATGAATTACTGTTGCTGGTTGATGGACGGGAGCGAGACATGAGCTACCTGAAAAGAATTAACCCCTCTGATATCTCAAAGGTGGAAGTCTTTCGGACACCTCCTCCTGAATTCAGCGGTGCTGCGAGTGGTGTGATCAACATTGTGCTGAAAGAAGGGATGAAGAGAGGTTTCAGCAGCAGGCTTTTCTCTGAAATCCCGACCGCTAAATCGTTTGTCTATTCCTTTCCATCTGCTCAACTCGACTACAACAACAGAAAAATCGCACTCCATCTCTCATATACAGGAGAGATCAATTATGAACTGATCAACGAAACCGACAGCATAATGTTCCGTAAGGCCCCATTACCGTTGAGGATAAGTTCAAATGAAAAGGTAAGACAGACGAACTTGTCGCACAAATTGAACCATGCCATTGAATACAAAATCACACCCCGCAATCAGATCATTTATGAAGGTTCATGGAATCCATACTCTTATGAGCAGGATGGAGTGATGAAGTTCCGGGTAACAGGGAGGGAACAGCAAGCAATGACAAGCAACAGGGAGGAGCATGACAAAAACCTCAACATCAGCAACTCTCTCTATTACAGGCATCACCTCAGCGACAACAGATCAACCCTATCGGTAGATCTCAATCATGGTTTCCTCAGGGCAGACAACAAGATCATCTACAGAGGGCTGGGAGGAGATAATTCCTTCTCTGCTATCAACAGGGAGAGAGCGAAGCAACACCTGGGTTATATAAAAGCCGATGGTTCTTTTCAGGCGGCAGCACAGACAAAACTGAATGTCGGTTTTCAGTGGCAGTTTCAATCCATGGGTGATGGCTCTACCGGCTTCAGCTATCACGAACAGCTGTATGCCCTTCACGGATCTGTCGCACATCAATTCAACGGTTCAGTGCTCCAAGCCGGCATGCGTACTGAATATGCTGAAGGCGTTTTGAACGGTGATTCTCCAAAGCAGAAGATCAAGCTCCTGCCGTTCTTCTCTTGTCAATTCCAGATGAAAGGTACAAAGCAGATCACCATCACCTACCGGTCTGGGATAAAGAGACCTTCGATGTTTCAACTCAACCCCACCCGTTATATCCTGAACCCCTATGCTGTGAAGATGGGCAATCCGCAGTTAAAACCGGTCTCTTCGCATTCACTTCATACAGAATATTCAGGACGGTTTCATCAAAATCATCTTTCCCTTCGGCTTTTCTATGACAAAGTGAATCATGCGATACAACCACTCACAGTGCTGAACGATGAGAACAAGCTGTTGACAAAACCCTGTAACCTTGGGGTGTTGCATCAATTTGGAGGCCAGATGACAGCCATCGTGAAAATGGGTTGCTTCACCATCTATCCCTCAGTACGACTTTACAGGCAGCAGACCCGTCCCAACAGCCTGGCTGTTGACAACGGGGTTGAGGAGCGCAGGGAGATGGTTCTTGAAACAGAACTATCAGCTATCCTCTCTCTGGCTTATCAGACCGCTCTATCAGCATCGTTCCATTATGCTACTCCCACCATTGGCATGCAGCATCGCAGTTATTGTGATGCTCTCTACACGCTTTCAGCTGACAAGAGATTCGGGAAAAGCCTAAAACTGGGTCTCATTGCCGCACTACCCTTTGCAGGATCATTTGTCTACCAGGCAAATGATACCGAGTCGGCCCAATTTTTCAGCAACCACTCCGGATATCTACAGCTACCCGTAATCCCTGTCATGCTCCGGTTCACATGGCAGATTCAGAGCGGGAAGATTGACCAAAGAATGGAAAGAGAGCGGCTTGAACTCTCCAGGAGGTCGAAAAAAGGGTTCTGAAAAGAATATGACACAGCAGATAAATAAAACGGCAACCCATTGAGGATTGCCGCAGTTCTGCCCATGTGCAGTCTGTATTGATTGGTTTGTCAATCAAACATCTTCCTGAATTTGTTGAATACGCTTTTGCGTGCGGAAGCGGAAGGGACAAAGCTTTCCGATTTGTTCATATCTTCCAGCTGCTTGCGTTCCTTGTCGGTGAGGTTCTCCGGAACGTAGACGTTTACGTTGATCAACTCGTCGCCTCTACCGTATCCATTCACGGATGGAAGCCCCTTGTTGCGCAGGCGGAGTACCTTGCCAGGTTGTGTGCCCGGATCGATCTTCACCTTGGCAATACCATCAATAGTGGGCACCTCTACAGTCCCACCCAAAGCGGCAGTCGGGAAGCTGAGAAAGAGATTGAAGATTACGTCGTTCTCGTCCCGAATCAGGTTGGGATCCTGTTCCTCCTCAATCACGATGAGCAGGTCGCCGTTTACCCCTCCTCTGCGGGCGGCATTGCCCTTGCCAGACATGGAGAGCTGCATACCCTCGGCTACTCCAGCAGGGATGCGGATGGAGATCACCTCTTCCTCGCGCACGATACCCTCACCGTTGCAGTGGGCACACTTCTTGGAGATCGACTTCCCCTCACCATTGCATGTGGGGCAGGTGGATGAGGTTTGCATCTGTCCAAGGATGGTATTGGCAACGCGGGTGACCACACCCGAGCCGTTACAGGTGGAGCAGGTTGTTTGAGAAGTACCATGTTCCGAACCGTTGCCGTCACAATGCGAGCAGGAGACGTATTTCTTCACCTTGATTTTCTTCTCCACACCGTTGAGGATCTCCTTGAGTGTGAGCTTCACCTTCACCCTCAGGTCGGAGCCACGGTTCACACGTCGGCCGCGTTGACTGCCACCAAAGCCGCCGAAGCCGCCGAAGCCTCCAAAATGACCACCGAAGATGTCGCCGAATTGCGAGAAGATGTCGTCCATAGACATGCCACCTCCAAATCCACCACCGGAAGCAGCACCACCCACTCCGGCATGACCGTACTGGTCATAACGGGCTCGTTTGTTCTCGTCGCTCAACACCTCATACGCTTCTGCTGCTTCCTTAAACTTCTCCTCGGCCTCCTTATTCCCCGGATTCTTGTCCGGGTGAAATTGTATGGCCTTCTTCCTGTAGGCTTTCTTGATCTCCTCGGCAGAGGCGCTCTTGGGTATCTCCAGTATCTCGTAAAAATCTCTCTTTGCTGCCATCTTATTCCCCCACAATCACTTTTGGGAACCGAATGATCTTCTCGTTCAGTTCATATCCTTTCTGTATGCAGTCGATCACCATCCCTTTCTGCGTCTCTTCCTGCGCGGGGATGGTGGTCACAGCCTCAAAGCGGTCGGCATCAAACGGTAATCCGATCGATTCAATCTCCTTCACGCCATGCTGACCGAGGAAAGTGATGAACTTGCCGTAAATCAGGTCCATCCCTTCCAGCATCGCATCCTTGTCCTCTGCTGCGTGCAGTGCGGTGAGCGCTCTTTCAAAGTCGTCAACCAGACCGATGATATCGAGCAGTACCCTCTCACCGCCGTTTTTAATCAACTCCGATTTCTCTTTCAATGTCCGTTTACGAAAGTTGTCAAACTCGGCATGCAGTCGCAGGTAGCTGTTGTTCAACTCATCATACTTTTCCTGAAGTTGTGACAACTTCTCATCGGAAACTGACTCTTCTGTCATATTGTCTTCTGTTTCAGCCTGTGGAGTATTATTCTGCGCTGTTGCCTTTTCCTCCATCATCTCCTCATCACGCTCAGTGGGAGACTGTTTCGTATCTTTATTTTTTGTCATATCTGATTAATTTCTTTGGTTAAGAAATGAGACTGCAAATAGTTTGCCAAAAATAAGCAGGGAGATGCTATCGGACATCTCAGAGAAACAACTCGCACCAATCGTCAAAGATTTCCACCTGGTGCCAACCATGACGGCTAAGCGACTGCCGAATCTTCTTCACCGGCTTCTCCTTACCCAACTGTGATTTGGAAAAAAATTTATCGGCAAAGCAGATGATCTGCTCCTCCAGGCTTACCGGTCGCATGTCCCGGTGCGGGATGGGCAGCTTACGGTTGATAATGGTTTCCAGGCTCAGTCCCGTACCCGTATGCCGCTCACACACCAGCCCATGCTTCGGGTACCCCTCCACTGTCAGCAGCTCACGCCCCAGGTAGCCATGACAGATATAGGGATGGATACCTTCGCAGGCAATATGAGGTGCTTTGGTGAGATAAATGCCGATGTCGTGCAACATTCCCGCCTCCTCTATGAAGGACACATTCACCGCCAGTCTCGGATGTTTTGCGACGATAGATAGTGCCTTGTTGGTCACATCGGAGGTGTGTGACATGTAGATGTCGTACAGTTTCGTACCCTTGCGGTAGTACTTCTCAATAATCGTTTCGGGATTCATAAATCACGATTTTCCATCAAGCCACAAATTTACGATAAAAAGTTGTAATTGAAAACATCTGCTTCTCTATCCCTGCCACTGTTGCCGGTCACACTGTCATTGGAATATTTAAAAAATAGGAACTGTTAATGTCAGGCAGGAAAAAAATCCTATATTTGCGCTGAAATGATGGGTTATCTCAACAAAATAGCGAAATGGTTCTTTCTCGCCCTGTTTATACTTCACGTAAGCGGGATTACTCTTTTCACCCATACCCATGTGGTCAACCGCACGCGCTATGTCCATTCCCACCCCTTCAAGTTCGGCGAGAAAAAACAGCACGACCATAGCAAAAATGAGTTCCAGCTGCTGGATTACATCTTTCGAACCACTCTCACTCCGGATATCATCCCTGAGATAGGGGTTAAGTGTGACATCCCCCCTCTCACCGTTTGTTTACCCTCCCACTATGAACAGCTACATCTCATTGCCCCGGTATCTGTTCGACAGTTGAGAGCCCCACCCGCTGCAGCCTGACCATCTACTCCCATTTTTAAAAACGGACACCCATCAGTTTATGGTGTTCCGAAACCCTATTTCATCACTCCATATAAAAAAGTAAAATGAAAAGAATCCTCTTTCTTCTCACACTATACGTCTGTATATCTACCTCATACGCTCAAACTGACGCAGCATCATCCAAAAGAACCGACGCCAACATCTACGGGCATGTTCTGGACAGTAAGACGGGTGAACACCTGCCCTTTGTGACAATCAAACTGAAGGGTACAACCATCGGCATCACCACCGACCATACAGGTCATTACTTCCTCCGCAACCTACCGGTGGGAGAATTCATCCTGGAAGCCTCAATGATCGGTTACAAAACTGCCGGGAGTGCGGTAATGATCAAGCCCAACAGCACTCTCGAAATTGATTTCACACTCACCGAGGAAAGCGTTTCACTCGATGCCGTGGTGGTCTCTGCCAACCGTAATGAGACCACACGTCGAATGGCTCCCTCACTGGTGAGCGTACTCGACATGCAGATGCTGGAGGTGACCAACTCTAAAACACTCTCCGACGGGCTCAGGTTCCAACCGGGACTAAGGGTGGAGAACAACTGCCAGAATTGCGGTACTACACAATTGCGCATCAATGGTATGGAAGGCTCATATTCACAGATACTGATCGACTCGCGTCCCCTCATAGGTGCACTGGCCGGCGTTTACGGGCTTGAGCAGATCCCCGCCAACATGATTGAGCGAATCGAGGTTGTTCGTGGAGGAGGCTCTGCCCTCTTCGGTGCCAACGCAATAGGAGGCACCATCAACATCATCACCCGTGATCCGAACCGCAACAGCGGTGAGTTTGCAAATACATTCACTTCCATGGGTGGAGGCGCAGTTGAAAACAACAGCACTTTCAATGCTTCTTTAGTGAACGACTCCCGCAATGCAGGTATCATGGTATTTGGCCAGCACCGCCTCCGCGAAGGATATGATCTGGATGGTGATGGCTTCACTGAATTGCCGCTCCTGCAGAATCGATCCCTCGGGTTTCGCTCTTTCTTTAGAAGCGATCCATACTCCCGATTAACACTTGAATACCGCCACATGCATGAGTTTCGCCGAGGTGGTGACAGGCTCGACCTGCAGCCTTATGAGAGTTACATTGCTGAACAGGTGGAACATGCTATCCACAGTGGCTCCATCGGTTTCGATCGCTACTCCCCTGACCAGCGCAAGCGCGTCAGCCTCTATGCAGCAGCACAACATACCAGACGCGACAGTTACTATGGTGCAGGTGATCCCTACAATGATGTTCCTGAGATCAAGCCAGGAATGACAGAAGAGGATGTGGAACAGATCAATAACATCCTGGAAAACAACCTGCTCCGCAGGAATGCTTTCGGGCAGGCCAGTGAGTTGACCTATCAAGTGGGAGGGCACTATCTCTACTCGTTCGAAGAACTCTGGTTTATGCCGGCCGATCTTACTGCAGGAATGGAATATCTCGGTAGTAAACTGGAGGATGAAAGTGGCTATCGCCACCTGGGCATCTCACAAGAGACCCGGAATGCTGCCGCATTTTTGCAGAACGAGTGGAAAACAGAGGTCTGGAGCATCTTGCTGGGAGGGAGGTTCGACAAACACAATATGGTGGAGCGGGCCATTTTCAGTCCCCGTCTCAATCTGCGTTTCAATCCTACGCAAAATATCAATCTGAGACTCACCTATAGTGGTGGCTTCCGTGCTCCACAGCTATTCGACGAGGATCTGCATGTGGATATTGCCGGGGGAGCCCAAGTGATCAGACGTCTCTCGGACGACTTGAAGGAAGAGCGTTCACACAGCATCAGCGGATCTGCCGATCTCTACCACCAGGCAGACATCACACTTTTCAACCTGCTGGTCGAAGGGTTCTACACCCGCCTGGAGAGACCCTTTACCGGTGTAAAGCGGGGTAATGAAATCCTTATCGAGAATGCGGATGATGGTGCAAAGGTATTCGGGATAAACCTGGAAGGCAGGGCAGCTATCGGCACCACGGTCGACTTGCAGGCGGGAGCAACGCTTCAACGCAGCCTCTATGACAAGGAACGCAAGTGGTGGGTACCGGAGACATCAGAAGAGGAGGTACTTGATCGTGTAACCCCCACACGAAGAATGATGCGCACCCCCAACAGCTACGCCTATTTCGTAGCTACCTGGAATGCCACACGCAGATTTGCAGCCACACTTTCGGGTAATTATACCGGTAGCATGGCTGTACCCCACGAGGCTGGCTTCGGCAGGGAGGGAGTAGATCGTTTTTCAACAGTGAACATAACTGAGGAGTCTCCCTCCTTCTTTGAACTGAACATGAGGGCCTCCTATACCTTCAGCCTCAACGAGGAGACCTCTCTGCAGCTCAATGCCGGGATACAAAACATCACAAATGCATTCCAGAAGGATTTCGACACTGGTGCGGGTAGGGCTTCCAGCTATATGTACGGTCCAGGCAGCCCGCGGAGTTTCTTCGCCGGGTTCAAACTGATGCTGTAGTGTGTAGTGTGTAAACATATGGCTTTTCACTCTTCTTAGAGCGGTACCACATATTTCTTCATTGCCTCATCCTGAAGCGCACGGGGTACCGCTGCCTTTACCTCATCGATGAGGATGTTGAGCAGTCGTTCGCGAAAGAATTCCTTGCGAGTGATCAAGCTCACCTCCCTGACGGGTGTATTTTTTCTGAAGGGGCGCACATTCTTTCGTTGTGTCTCGCTAAGGTTGGCAAGCGCCATCTCCGGTATCACCGTCAGACCTTCGTTCTGATCCACGATGTTGATCAGCGTATCGATGCTGCCCGCCTCATAGGAGAAGATAGATTGGTTGTTGCGTCGTTTCTTCAGATTGCAGAGGTGGAGGATCTGTGTGCGGAAGCAGTGCACTTCGTCAAGCAGCCACAGCTTTGCAGCGGTGAGATCACTCTCCTCGAGCGATGTCTTGGCATAGAGCGCCTTCTCCTGGGGTGAGACATAGGCGAGGAACTGTTCGTAATAGATGGGATGTTCGGTTATACCCGGCTCATTCAGCGGTGTGGCCAGGATACCGCCATCAATGGTATCGTTGGCCAGTCCCCTGAGAATCTGGTCGGTGGTCAACTCAGAGATAACGATCCGGATGTCATATTTATTGTCGCGATGCACCTGCATCAGCTTGGGCAGTAGGTAAGGCGATATGGTGGGGATGATGGCAAGGCGGAACATTCCTTTCACGATACCCTTCTCTTCCTGGATGATCTCCTTGATCTGGTTCACCTGTGCCAATGCCAGTCGCGCCTGGTTGATGACCTTGAACCCGATCTCGGTTGGTTGCACCGGCAACTGGGAGCGATCGAAGATCTTCACTCCCAGCTCATCCTCAAGCTTCTGGATCATCATGCTCAGGGTAGGCTGTGTCACAAACGATGCTTCTGCCGCCTTTGAGAAATGGCGGTAGTTGTCCACTGCGATAATATACTCAAGCTGCTGTATGTTCATCCTACTGTTTATAATCAGAGAAATATTTCATAAACTGCACACGCTCGTAGAGCGAAGGGCTTTTGATGTTGGCATAATTCAGTTTTCCCCTGAATGCGTCGATGGTCTCGTAGTTATTCTGCTCCATCCACTCCTCCAAACAGGTGAGCATTTCTGTTACCGTACCAGCTCCCTGATCGTAGAGCATGCTGCAGAGCTGGATGCCTCCCGCACCTGCAAGAATGCCCTTCACGGCATCTTCCCAGCCATGCACCCCGTAGGAGCAGGCAATATCGAAGTTGGGCACGCGGCCTGCCACTATGGCGGTCCAGCGAAGCGTGTCGCTGAAGTCGGCCGGATTGCTGAATACCGGTCCCGAGACGATCTCCATATTGTTGATATCGATATCGAGCTGGTAAAAACGGTTGAAGAGCACCACCCCATTTGCCCCCAGCGCCTTGAGCTTGGCTACAAGTCCCGGCAGGTTGCTGATGTTCTTCGCCATCTTGATCACCAGGGGGATGGAGATGTGTTTCTTCACCTCCCGAACGATGTTGACGTATGATTCCTCCAACCAAGTATCACCATACTCTCCGGCGTTGAGCAGGAAGAGGTTCAGTTCCAGAGCGTCGGCTCCCGCCTCCTGCACGTTGCGGGCGAACTCAATCCAGCGGCTCTGTTTGTAACAGTTGATACTGGCCACGATGGGCACCTCGCATTCGGCTTTGGCAGAGCGAATCAAATCGAGATATTTCTCCGTGTGGTTCATCTTCACGTAAGCATTGATGTAATCACCCGCCTCAGGGTAGTCAGTGAGCTGCGCGAGTTTACCTGAGTGACTTTCAATCTGTTCCTCAAAAAGTGATTTCAATACTATCGCGCCGATACCGGCATCCTCAAGTTCCTTGATTTTCATCATGGAATTGGTCAGTCCGCTGCTAGCGGCAATGAGGGGATTCTTCAGTTTCAATCCCGCAAAGGTTGTTTCCAATGTAACCATGTCGGTGACAAATGTTTTTCAAATGATTGTTTGCACAAATATAGATATTTTTTATCGATCATACTGGTTTTTGATCAAAAAAGAAGACCAGGAGATGACTGTACCGCTCAACGTTCACCGAAAATGAGGGTCCCCACACGAATCAGTGTACTACCCTCCTCAAGTGCGATGGGATAGTCGCCCGACATCCCCATTGAGAGCTCCCGAAAAGCAGCATCATTGGTAAAGTATTTCACCTTACACTCTTCAAAAAGGTTTTTAAGAAGGCGGAACTCACGATGCACCTGTTCACGTTCATCTGTATAGGTGGCCATACCCATCATGCCGGCAATCTGCAGATGGGGGCACTTCTTCCAGCTGCCCTCCTCCAGGAAGCGACGACACTCGTCGGGCGAAAAACCTGACTTGGTCTCCTCCTCAGCGATGTGTACCTGCAGGAGGCAGTGAATCACCCTTCCGCAGGCAGCTCCCTGCTTCTCTATCTCGCGCATCAGCCGTTCGCTGTCGAGGCTGTGGATCAGCGATACGAAAGGGGCAATCTGCTTCACCTTGTTACGCTGGAGGCTGCCTATGAAGTGCCACTCGATGTCGCCCGGAAGTTCCTGCTGCTTGCCCACCAGCTCCTGCACACGGCTTTCACCGAAGAGCCGCTGGCCTGCGTCGTACGCCTCGCGGATCTGCTCCGTGGGGTGGAACTTCGATACTGCAACCACTTTCACCTGTGGCGGCAATGATTCTCTTAGGTTTTGTATGTGTGTTGCAATGTTCATTCTTCTTCCTTCGATGCCTTTTCTCCCGTGTAAGGGAAAACATCCATGATTGCCGTCTCCGTCACCGAGGCGAACGCGTAGTCGATCATGGTCTTCTTCATCTCCGTTTCCACAATTTCCACTGCCTCTTTCAGCTCCGAGGCCTGCACCAGCATGTTTACCGCCGTCTTCTTCTCGGCACCGCTCTTCTCATCGAGGGTGATGAAGTGGAGACGCGCCTTGTAATAACGGTCGCCCGTCTCATTAAAGAAGGAGTCACTATACTTCACACGCTTGATATCCGAGACGGAAAACTCACCCGAGATAAAGGGTTTGATCTCCTCGATGATACGTGCCTCTGCCTCTGTGAAGGAGAGGGCATCCACCAGGTAGGGCTCGGTTACTGTTTTTTGCATGCCGGTCTCCAGCATCTTGTCATATTTAATCTTACACTCAAACCAGTTGTACATATTTGTTTCTTTATATTCTTAGTGTTTTTTCGAAGAGACAAAGATAAAAAATTTAAACCGTATTGGGTCACTTTCAGGACAGCAGTTCACAAGTATTTGAGAGCAGTCTGATGCGATGAAAAGAAGCTTAATCCATCATTGCCAACGTTTTTTTTAATACTTTTGCCCTTTGTTAATTAAACTGACGATGATAGGAACCCTGGTAAATACAGCAGCTGTAATCGGTGGCGGCGTTATAGGGCTGCTGCTCAAGAAGCGGATGCCTGAACGTATCACCACCATCTACTTTCAGGCCATAGGCCTCTTCACGCTCGCCATCGGCGCTTCCATGGCAGTGGAGATGCAGCACATCCTGATCGTGGTGAGCAGTCTTGCCATCGGCTCGTTGCTGGGTGAATGGATTGACATCGAGCAGGGGGCTGAGCGATTGAGCAACCGTATCAAACATCGTTTCCGGATTGGTAGCGAAAAGTTCTCAGAGGGACTTGTTACCGCATTCCTGCTCTTCTGTGTGGGATCACTCACCATACTGGGTACCATCCAAGAGGGAACCGGCGGCTCCCCCGACCTGCTCTACACCAAGTCGCTGATGGACTTCTTCTCGGCCATCCTGCTCGCTTCCGCCTTTGGCGTAGGAGTCGCTCTCTCGGCAGTGCCTCTGTTCCTCTTCCAGGCGTCACTCACGCTACTTGCCGGCTATGCGGGCAGTTTCTTCACGGAGGATATCATCCTGGGACTGACAAGCGTGGGAGGCATCTTGCTGATCGGATTGGGGATCAACATCCTGGGCATTCAGAAGATACGCGTCATGAACATGCTACCCTCCCTTGTGGTGGTGGCACTCCTGCTCTGGCTATTCGGATGAAAGCAAAGGATGACAAGCTGGGATTGTGGCTACTGATCTTCGTAGCCTTGGGGTCGATGATCGGATCGGGCATCTTCAACTCGCCCAGGGACCTGATCAGCGTGGCCAACCCGCAAGGGACCCTGATCACCTGGGTGATAGGTGGTTTAGGTGCTCTGATGCTCGCCCTGGTGTTTGTCTATCTTGCAGCACGCAAGCCGGAATTGAAAAGCGGCGTCTATGCCTATGCTCGCGACGGCTTCGGTGACTATATGGGCTTCAACTCCGCCTGGGGCTACTGGTCGGTAGGGTGGCTCGGCAATGTAAGCTATCTGGCGCTCTTCTTCAAGACACTGAACGATCTGCTGGGTGAGCATGCACTCTCACCGCTCACCGCTTTCCTGATAGGGTCGGCAATCCTCTGGTCGTTCCATGCCATCCTGATGGCAGGCATCCGCGAAGGGGCTATCCTCAATTTCATCGTTACGGCCGCCAAGCTGATTCCCATTTTGCTGATCATCCTATTGGGATTCGCACTGGTGCGAAGTGACCTTTTTATGGTGGAGAACTGGCAGCGGAAGCTTGCCTCCACCGGCGGTGATACCACACCGCTCATGCAGGTGAAGGAGGCGATGGCGGTGGTGCTCTGGTGCTTCGTCGGCATCGAGGCAGCGTCGGTGCTCTCCGGCAGGGCAAAGAGCCAGCGCACGGTGCGCCTGTCCATCATCATCTCGCTGTTGGTCGTGCTCTCCATCTACATGCTGGTCACCTTCATCGCCATGTCGTCAGTGCCGGCCCATGAGCTGGCCACTTCCGAGACACCTCTGGCACTCGTACTGGAACGTACAGCGGTGGGAGCTGCCGGCGGTCTGGTTATCAGGTTGGGAATCATGATCTCGGTGTTGGGGGCGAGCATCTCCTGGATCCTGCTCTCTGTGGAGACACTTTATGCTGCTGCGCG